>Ga0209635_10002154_pt1 | contig 14996 bp, 15 predicted proteins | sample DeeMarSWOR230_32_FD_187463 | JGI IMG/M metagenome (GOLD analysis project Ga0209635, IMG submission 187463) | Marine sediment microbial communities from White Oak River estuary, North Carolina - WOR-2-30_32 (SPAdes) (version 2) | ecosystem: Environmental > Aquatic > Marine > Intertidal zone >... | reverse complement strand
TACTTTCGTAGGAAATCGTCCTCAAACATCTCCATTCTGATGCTTGTGGTTGGGCCGGCCGACACGATTTGCCACTTGCCCCCCTTCTTCCAAGCTACTGGACCGACATGATAGACAACACTACCCTCGAAATCGACAGGTGGCTTCTCCCCCTTGTCAAACATCTCCAGGGCTCGTTCATGCGCCTCGTCGCGTGCCGTGTAGACATGCTCCCCGCTCACAAAGACCACATCCCCGACCTTCAGCTTCCTGGCGTCTTCTTCCGAGATTGGTGTGGTAAGGTGATACTCAGCCATTCTATGCACCCTCCGTCGGATGAGTCACAAATGTGACCCCCAAGTCTTTGGATATGATTGCCTTGCTATGACGCGCAGCCCAACACTGGACTGCGACACCAACCGGCAGACTAGCAGGGTGACGCATGGCATAGTCGACCTTCACATCCAGAACTGTCGTCTTGCCACCCAGACCCATGGGTCCTATGCCCGTGGCATTGATTGCCGCAATGAGATCTTCCTCAATCTGAGCCACCTCGGGTTCAGGGTGTCTTTCGCCAATAGGTCGAAGCAGCTGCTGTTTTGCAATCTTGATTGCGATGTCTGCACCGCCCCCGATTCCGACACCTATGATGTTAGGAGAACACGCTTTGCCCATGTAGCTCATAGCATTGTCAGTGACCAGTTTCTTCACACCTTTCAGACCTACTCCTGGCTTGAGCATGCCTACAATTGCCACGTTCTCACTCCCGCCACCCTTCGGGAACGCTATGACTTCAAGCGTGTCACCCGGCACAACTTCCCAGTTGATCCATGGAATCTTGACTCCCGTGTTGTCCCCTGAATTGCCACCGACTATTGGATTAACTGCATTTGGTCGAAGCGGCACCTCAGCAGTGGCCTTCTTGGTTGCGTTGGTGAGGGCCTCTCTAATCTCGCTCATAAACGGGAACTTGTCGCCAACCTTGACATAGAAGATGATGATGCCTGTGTCTTGGCACATCGGAATGCCTTCCTCAGCTATCTCGATGTTCTGAATGATTGCAGAAAGTTGAGTCTTGGCTGTTTCATCGGTCTCAATCTCTCGTGCCGCTCGCAACGCATCCTCAATATCTTTGGGCAGCTTCGTAGCCGCCATTCTTAGAAGACGAACAGTGGTGTCTTCAATGACTTGCATAGGGTCATTCATTGTATCAGCTTCCGAGTCACTTTGATAGGGGACACTTCTAGCTATCCCCACGTGAGCTCGGAGCCCAAGAGGTGCCTAATCTTTCTTACTGTCTGTACGACAGAACTATGAGAATTCTGATGGGATTATATACTTTAAATGGGACTTCTTAACGTCGGTTGAAGAGTAGAGGAATCAGACCTAGATGACTTTGGATCTGTCAGTCACAACTGTGCTGATGTTCAGTGCGACTCTTGCTCTTCTGACTGCTTATAGTGTGCTGGACCTCCGTAGTCGTATGGTCCACAACGAATACCTTGCTCTTGGGGGATTGCTCGGTTTCAGTCTGACCGCCCTCTCTGGACATCTGGCGACTTATTCGATGCTCCACCTGGTTGCAGTCATCTTTGTGTCGTCCATATCCTATCTTCTGTTCAGGATTGGCGCTATTGGAGGAGCAGATGCAAAGGCACTGCTGATTGTTGCCATCGTGAGTCCGGGTATTGAGTTTGCGACGTGGGACTCGCCGGTACTGGAGGCTCTCATCGGTGGTGGACTCGGGCTTTTCATTATGCTGCTGCTTGGCTATGCATATACGAGATGGTCGGAAATATCGAAGAGGAGGTTGCATGGAGAACGCCAGACTGTCCCCCTGATTCCATTCCTGCTCTTAGGCTACATTTTGACACAGGTGCTCTCGTTCCTTCAGTACTGAGAGCGGTACGTCTAGCTCAGAGAGTTGCAAGAATCTCTGGAGGTAGAATGAAAGAGTAGATTAATGTCCAGAGAAGCACCCAGAGTAGCAGGTAGGTGGGAAGTCCCGAAGTTATGAGTTTCTGGCGCCCACCAATGTCCTGGGGATCTATCTCAAGCAGGTATACAATCACGAAAAGGGTCAAAGAGTAGACTAGAAGACCAAAGACCAATCCCCTTATGCCAGCATAGCTGGTGCCCTGAATGCCACAAAACAAGGCACTAATGAATGCGAAAAGAATCTTGACATAGGTCTGTTGAGAGTCTGGGGAGTCTTCCCATCTTCGAAAGATGGCCTTGAAGAGGCCTTTGAGGGGATTGATTACTGAAGACATCTTCTGGCACCTGCGGACTGGTGCCCTCGATAATCGACTAGGTTATAAAACGCTCGGTCAGAAGGAGAACAGAAATGAAGGAGACAATGAGCAACACTGACATCCGGCTGATCTTGCCAGAGCTAAAGGAGGCCGCAGAAGGCTCGTTCGTCAAGAATGTGTATCAGTATGGTGATGTCTTTGTGCTCAAGCTCTACAAGCCCGCAGGTGGCACATCTCAACTGCTCTTTCAAGTGGGTCACCGGATTCATCTGACGGAGTTCCGTCGCGTTGCTCCGCGTGTGCCTCCAAAGTTCTGCAGCGCATTGAGGAAGTACCTGAGGGAGAGGAGAGTTATGTCAATCTCTCAGCACGACCTTGACCGCATAGTTGTGATTGAGATCGGCGACGAGTCCAGCTCGCACAAGTTGGTCGTCGAGCTTTTTGGTAATGGTAACCTTCTCCTTCTGGACCCCAATGACACCATCTTCGTGGCCATGCGATACAGAAAGATGAAGGACCGTGATGTGGTACCTAAGGCCAAGTATGAGTTTCCTCCTCCACGTGGTATAGACATACTTACCCTAGAGATGGATTCGTTTGAGGATGTCCTAGCAGATTCCAATGCGAACGTTGTTCGTACGCTTGCTAGTCGATTGAATCTTGACGCGCTGAGTTGCGAGGAGATCTGCACTCTCGCCGGAGTTGAGCCAGATACGAAAGTGCCAGCCCTGGATACTCAGACAAAGAAGGACTTGGCCGGAGGATTCATTCAGTTCATAGAGAAGTTCAAGGACGGAGCAAATGCGCCAAGAATTGTCTATGATGACTCTGAGGAGGAACAGAGCTCAGTCGCCTTTCTCCCCTTCAAGTTCGAAACATACAATGGATTGCCAGAGGAGACCTTTGCCTCGTTCAGTCGGGCAATCGACAGCTTCTTCGGAGTCTCTGACATTGAACTGATGGAGGAGGAAATCCAAGATGCCCATGCCAAGGAACGCACACGACTTGAGCGGATAATTGAGAAACAAGAAGAGGGCATTCTGAGACTGAAGAAGAAGGCTGAGAGCCTTAGGGCGTCTGGGGAAGTCATCTACACAAACTTCCAGCTTGTGCAGGAGATTCTGGATACAATCTCCAAAGCACGAGCAAGCGGCCTATCATGGAGAGAGATAATGGACAGAGTTGAGGAAGGTAGGAAGAAGGGAATTGCTTCTGCAAAGAGTATAGAGAGAATCGCGCCCTCCCAAGCAAAGATCATAGTGAATCTGGATGGTATTCAGGTGGACCTTGATATCAGGCAGAACGCACAAGACAATGCATCACTGGCGTATGACCAAGCGAAGAAATCCGAGTCAAAGATGACTGGTGCACAGAACCAGATTGAGAAGACACGGGTGAAACTCGAGGAACTGGAGAAGACCAAGATCGAACCCAGGGATAAGATAACCCGGCCAGTAAGAGTGAGAAAGAAGCGGTGGTATGAGAAGTTTCGATGGTTTATCTCATCGGAGGGCTTTCTAGTCATTGGAGGTCGCGATGCCAAGACCAACGAGAGGCTCGCCAAACGGCAGATGGAGCCAGATGATGTATTCCTACATGCATCACTTCATGGTGCCCCGTATGTAGTTGTGAAGGTTCATGATAGCCCTCCTGGAGAACAGACTCTCAAGGAAGCTGCCCAGTTTGCAGTCACTTTCTCCCGTGCTTGGCAAGATGGTTTGTCAAAAGGTGATGCGTATTGGGTCAACCCAGAGCAGGTCAGCTTCAGCCCCCCGTCAGGAGAATACCTTCCTGCAGGGGCTGTGATGCTGTACGGCACTAAGAACTACATTCGCTCGGTTCCCGTAGAGCTCGCAGTAGGAGTGATACTAGAGGATGAATTTGCAATTCCTGTGTCCGGGCCTCCTTCTGCAATCTCAGTTCTCTCCGAGTATCACGTGGGAGTAGTTCCGGGTGAAGGGAAGAAGGGCCAGCTAGTGAAGAACATCTCAAACGCACTGAAGGGATTTGTACCGAAGGAGAAATCACAGCTCATTGATCAGATTCCTCAGGAGGATTTGATGCGCGTCCTCCCGGCAGGAGGAGGCAAAATCAAGCCTCCCTGAAGATGTTCCTTCTGAATCACTTAGAGAGTGTTTGATGTGCCTTAGTGTAAATGAGACCCAACACAGACACGTTTAAATCCGTGCAGGAATGAGGCAGTCAAGGACGCGCCTCAGAGCCCAGAGGCTCTGGGTGTTGAATCAACTCTCAGAAGCGCCGAGGTAATTTCGATGTCTAGCACTACGCATTCCATGTCCGTTAGAGAATTGATGGAGGTAAATGTGGTTACAATGCCACCAGATGCCACAGTACGTGATGTGGCCTCGCGAATGGCCGAGATGGATATTGGCTCTATAATAATAATGGACAGGACACGCCCAGTTGGAATCATAACAGAATCAGACATCGCCCGCAGAGTAGTAGCAGAGGAGAAGAATCCAAAGACAACCAAGGCAAAAGAGATCATGAGTTCACCCCTTGTGCATGTCACCCCTGACATGGCTCTCACTGAAGCAATGCGTGTCATGGCACGGAGCAATATTCGAAGAGTAGCTGTACTCAAGAATGACTCCCTGGCAGGAATCATCACTTCAAGGGATATCCTGCGCTGGTCTCCTGAGCTCATCGACATCTTGGTCGAGTCACTAAGGCTACAGAATGACCATGGTGCAAGAGAAGAGGAGGAAGAGGATGAACTAATAGCCTTCGGGGGTATATGTGATAGCTGTGGTGAGTATTCCGCAGATTTGGCGTTGGAAGACGGACGGTACTTGTGTGAAGTGTGCCGAAGTTAGTTGATTGAAGTGTTCCAAATGTTGCAGACGGTTTGGTAAAAGGAGGTATGTTAGTTGAAGGTAAGTCAGATTATGGCAAAACCCGTGACTATTGACAAGGATCAGAGACTATCTCGGGCACTTGAGCTTCTGGCCAAGAAGCGTGTAGACAGGCTGGTTGTTACGCATAACGGTGAGGTTCGTGGGATTATCACATATGCCGACATTGCAGATAGACTGAGTGTGAGCAAGGTGGTGGCAGTCTCAATCGGAAGGCTTCATGTTTCAAGCGCCATGACTGACACTGTAATCACAGTATCTCCAGATGATGAAATAACCGATGTAGCAGAGTTGATGATAGACAGAGGAATGAGCGGTTGCCCAGTGGTGGATGAAGAGGATAAGCTAGTTGGGGTCATCTCTAAGACAGAACTCTCCTCAATTGTGAAGAAGTTTGAAGATGTGTCAGTAGGCGACCTCATGACCACAGAGGATCTCTTGGTTGTCAATCCAGTCGAACGTCTTGTGAAGGCAAGAAGTGAGATGCTTGACAAAGGCTATTCGGGACTTCCAGTCACCGATGGCGGACGTGTATTGGGACTCCTGACCGAGCGGGCAGTAGCTGAGGCGATGGCCAGGTTCAGTGTTGAGGTTCCCGACAAGCACCGGAAGAATCAGGTAAGACAGATTCGTGTTGTTGATGCCATGATTCAGCAGCCACCACTTGTCTCTGAAGATGACTCCATTTCCGTTGCAGTCGAGAAGATGCTCGATGCCTACCTGAATACCCTACCTGTGGTCGGCAAGGGAAACAGACTGGTTGGAATCATCAGCGCAACTGACCTCACTCGCTTCATCGCGAACAAATTCAAGGTTCCAGAAAGCGCTGAGTGATTCTTCGGCGACACAATCTTAACGTGCCGTGAGTACACATTTGACATGCCTGTGGACCTGCTTCTCAGCAATGGCATAGTGATTTTGGAGGGCAGAGAGGCCGCCCGTTCAGTCGGAATCAGCTCCGGTAAGATAGAAGGCATTTACAGTGTGGACAGTGAGCCCTCAGCATCGGAGAGAATGGATTGTGAGGGAATGTACATCCTCCCTGGTGCAATTGACATTCATGTTCATCTACGCGATCTAGGCGAGTCCGACAAGGAGACCTTCGAAACCGGAACCAAGGCCGCAGCAGCGGGAGGAGTGACCACAGTCGTAGATATGCCGAACTCAAAGCCTCCAATACTTAGCAATGGGGACTTGGAGGGAAAGATTGCATGTGCAGAGATAGACCGCTACGTCAACGTCGGTTTCTATGCTGGAATCCCAAGAAAGGCAGCAGACTTCGACAAGTCCATGCTTCCACATGTTCTGGGAATGAAGGTCTATCCACATGCACCCCTTGACAAAGGTACTAGGTACACTAAGAAACGCGCGCTTGAGTGCATGAGACTGTCCGCTCAACATAACATACCGCTACTACTCCATCCAGACGCTGCGCCCCAGACCAAGAAGGCAAAGACGCTCAATGACTACCTACTCCTTCACAGTTGCGAGAGCGAAGTCAAGTCACTCAAGATGTTCCTGTCTGTGAGAGATCAGGTAAGAGGAAGGCTACACGTATGCCATGTAAGCTGTGGCACCACCGTGCGCCTAATAGCTGAGAATCGTGCTGAGGAGACCCTAACTGCTGAAGTTACGCCTCATCATCTCTTCTTGTCTGGAGGGGAGTTTGCCCATGATGACGGAACGGCCAAGATGCTTCCTCCGCTGAGGTCTCCGTATGACAATGAGGCGCTACTAGAAGGCCTCACTGGAACGTGTGCTATCGATTGTGTAGCTTCAGACCATGCGCCTCATCGGAAAGACGAGAAGATGGTGCCTTTCCTTGAGTCAGCGGCAGGAATACCCGGGCTTGAGACTACTGTCCCATTGATGTTGACAGAGGTGTTCGAGGACAGAATCAGCTGGGTTGACTATCTCAGGTTCTGCTGCTCGGGCCCAGCAAGGATACTGAATATACATGGTAAAGGGGTACTCACACAGGGCTATGATGCAGATATTGTAGTCGTAGCCAAAGAGGAGTGGGAGATTCGCGGCGCTGATTTCCAATCAATGGCCAAGGTCACTCCCTTCGAAGGCAGACGTGTTTCTGCTCGTCCAATGATTACTATAGTGGAAGGAAACATCGTCTACGACCGCGGCGAGTTCTTAGTCGACCCCGGAATGGTCGGTAGAGTACCGGTACGCAAAGTGTGGTGAATGCGAAAAGCATAACCGGTCTAAAGTGTTGAAAAAGTCCGGTGGATACTGATTGGACCATGCTTACTCTGACGAAGAGGGCACATTTCTCGTGAGATTGGCAAGGCAGACTGTTGACGAATACGTGAGAAGCGAAACCAGACCCAGCATCCCAGTCGATGCTTCTCCCAACTTGGTAGAGAAGTCGGGAGTGTTTGTGACGCTCAATGTAGTGGATGGTGCTCACACTAGGCTCCGTGGATGTATTGGTAGGCCTTATCCAACTCAGCCCCTCATTGAGGCCACGGTCGATTCAGCCATCGATGCGGCAGTCAATGATCCAAGATTCAGGCCCGTGAGTCCTGAAGAGCTGGACAGAATCGTGGTTGAACTCAGCGTCCTTACTCCACCAAGTAGACTCGAGTATTCCGGTCCTGATGAGCTTCTTGAGCTGGTGCAGGTCGGTAGAGATGGACTGATTGCAAGCAGAGGAATGATGCGGGGACTCCTTCTCCCTCAGGTTGCCGTGGAGTACGGCTGGGATACGAAGACATTCTTGGAACACACTTGCAACAAGGCAGGCTTCCACAAAGACCTCTGGAGAGACCCAGGTACCGAGTTCAACGCGTTCCAGGCCGAGATATTCGGTGAAACCGCTCCCCGTGGAGAGATTGTGAGAAACCCTGAGCACTCTCGGCGCTAGTGAGGTGTGATATGCTATGACGAAACTTCCCCCCTCAGTGATTGAGAAATTGAAGAGCTACCTTGAAGAGGACATAAGATCTGGAGACTTGACTTCAGAGATCACAGTTCCTCCTGAAGCAATGGGAGTAGGTACAATCTTCTCGAAAGGCAGGACAGTACTGGCAGGCGTTCAGGAGATAATTGCCATAGCAGAGATTAGCGGTCTTGACTATGAGGTCAATGCGTTTGAGGGCAACTGGGTATCGCCACAAGAGCCAATCGTGTTGTTAAGGGGTAAGGCCCGGACTCTTCTTGGCGTAGAACGGGTGTGTCTGAATATCGTAATGCGAATGAGCGGGATTGCAACAAAGGTATACAAGATGGTACAGGCTGCTAGAGAGGTGAACCCAAGAATCAGGGTGGCGGCAACCAGAAAGACTACACCAGGTTTCAGGTACTTTGAGAAACGTGCTGTACGGATAGGAGGTGGGGACACTCATCGATATGCCCTCGATGATATGATTCTAATCAAGAACAACCACGTTGCCGTGACTGGAGGAGTCGCCAATGCAGTCAAGGCGGCTCGAAGGAGCGTTTCCTTCAGTAAGAAGGTGTCCTGCGAGGTCCGAACGCTACAAGAAGCAATTGAGGCCATCGAGGCTGGAGCAGACATTGTTCTGCTAGACAATTTCATACCACAGGATGTGGGCGGGGTCCATGAAGTCCTGAAGCAGAGGGGACTACGTAACAGAGTGCTGTTAGAGGTCTCTGGTGGAGTTGATGAGGACAATATCAAGGACTTTGCTCAGAGTGGAGTGGACATCATCTCATCTGGGGCCCTTACTCACTCGTATGATTCCTCAGACTTCAACATGTTATTGTCCATCACATAGACAACAGAAGAAACTGTGGTGCCCCGGCCGGGATTCGAACCCGGGTCTTAGACTCGAAAGGCCTAGATGCTGGGCCGGGCTACACTACCGGGGCCTAGAAGCACGGGACCCAACCATGCGGTTATTAACATTGTGCAATTAACGTGATTCTGTGGTTCCCGAGATCTCTATCTGCTCCAGAGCATGGCGGTGGACATCATCAGTCAGACGGGAGGCCCGTCTCTGACGAGCAGACCTAAGTACATTCTGTGCCCGAGACTCCTCGCGGTCAACAGTTCTTGCAGCGATTGACCTCAAAATAAATGACCTGAGATCCTCCTGGCATGGGACTCCTGACAACATGTGACCCCTTGATACTAGGGTCGGCACCACTAGGATGCCATAGGCCTCAGCAATTTGACTGTGGCTGTCAACATTAATCTCGTGTATTGACTCGGGGTCTTCGAAGTCTTCACTCTCATTCTTTATCATCCCCTTGACGATATCACACCAAGCGCAGTGGTCAGAGGTGAAAAGCAGTATCATCAATATGGACTCCGGATTGTCTATTCGTAGTCCTAATGTGGTAATTTAAGGTCGGAGAAGAGGGCGTCCGTTTGACTCTCTGAACGTCCCAACATATGCGCTAGACTGTAGCAATGGTGCTCTTTGCTTGAGCGTGCATCTGGCTAGTAAAGGCAGCAATCTGAGTGCACGCCTGTACAACTCTGGGGGCGGCCTTATTGACAAACCAATTGGAGTCATTCAAGGCATTCTTGCGTTCCAAGAGGAATAGGTCATATGCCTCCTTCCCGTCGTAGTCTACAGTGGAGAGTCGAAGAGATAGGTCATCTTGGGACATTCCAAAATCCGACCCTGGCAGGGCTGCAACCTTATGTTCCACCAAGAGATGTTCGGACAAGTCCTCTGATGTGACAACTCCCATAGCCTTTAGCGGTTCCCGGTAGTTTCTCCAGTCCGGGAAAAGGTAGAAAGCACCTTGAGGTGAAGCACAGTCCACGTGTGCCTCTCGAATCCGAGTATGGGCGTACTTGGTGACTAGCTCATGAATCGTGGCGCAGTCCCTGATGTAGGTCAGAAGCTCTCTATCTGTGCCATAGGCCTCCACAGCAGCATACTGGATGGGAGATGATACGCAGGACCAGATCTCACTTCCAATTCCAACGATTGAGTTAAGAAGCTCCTCCTCTCCCTCAGGTAGCAGGAGCACTCCCAGTCGGTAACCCCCCAGAGACCTGTCCTTGGATAAGCCTCCCGTAATCAGGGTCCCCTCGGGATAGAACTCGGCAATGCTGTGATGTCGGTGGTCGTGGTAGGTGGTCAGGGCATAGATCTCATCCGACAGGACCGCAACGTTGTGTTCTCTAGCGACAGAGGAGAGCTCGCGCAACTGCCACTTGGAGAAACTGTGCCCTGTGGGATTGCAGGGATAGTTCAACACGAGTATCTTCTGATTTGGATTCGCCAATGTGTTCTTTCTCAGTGCTTCGTCGAGTTCACTGGGCGTCAGTCGATACGAATTCTCAGGGTCAGTAGGGATGTGATGAACCTCTCTGCCAAGGAACTTCGCCATGTGTTGATAGCTCACCCACGATGGTGCTGGTAGGAAGACAGGACCCTCTAGTGCTGCCAAGGCCGCAAACATCAAGGACTTGCTTCCAGGACCGATGACTATCTGGTCCGAGTCATAGTGCAGTCCGAGCATTGTCTGATAGAAGATTGACACCTGCTCCCGAAGTGGGAGAATGCCCTGTGTCGGAAGATAGCTTCTGCGCCATGCGTTATCGATTAGGGCTCTCTGAATACGTGGATGTGCAGGAAAAGGCGACTCTCCAAAGCCCATGTGAAGAATCTCTTCTCCCCGTTCTCGCATCCTTGCGATGCGTTCATTCATCGCAAGTGTGGGTGATTTCGGTAGCTGCCATGCGGCTGACGAGAGATCCAAGATCCGTCACCCTCCTGCTGTTCAGTTCAGGTGGTAACTTGTAACACACGAAGGTAAGTGCCCCCATCACCAGCATCAAATGCTAATATGCCTTCTTAAGAGGAGTTAACACGCACCGAAACGAGTTCTACATCAAACTGCGACATGTCAGTACTGAATCACAACAAGACAGATTTGTGAAATTGCACTCGCGACGCAACTTTAATATCCCAAAGAAAGGGCACTTGGCAAGTAGGGGCCCGTAGCTCAGCTTGGTAGAGCAGCAGGCTCATAACCTGTCGGTCGCGAGTTCAAGTCTCGCCGGGCCCACCATGTTTCTTGAGGGCGAGATTCAATGACATCGCCACATTCCAGTCTGACAACAGCTGTGAGCTTCTATCTACAGGGATTGGTCATAGCAGTATTTGGGGCGCTGTTCTATGCGGCGTTCATATTGGTTCCCTCCGACTACAGGACAACAGGGCTGTTGATTGGTTTCTGGGTCAGTTCCTATGTGCTCGGCGCAGTCAACTCTAGGATTTCAAGACGTTTCTGGTCCCAATATTATAGATACTCGAACCTTACGATTCTTGGACAGGGCGCGGTTCTGCTTTTTGTGTCCATGATTGTCGTAGCGAGTGCCACTACCGTCTATACGATTCAAATGATACCAAGCGTGCAAGTCGATCCCATGTTCCAGATTCAGTTGGGACTTGCTGCTACGCTGATATCACCCCCCTTCTATGGGCTTCTTGCAATGAATGTCGCCTCTTGGAGAATCAGTCCCTCAGACAGGTGAAAGGACGAGCTCGTGCTCTGCGGTGATACTCTCCACCAACAGGTTTCTACAGCCGGCTGAACCCTTCCTTGGGACAAGATACTACAGAAGCTTGTCAGATTCAGGAGAAGGTTCTTAGAACACGTGTTCTAATTTCCTTGGAGGTGCTGCTCACGGCGTGCGCCAGTGCGTTTAAGAATGACACATGTGACGCATCTACAGCATGCAGCTCTTCACCGACCCCATATCACTGGGTGTGTTGGCAAGTCTGCTGGCGGGCGCAGCCACTGGACTCGGGGCCATACCGGTGTTGCTTGGGGGAAACTTCAGCAGAAGAACGTTAGACTTGATGCTAGGTTTTGCTGCGGGTGTGATGCTTGCAGCATCAGGCTTCAGCCTCCTAGTGCCAGCGTTGGACTTGATTGTTGATTGGACTGGTGTCATCACAGTTGTAGCATTCGGGTTTGGTTTGGGTGGAGTCTTCATTCACCTTGCAGACAGGTACATTCCGCATGATCACTTCGAGAAAGGACACGAGGGGCCACCATCTGCAATTGCAAGAGTATGGCTCTTAGTGCTGGCCATCACCATACACAACTTCCCTGAGGGACTCGCTGTGGGAGTGTCATTTGGAGCTGAGGACATCGCTACTGGTGCGGCAGTGGCAGTAGCTATAGCGCTTCAGAACATACCTGAGGGGCTTGCTGTGGCTGCACCGATGGTGCGGGAGGGATACTCAAGAAGGTATGCTGCAGGACTGGCGCTTGTAACCGGCCTAGTGGAGCCAATAGGGGGACTGCTGGGTGTTTCTATAATTGCAGTAGCGCAGGTGCTGTTGCCATACGGACTTGCATTCGCTGCCGGTGCGATGATATTTGTCGTGGGTGAAGAGATGGTCCCTGAGAGTCATGCTGGTGGAAATGCACGGCTTGCCACATGGGGACTGATGGTTGGCTTCATCGTGATGATGACACTGGACAACGTCTTCGGTTTCTTGTTTGGATAGACATGGGCCATTCGCATTGACGTTCCACATGTGTCTGCTTCTACTCAACAAAGATAATCTAGGTGCTAATATAGCACATCACGACATTGTTCGTTGAAGATTGACATCCTATGGAGGGCCTTTTGTGATTAGGGTCAGATGACTACACCAGAAAGGATTACTCTAGAACAGTTAGAAGTTTCAAAGTTCGACTGCCGAGTGCAACAGTAGTCCCAACGGAGACTCATGGTCTTGGTCGTGGAGGACCATTGCACGAAACCCGGGACCGATTGAGCTACTGACATATCTGGGATATACTTGGGGCCATTGACGGCAGAACTGGAGTGCAATTCAGATGTCAATGAAGAACAGAGCGAAATTGCTTGTTGTGGGACTCCTGGGTGTCATGCTAGTGATGAGTCTGAGTCCGGCCATGACTATGCACGTGACTGCACAGAACACTCTCTCGCTGTCGCTTGATCGTAATTTCGGAATGGGCTTTGGAACTTTCATACAGGGAACTTTCACACTTCGCTCGACCGCCCCGGCCAGCGTCCAAAACCTGACTATATACTTCAATGGCGCACAAGTGCATTTCGAGGCTGAAAACACAATCAACTGGCGGTTCAACACAGACAACTATCCGTCAGGCTCTACCAACATCACGCTGTTTGGCTTGGATGGGGAAGGAGCCGCATATGTTGGCAGCACACAGGTCTTCTTCATCGGTGGGATTACGACTATTCTGATCACCGTGGGAATTATCGCTCTTGTCGCAGTCCTCGTAGTCATCAGATACGGGCCGATGCGCAAAGGCAAACGAAAGAAGTGAGAGCTCGCCGAGTAGTTGAGCTCGTGTCTATGTTTCCGATTCGTCTGTATCTCTCTTGGTCCAGCATACAAGACCAATTCTGCTCTTCACCCACAATCTTCCTGCAGCCACACCTTCTGCGGATCTGCCTGGATGAGTGCAGGCACACCACCAGGTGCTGCGGAGCTTTTTTGTATCCACGCAGTAGTAGCAGTTCTGACATCTCTTGAAAGGAGCAAGTTTCTCCGATTGTACAGGCGGTTCCTTCTTCCTCGAAACCTTGGTGAAACTAGGCTCCGATGATATTCCCTCTCTGCACCTCTCTAGAGTTTTCAGAGCCGCTCTCTTGTAGTGCTCTGCGAGTGCAGCATTGTCAGTTACATCATCCGCTGGCAACTCTTCGTCGTTCAAGGGTTCAGGGTCAAGAAGGAAATTGAGGATCTCCGCCCTTCTTTTCTGAAACCATTCCTCATTACTGTTGAGAAGAGGGTGCCTCCAACAGGGTAGTCCCGACTCAACCTTGACCCAGAATCCCAGATCGAAGTACTTGGCGTCAGGATGCCTCTCTGAGTTCACGCAGCTGCACCAGAGCTCCTCTCTCAACGTCTGAACCGCGGTGGAGAAGTAACAGTTCACGCACGTAATGTCCGGGATGGCTGTCTTCTGCTGGTCATCGAGAACAGTCCTCTCTTTGAAGAACTCAGCAAAGAACTCGTTCTCCGGCTTGCCATTGGTTGGGCAAGGGCAAGTTTCCGGCAACGAGCCGATGAAAGCGTCCAGCAATTCCCCCAGGGCCACGTTCGTGAGATTCCCGTCTTCTCTCCAAACACGAAACGAATTCCTAATCATTACAATCTCCTGCCTCTTCACATGATTCTCCCCAGTTTGCAGAATAGACAACGAACCCGCTGGGAGGGGCCGTGTATAATCATCCGCTCTACTAAACAGGGTTGGGTTAGAGCAGTCGTGGTACTATGCGTGCCTGGCATCCTCTATAGGGAGGGAGATGGAAAGAGTAGGTGATTTCGATGTGGCGGCGGACATCTGCAATCCCTGGCTGTATTATACTAGCCCATATCTGGATATTAGGTTATGTTCTACATACCTCGACATTCTCCGGTATTCTATGAAGTCGAGTCACAAGTCCACACTATCTCATCAGTTTCTTGCCCACATTCCAAGCTTGGGCGAGGTAATCACCCACAGCCCAATAGCGATTGTCGGGCATCGTAAAGACCACTGGATTCACCTTTTTCACGTCGACCTTACCATCAGTAAGGTACCGGTCCTCAGTATATGCAGCGACAACCTCGCCCAGTACTAGCAAGTTCGTAGATAGGTCAATGGTATCATGGAGCTTGCACTCAATAGTGAGTGGACACTCCTGAATCATGGGAGCATTTCCCAGTTCGCCATAGAAGACCTCAAAGACCTCTGACTTGTCAATCTTCGTTCCTGAACCTAGGCCACAATAATCAGTCTTCTCCAGCATATCGACGCTTGGGATGTTGATGCTGAAAGCACGCTGCTCCTCTATCCCTTTCACAGTGAAATGGCGCTTGTTTATTCCGGCCCCCCAGATCGGAGGGTTGTTGTTCAGGCGGTTTATCCAGGCAACAGCCATGAAGTTGACTCG
>Ga0209635_10002151_pt1 | contig 15009 bp, 15 predicted proteins | sample DeeMarSWOR230_32_FD_187463 | JGI IMG/M metagenome (GOLD analysis project Ga0209635, IMG submission 187463) | Marine sediment microbial communities from White Oak River estuary, North Carolina - WOR-2-30_32 (SPAdes) (version 2) | ecosystem: Environmental > Aquatic > Marine > Intertidal zone >... | reverse complement strand
CCCGCCGAGAGACTTCAGGTAATTAAGGAAACCTCTACGCCCTATGGTGAAGTCAATCACCATTACCCTGTCGGCTAGTGCCCGACTTAGGGCGTTTACCAATACCGCTTTGTGTGAAACAAAGCCCTCACCAGTCTGCTAAAGACAATCTCACTTTGAGACTTGCCTTGGAGGTGTCCTGATGTTCAAGGTGCCTCCGGTGGTCCCAGGTACACTAAGATTCCCATTTACACCATATAGCCTACCTGTCGCGAATCGGCGTCAATCAATGAGGTAACCATCAGTGAGAAGTCTGAGAAACAACAAATTTTGGTTAATCGATCCCTGTGGGGGGTGTAACTCCCCCGTGTGGAGGGGGTCACCCCCCAGGGGCTAATAGAGGAGATGATGAAATAATCGCATAGCTAACCGACTCATAACCGTAGATATGAATGCTAGCTATGCAGGATAAGAACTTGATCACTATTTAGCTGTGCAGACTACCAAGAACAGCAAGGAAAGGAGAGAAACATGACAAACAACAATCAGGAAGAAGAAAACTTGAGCCAGGAGGTAGATGAACTACTGGAAGAGGGATTTAACCAGAAGGAAATTGAGGCGAGAGGCTATTCTCCATCCTTGGTCAGGCAACGTATACGCAAACGCGTAAAAGCCGGCAAAGAACCTTTTGCCACGACCCCACGGAATGATAGTGCTCTTGCCCTTCGGAAGGAGAAAGAGTCGGTACTCCCCGAGTGGTTGGAGGCCGACGTAGCCGAGATATTCGATGGTAACCTTAGAGACCGGAAGTTATTCACGGCCGGTATGAGTGTTCCCATGATGGGTTTAAGGATGTTTACCGAAACCATTAAGCCACTTACTGACCTTCTGTCCACCTGGCAGAAGGGGCAGGCCGAAGCCGCCCGTGCGATGCAGGGTAGCGGTGCTGAGACAGCTCAACTGGCTGCTCAGCAGGTCATATCGCAGGCTATGCCACAGATACTTGGTGCTGTGAGAGACCAGGCGGCTGGCCATTCTCCTAATCCAGTAGGTGACATGATGGTACGTCTTATTGAACCCCACCTCCAAAATATGATGGGGACATTCATGGGTGGCATGATGCCCGGCATGGGTTTGATGCCACCACCTGGACAAGCACCTCCTGGTCAAACTTATGGACCACCAGCATCGGGCCATCAGCCTGGTCAGCATCAACCAGGAGTAAGTGAAGCATCAAAAGAAGACTTAGAGGAGGCATTCAATGACTGAGAACTGGGAACAACAAACCAAACAAATGATTGAGCAAGGTAGGCAGGCTGCCGCCGGTCTGGTCAGTGGTGGTGAGATGATTATCGACGCCGACCCTGAGAAAGGGTTTTTCCGGGTTAAGCTGCGTAATGTCCAACCACCCCAGGCTATTCCTCAGATGACAACGGGGTTTTGTTGGCTACTAGCCAACGGTGCCGCCATGCTTAATCTTCAAGTAAAACAACACATTGAAATATCAGGGGGAGGAAATAACACATAGCTTAGATAATAGCTTTAACATAGCCACGAATTTGCTACCCTGCTACAAAATAAAAATTCCCACACGCCAAAAGGTCGTGGTTTTGTTTTAGTGAGTAGTAATTGTAATAACATAGGGAGAGCGTAGCAATGCGTTCTCCCTTTTTTTGTGCCTGTGGTAGGGATTTCTAATCAGCATATGCGATGGCAATGTAAAAGGGAATATATGAAAAAACCAAAGGTAGTAACCAAGGAGGTTCTATGAATGTTACCGAAAAGATTACTATCCAGACAAAGGCAAAAACCATTGGTATTAACCATGTGTGTGGTGCTTGGTCTTTATAATCTACTCCCTTTGTTTTAACGTATGGTAGAAGAGCTACTAAGAAGACAATTGTCTGGTACGGGACATCGCATACATACCTGATCCCAAATTTGTATTTCCGAACAAGGCATTTTGAAACATAATCTACAAAATGTGGTAATGAATTCTGTTCCTTTGATTCATTAACCCTTCTAAGAAAAAGCCCCATTTCATAAATCATTCTTGCATTAAGGAAGTTTGTCATGGAGAAACCATAAGACAAGAAAAAACCAACTATGCTGATTGTTAGAGCGACCCAATAAAGCTTGTCGGAAGGAACTAATGTAGAACCATCTGTTTTCACTGTGACTACTGTTACAAAAGCGATAATGAGGAACGAAGTCATTAACAGGAAATAATTAAATCGCTGAAATAGCAATGAATTCCCATGCCTTATTTCTTCCGCAATATAATTACGATATGAATCCCATTGATTTGCCATAATAGTGATTCTCTCCCCACGTAGTATGGGTGTCAATGGAAGAACCGAGATTTCACCGCCTCTCGGTTTTTTGTGTTTGTATTAGGTGAATACGTGCCCACATCTACTACATTGATGCCTGTTTCCATAAGTCGATATTATTTCATTACTTGAACACTTAGGGCAAATTATTTGAGGGTACGGGTTTGACGAAGCACCTAGAATATTCAGAGTCCATAATGAACACGATGTGCGATATAAGTTATCGCCGTACGGGCAAGAATAAGTATTTCTCATAGCACATGAAACACATATATTGACTTTTGGTGTCTTTTTTCCTCTACCGAACAATCTCAAGTCCTGTTTTCCTTAATAATTATTGATTTGCATAATCCCAAGCAGTGAACTATCTCGTAATCACTTGCTTTTTCCATCGTTCCAAAATATTTCAACTCTGCTGATGATGGCATCATTTGATACTCCAAATCAATAATGGTAGATGGGTGCTTCATCTGCTCTTTCCTCGGTGCCGATGACCTCGTAACAGGTTATCGGCATTTCATTTTCCCCTTGGGTAGGGATAAAAAGTCGAATGCTTGTATTGTTTTCATTAGGCTACTCGTTCTGTAAATCAAAGTACAAGAACTTATTAAATAGCTTGTCTAGGTCATCAACGTAGATGTTGTCAGTTGGGTAGTTAGCTGCTGCTAAATCAAGTGGATTGACCTTATATTTGTCCTCATTTTCGTTAATTTCAGTCGAAATACTCTTCAATAAGGAAGCAACTGCAATATCGTGGCTAGGGAGGAACAGATTAACTGTTTTTGTCGGTGGAAAGTTGGCTACAGCGTCATTATACCTTTCCCAGACGCGGGCATCACGTTCATTGTCGGCGGGTCTCACTGGGGGAGTAAGTTCTTGAGCAGACCGGTTCTACTCATTCTTAGTTGTCTGCCAACTCCTTTATTCCTTATTTTCAGAATTATACTTGTCTTTTAGTTCTTTTAATTTCTTAGCTGAAATCCTCTTTGACCTGACCCACCATTTTTTTTTGGCTTTTACATTTGGTTCTTGAGGTATTGATTGCCCGCTCTGACATTGAATACATCCTGTTCTTACGTCATACCAAGTATGATGTATTGAACACCATCTTGCTACACCTTTGCTTTCAAAATGGCGATATCTGTCTTCCACCATTTAACTAATCTCCACGCCAGTACCTACTAAGATTGAGTAAAGTGCAGTCCTTTTCCTCATTTGACACTATTCGGTAATTACTTGCGTTGTTCCATCGTTCCATTCTATCTCGATTCTGCTAATGATGCTGTTTTTCGGTACACCATCAGCACTTACAGAATACATTTTACCGAGAGACACATCCTCTTCATTCCCTGTTTGTGGTTCAAAATACTTTAGTCCATAGTCGGTTTCAAAACATACGATAGCATGAGCTACATCACTATCGCTAAAGAAGATTACTGCGTAACCACATCTCATACGATTTAGAGTAGCAGCATCAAAGACTTCCTTTGCGAAGTCGGCACAAACGTAATCTGGTTCTCTGTATTTGTTTTTCCAAGACCTAACATCGGCTAAGAACATTTTCACACTTAGCAACATTGGGTCTGTTAATTCAGCTTCAAACGTGGGGCTGCTCGTATCATCGGCAGGTATAATAATTTCCTCTATTGGTATTGCTTTAGGTTTAATTTCCTGCAAATCTTGCGTGTACTGTAACTTACAATCTGAATCTAGACATTCATATAGTTCTGAGTGTTTGTTCCACCAAAGTGAAACCCTGTGACAGTTTGGGCATTCGATTACGGTAACATCGTCTCTAGTTTTAGTTTCTGATTTTTGCTTCTCCAAGTAGCACAACTGACAACCGAGTTCTTTTCGATAATAGCGTTTATGAACACGGCAATATGCTAGCGTGTCTTCACTTTTCCAGAACTCGTCTTCTCTCTTAGGCACTGGCAATTCCTTCTGCCAGAATTCTATCTATTTCTTCCTACGTGTTTTTGCGGGGACATCTTTAGGTAAGTCAGTTAATTCCTTTTCCGTTACCAATCCTATAAGCTTATTAACGTATTGACTCTTAGTAGGAGCTTTTCTATAAGAATCAAAGAAATTTTCTACTACTCGCCCCTTGACCTTGATAGTATGTTTGTCAGCAAGGTACTTGAGTTGTTTAATAGTTAGTGCTTGTAGAGATTTTTTAAGGGTTGTTTTAGGGTCAACTATGTTCTGCTTCTTCAAGAACGTAGCCCAACTGTCTGTTCCCATTAGCTTGTTACATCTGTAGCAAAGACAGACACTATTCTTTATTGTGGTTCTACCACCTCTCGACCAAGCAGTTTTGTGTCCTACCTGCATTTCATCGAAATCTATCTTCTTACCACAAGCGGGGTTTTCACATCTCCCCCCTGCATTTCTATATAGAATCTGTTTGTCTCGTATACCAAGACTTCGTTTGGAATCGTAACCATCATCAAAGAAAATCATACTACTCACTCCCTTAGCACAAGGACTTTGTTTTAACTCTGGCAGGATTGTAACCCTTGCGTAAACTCGTGTCAATGACCGTCCGCTCACGTGGTATAATGTGCTTATGCTAATTGAGACTAAGCTGGGAGGAGATAGCACCCAGTGAAAACGATACTGGGTGGCATTGTTGCAATTCTTATCATTGCCATTTCATTAATTCGCTTAATGCCTTTTATACCCACAGAAACAAAGATAGAGTGGATAACAAATATTGGTCTAGTCCTAATGTTTGTCACTGGTGGTGCAGCATTCGGGATAGTGAAGAATGCACTAATCGCAGTCATAGTTGGCGCTGTCATATTTGCAATCATAATGGGATTTCTTGAATCACTTCCAGCCTAAGCTGTAAGAATAGTATGAATGTGGTCTACACCCCGTTGAAATCTTATTATATGTAGGATAAACTTACTTCGCAATACTGAGGAGACAGTTTTGGCCATGCCTCGTAGAAATAGACGACAGAGCACAAATATTTCCAACCATGAGGTAGTGATACTTTTTCTAATCGCTCTATGCGTACTTCTGTTTATATTTCACATGGAGATAGTCGTTTACATTACCATAGGAGCTTTCGTGTTAGAAACCATTTGGTTGATAATAAGGAAGTTCCAGAACCGCCCACTAACCGGTCAACAAGTACGCCGATTGGATGTGTCTCTCGTAGCTTTATTTGTAATACTCTCAATTGTCTGGGTAACAGACATACAGGTGGTTTTCGGAGTTGTTGTTGGTGTTCTCGCAGTCTTATTTATACTTTGGAAAGCGATTAGCAGTCAGAAAAGAAAGGTTATCACAAGTGACATAGAATCAAAATTAAGTAAAGCGTTACAACTCATGGATTCTACTGCTAAATGGTATAACAATGAAGACGAAGCAAACAGGGAATTAGTGACGTGCCTCAAGTCGCTAAATGTTGACGCTGCTTATGGATATAAATTACCAAACGGTAGAATAGCCGATGCTAAAGTAGGTGATATGTTAATTGAGGGGAAATTATCTCCAGACACAGCCGAAGTAGATAGACTGATAGGACAATTAAGTGATTACACTCAGTATGGGGACAAATTAAATGTGGTGATTTATGGTCAATTATCGAACAACGCTAGAAGACGCATAGAAAACGAGATACATCTCAAATACATAGGCAGGGTATTTCTAACTTATCTTAATAATCCACAAAGGAAACGAACGCAGGTCATGCTATAAATTAGGGGGTAAAAAACATGGCTTCGACAGATAGAAGAGCAGGCAAAAGTGTACCCCACGTTGGCAAGCAACCCCGCGCAAGACGCCAAGACGGAGCATGGAGAAAGAAACGGAGTGATGCAGGAAAAACTAGGAGTAAAAACAAATAGATTAGAGGAGATCTAAGACTGTAAATCAGTGTGGTCGTGCATGCTCACCTTTTCCAATAGACAGTAATTTGAGTAGCTAGTTTTCTGTCCATGCTATCGATATTGATGGTGATAACGATACCAGTACCTTAGGTGGACCTAGCAATTGTATTGTCTGGTGTGAAAACGATGGTTTTCAGAACCTCAGCGTAAATAATATGGGGGGTAATGCCCATTCTTTGTATGCTTTCGACATTGTTAATGATACCGATATTGACAATGGAAGACCAATTCACGGGTATGGCTAACCAGAGGAACTTCTTCGAACGTCACAAGATACTAGATTGTTAAATGGAATGGAACAAAGGAATGAATGCCTTTCCGCGTGGGGGTGGGTAAGTACCAACAGGTCTAATGGCCTACGCCCCCAGAATTTCCTTGTGCCTGACTAAACAATGGACTCTAGTCAGAGAGCAGCATATAGGGCACCAATGATGGGAACGATGCGTGGATTCGGAGTACTGCCCATCTTATTCATCACGTAAGAACAACTGAGTTTGGCATCGATGTCCATTAACACCACCGAACCACCGTATCCACCCCAGTATAAAACCCGAGGGTTCGGACCAATCGGCATCTCCTTGCTAGTAAGTCCAAAGCCTAGGCCAAACCTCATAGGTGAGGGCCAGGACTGGGGTTGTCCGTAGTACTGCTCTTCTAGTGCTTTCTCAATGATCGGCAAACCGAATAGACGGACACCATCAAGTTCGCCCCCACAGGCGACAGTAGCTGATATACGAGCGACTGAACGAGCGTTGCCATGTCCATTACCTGCTGGAATTTCGGCAGCACGGAATGCTCTGTCCCTCGCATTCAGGGCTGAAAAGAAGGGGAAGTTCATTGCTCGATACAGCACTGAATCTGGTGGAATATACGAAGGGTCACCAGGTTTGAACTCAGGCGGTGGAATCATCTCGCCAACTCTAGGTTCATGTTCCTCTGGAAGACCAATATGGAAATCGGCTGAGAGTGGTGCAGCCACTTCCTCCCGAAAGAACGTACCGAGAGTTCTTCCTCTAATACGACGTACCACCTCTCCTACGAGATAACCGGAGGTCAAAGCATGGTATTCCCATTCTTTTCCTGGTTCCCACCAAGGTTTCTGTGCTGCCAATAATGAAACGACCTGATTCCAGTCATACATCGTTTCCATTGGAACAGGCATGTCAAGTGCAGGCAGACCGGCGGTATGGCTAAGGATATGACGAACCAGAACAGTCTCCTTACCAGCCTGAGCAAACTCAGGCCAATACTTGGCAACTGGTGCATCGGGGTCAAGTAGACCGCGGTCAATAAGCATCAGTGCACAGATTGATGTCATCACCTTCGTGGTCGACCAGACACACACGATAGTATCCTTCTCCCACGGTCGTGTCTGGGCTTCATCGGCATAACCACCCCAGATATCGACCACGAACTTACCGTCTATCGTAGCCGCAAACGAAGCCCCGACCTCTAGTCCCTGCTCAAAGTTGTTGGCAAACGCCTCTTTTACTGATGAGAACCTGTCATCGCAATGCCCCTGAATCTCGACTGTACCGGCCATTATTATCCTCCTTTGAATGGGATTGGAGGAACTACGCCCCCAGAATCTCCTCATGCCTCAGCGCCCTCTCAAGAGAAGGCTGCATCTTTACTGAGCACTCATCTTGAATATTACTGGCCGCAATCCATCGGGGCAACATAAAATGACTTCTCTAGGATTTTTCATCCAAACTCCGTCGTAAAATTCCTCAACGCCATGTGAGAGTGCAAACACATAGCGTTCAAGTGACGCCCACGCTCCGCTGCACATTTCAGCAGGTTTTTCATCTAAAGAAGAAATCATGGTTTGACCAACGGTATGAAATGGACATACCTTTAAATCACGCTGTCCGTATTTCTCAGCCAACTCTTTGTTGAAGTTTACGGACAGAACCTCTATGATAACATCTTTCATGTTACCACCCCTCATCTGTGGCTTTCCGCTTTTTCATTTGACTTGCCTTTTCATTCATGGTGTGTGATGTGTCTCATCTATAGTTGAGCCTGGTTACAGTTGCAGGGTATCCTTTTAGGTTGTACTTTTGTAAGCACTATATATCAAGCCCCCAGAATCTCCTTGTGTCTTAGTGCCTTCTCCAGTGAGGGCTACATCTAGTCTCCATGTTTAATAGACCCAACAGGACAGGCCAATTCACATTGGCGACAATACTTCACTAGGGGATCTCCTGTGTTAGAGTCCGCGTATATCTGGAGAGCACATTTTGCTCTTCGGTAGAATGCATCTCTAGCAGGGGGATTTGCCACTTCTACTTCCTGTGGCAATGACACCATAGTATTGAAAGCCTCCTGCGGGCATACTTTGCGGCAATACTCCGGGCAATCTTTACACGGGTCAAACTCAATCGGCACTGTTGTTTCAAGTTCTGTTTCGATCAACATTGCACGAAGCCGTACACGGGGTCCAAACTCTGGAGTTATCAGTAGATTGTTTCTGCCAATACAGCCTAGTCCTGCCATTACTGCAGTATCCTTTAGGTATATCCCACCTTGCTGAATGAAGTAAGCTAGCGGGTGTGTCTTAATACCTTCACTTTCTTCTATCCAGGCTGATAGTTTCTCGTTAGTACTGATTAGCATCCTGTTGCCGGTTGAACCCCCTTTCAATTCCTGTGTATCGCTAATCCTCCACCAGTCAAGTTCTGGTTTGGTTTCCGGATGAGCTATTGCAATGACTAATGCCGTTCTTGCAGCTACTGGCCATTCTATATGTCTGAAATCCTCTTCTTCAGTCCCAGAATCTCCGCCTATTCCATCTATTCTCCGACCAACAGCTGACAACAAGAAATGTGATGGAGAAGCTTTCAAAGCCCCGACGTTAGTAAAGCCAACTAGATCTGCTCCTAGTTCTTTTGCTTTGTCAATAATCCGATTTTCTAACTGATTTGACATCCAACACCTCCAAACATATCAGGTCACCGTATCTAATGGTTAGCATGTGCCTTTCTCTTAAGAATCACGCCCCCAGAATCTCCTTGTGCCTCAGTGCTCTCTCCAGCGACGGCTGCATCTTCATCTCGCGGAACTCGTTGATGGCAAAGTCCAGGTGCTCTAGTGCCTCAGACTTCTCATCAGGATAGTGCTCCAGGAGTAACTCGGCAAGCTGGAGACGGGTGAGGGCAAGCTCCGGACGGAACCTCATAGTAGTGGCGACTTCCAAGGCATCAGTGTAGTATTTGCGGGCTTCTTCGGGTCTATCGAGTAGAGCGGCTGCACCGCCAAGATGGCGGGCTGCACATGTCACAAGCTGTTCGCCAGTTGCTCGGACGTTGCTACCGGCTAACCGACGCAGCAGTAGCGTGGCAGTATCGTGGTGCCCAATCAGCACTGCGGACTCCAAATACAGAATGTCAGCTGCTGCCCTAGTCTCATCCTCAGTAGTACCAATACCGGGACGTGCAACGACCTCCTGTTCCAGAATTGTCTCTACCTCGGTAGCACGACCGAGGTATGCCAGAAATACAGCCCTCTGTGTAGACCCCCACACTGTTGATAGCAAAGAAATTTCATCGGCCTTCCCGAGATGTAAACAAGACCTGAGGCCAGCACGACTTGATAATGGTCTGGCGAATTCAGAAAGACCCAGTTCCTCACCTCGTGATATCATACGCTGGCTGAGCTCAACAGCCTCCTCCAGCCGTCCATCCATGGTGGCCATGATGGCATCGAAGAGCATACACATAATTAGATAATTTACCTGCCCACTACGCTCCGCTAAATCGTGATATTCATTCCAGCTCGCTTCAGCACGTTGACGCTGCCCCATGATGAGGAAGGTTATGGCAATAAGCCGTAACGTACCAACTCGAGTAGCTATACTCAACCCTTCACGTAGCCCATTGGCTAACTCCTCGGCTAGGTGCAACTGGTCATCGGCGTGCTGTGGTGCTGTCACGTGATTGAGCCAGCTTTGAGCAGCCACCCAGAACGTGTTGTTATCGCCCAAACGACGGGCCAAGTCAAGTGCCCTGTTAAGGAGAGGAATCCCTTCGCTTTCAGCACCCGCATAGCACTTTACGCTCCCCATATACGTATCGGCCCGAGCCCGGTCTATAGTATCCGGTTCAGCATAATGGTCGGCCCGCTCCGCCCATTTGGCATATTCTGGAGTGCCTACAGCTTGACCTGCCTCGTAACCCATAAGTGCTCCTGTTGCCAGTTGGCAGGTTCGTGAGGCACGCCTTCCGTCACCTATAGCCTCGGCCAAGGAAAAAGCCTCCGGTAGTTCTACATCGAGAGCACGTCTGGGCTCACCAGCCCACCTAAGGGCGTTACCCAGAGTTCGTAGCAGGTCACACCGCTTGGCCTTGTCCTCCGGGCTAAGTACCTCCTGCACCTTGAGCGCCTGCTCCAATAGCCGTACGTCTTCCCCGTAGGCATAGACAGCCCACGCCCGTTGTGCCGCCATCTCACTGTATTCTAAAGCCTTCGCTAGGTCATCATGTTCGGTGCTTTGAGCAAAATGCTCGGCCAGCTCGGCCGCATGGTCTTCACGCCGTCTTGCGTATACATCTTCCAGGACACGCCCCACCTGCTGATGTATACGGATACGACGTGGGATAAACATCTCCTCGTAGAGAGTCTGCCGGAAGAAAGCGTGGGTGAACCGGTAACTTGCCCCGATTCCTACCGATGCCCGTTCTTCAAGAACAGCAGCCCCTTTTGCTTCTTCAAGTGCAGTCAGCACCTCATTTTCTGGCACACTTGCCACTTGTTGTAATATGTCTAGGCGGAACTCCCGACCTATTACAGAGGCAATCGAGAGTATCCGGTTACACTCCTGACTTAATCCTGAAAGGCGCTTACCGACCACATCTCGTAAACCCTCTGGGATGCTCATCTCAAGTGTGGTCGCCTTCCACTGCCCCCCTTCACGGCTGATAAGACCTTCTTCAACCAGGTAGCGTACCACCTCCTGCACGAACAGAGGGTTCCCCTCGGTCTGTCGGTGCACCGCCTCGGCCAGGCCCCAGAGGACTTCTTGCCTGGTGATGCTCTCCAGCATCCGCCTGACCTCATCGGCATTGAGACCCCTTAGAAGGACGCGGTCAAAGGTAGTAGCACGTCTTAGCTCTGCGAGGGCTGATGACAAGGGATGGGTTCTATCCACTTCGACATCACGGTAGGTACCGACAATCAGTAGCCTTGCACCAGCGAGATTCCGCGATACATGGGTCAGCATCTCCAGCGTACCCTTATCAGAGTCATGCAGGTCCTCTAATACAATAAGCAGCGGTTGGACCTTAGCAGCATCAGTGAAAAAGCTGGTGACAGCCTGAAACAGCCGATATCGTTCTTCCTCGGGGCTCTCCTGTGGACGTGGCTCTACCTTCAGCTTCTCCCTTACCTCGGAGACAATACGGGCAACATCGGCAGCCCCAGTACCCAGCTCCTTCCTCAGGTCTCTGGTCTCTCGTGACAGAACATAGGAGCGCATCGCCTCGACAAATGCCAGATAGGGCAGCGACAATGACCCTTCTTCATAGCAGTGGCCTACAAGGGTCTTACCACCTCTCAACGTCACGTACGTGGACAGCTGTTCGCAGAGGGCGGTCTTACCGATACCAGGTTCACCCACCACCATCATCAGGGCACCCTGCCCCGACATGGCCCCATCAAAGGCCGCCTGCAGCTGTTTCTGCTCTGGCTCACGACCAACGAATACCCTTCTATAGAGAGGGCTTTCGGGGGCAGCTGCTACCTGCGACACCGACTCGGTAACCTTACCCTGTTCAATAGACTCCAGGGCCTTGAGTACATCAGCCGCCGAGGCAGGCCTTTTCTCAGGGTCTTTCTCCAGTAATTGCAGAATAAGCACCTCTAGTCCCGGTGGCAGGTCAGCCCGGTGCCAGGTTGGTGATACCACCGAGGTGTTGATATGCTGCCCGATAATGGCTACCGAGTCATCTCCAATGAAGGGCGGTCTACCCGTCACCATCTCGTAGAGCATGGCACCCAGCGAGTAGAGGTCGGCTTTCGGGATCACCTTACCACCCATCGCCTGCTCTGGGGGCATGTATGATACCGTGCCCACCATCATCCCTTCTTGTGTAAGGCGGGATAGGTCGACAGCTACTGCCAGACCAAAGTCACCTATCTTGGCAGTACCATCGGCGCTCAGCCAGACGTTACCCGGTTTAAGGTCGCGGTGGATAATACCCTTCGAGTGGGCGAACTCCAGTCCCTGACAGACTGCTTTGCCAATGCTGATAGCCTGCTCCAATGGGAGTCGGTGCTCGGGTGCCTTCTCAATCAGCCCTTCGACATCTCCACCAGACATTAGAGGTAGAACGATATAGGGTTGACCTTCGTGGTCTCCGAAGTCATGGATAGTCATGATATTGGGGTGGTCACCGAGTCTGCCCATCGCCTGAGCTTCACGCTTGATACGTGTTCTAGCTTCGTCGTCGAGCTTCTCGGTCTTTATCAGGGCGAAGGCGACATCGCGGTCTAGGGTATTATCATGGACCAGATATACTTTCTTTTTACCGCCCTCGCCGAGTAGTTGTTTTACTTGGTAGCGCCCGCTAGCGAAAGAGGTGGGCTCAGGGGAAGGTGGTACTTCAGGAGTTGGTGTGGGGGCCTGTTCAGTTAAGGAGTGGCCACACTTATCGCAGAACTTACGTCCAAAGGGGTTTGCACGTTGACATTGCGGGCATATTATTTCCGATTGTAGAGGTTGTCCGCATTCTCCACAGAATTGTGCGTCCTCTCTGTTCTCTGTCTGGCACTTCGGGCATATCATATTGAACGCCTCTGTGCTGGCTCGGTGCTCACAGTCTAGAGGTAAACTTAAATGATGTCAAGGGACGTATTGACAACCACTTTCCAAAGGACTACAATTAACTTTCCAGTACAATACAAATACATACATCACTGATACCCAGCCATACCCGACCTCTAGAGGAATTAAGTCGGGAGGTGGGTGGTGGAAGATTATAAGAGCACCAGCATTGCCAGTATGAATGGCGGTAACTGATGCTCTTTGTATATAAGGAGGGAATACCATGTCATTAGAAGAAAACAAGGAGTTAATGCGCCAACTCACGGAGGAATTCATCAATAAAGGGAACCTGGACGTGGCAGATGATTTATTCGCTGCTGATTTTATCAACCACAACCCACGCCCCGGTATAACACCCGACGTGGAAGGTCTAAAACAGTATGTTAGCATGATGCGAGATGCGTTCCCCGACCTACATATTGAAGAGTTGGATGTAATAGCGGAAGGCGATAAGGTAGTGGGGATGGGAATGGCCATCGGCACGCATAAAGGGGATTTCGGAGGTATTCCACCTACTGGCAAGCAGATTACAGTTTCGGTAATCAGTATCATCCGTATTGCTGGGGGTAAGGTGGTGGAACGCTGGAATATAACCGACCAACTAGGCATGATGCAGCAGTTGGGTATCTTACCCACGCCGGGGCAGTGAGATGGTAAAGGGCACTAGAATCGTCTAATGAGTGGCGGTGATTGGTGCTCTTTTCTGATTCTCATAGCCCAGAAGACAAGTAGGCTGTCCTTCAGGTTTTGACCTTAATCTATTGATATCTTAGCTTAGAAAGGGGGGGATATGAAGTTTCTTACGTTCACAATGTTTGACACTGCCAAAGCCGCGGATATAGCACAGATTGGTGACAAAGTGGCTAATACACCAGGACAAAAATTTATAACTCAGTATGTCTGTCAAGGAATCCCATTTCCTGGCGTTCCAACTAATGTGTTAGTAAGCATTGCCGTTACAGAAGCCGAAACCAATGAGGCTATGTCGGCCGTCCATTACCCGTTGGCGCTTGCAGGAGCGACCATTTGGTCTGTGCCTGTTCTGGAGTTGCCTGTAGCTGGTGCGTCAGAAGAGGAAAAGAAATACAGAGGGTAGTTCCGCTAGCAGCCTATTCTCCAGTAAGGTACCTGGGGACAGCGGGCTAGCAGGTCTTCAATGGTCTGCTGGCCTTTTTCACCAATAGATTATGCAGACTCTTATAAGAAACCAAAGTGATGTCAAGGTTATTAAAGCGTGACTCTGAGGTTAAAATGCAGGGTGTTACTCAGACAATACCAACAGGGTTGAGGGCCTACGCCCCCAGAATCTCCTTGTGCCTTAGTGCCCTCTCCAGCGAGGGCTGCATCTTCATCTCTCGGAACTCGTTGATGGCAAAGTCCAAGTGCTCCTGTGCTTCCCTTTTCTCGTCCGGGTAGTGCTCAAGAAGTAGCTCGGCAAGCTGGAGCCGGGTGAGGGCAAGCTCCGGGCGGAACCTCATCTCGGTACAGACCCTAATGCCTTCCTGGTAGTGCTGACGGGCTTCTTCGGGTCTGCCGAGAAGAACGGCGGCGGCTCCGATATGGCGGTCTACACATGTAATGTGCCAGATGCCAGTTGTACGGATACCACTCCCAGAAAGTCGCTTTAATAATAGGCCAGCAGCTTCTTTATGGCCCACCAAAATTGCCGATTCCAGATTGAGAACGTCTCTCCAAGCCTGCGTCTCATCTTGAGCGTTACCAATGTTGGGGCGGTCGACGACGAACTGTTGTAACTTCGCCGCTGCCTCGGTAGTACGGCCGAGATGCGCTAGACAAAATGTTTCCAAGTCCCGTCCTGGAGCTTCTTTGAAACGCTCAATGTGGATTTGCAGTAATCTACCGCCTCTGCCAATGAGAATGCGAGGTCTCAACCCGACATTACTCACCAATATGTTTGTAATCTCCGACATGCCGAATTCCTGACCAAAGGCAATTATACGCCGTGTAATTT
>Ga0209635_10002147_pt1 | contig 15014 bp, 10 predicted proteins | sample DeeMarSWOR230_32_FD_187463 | JGI IMG/M metagenome (GOLD analysis project Ga0209635, IMG submission 187463) | Marine sediment microbial communities from White Oak River estuary, North Carolina - WOR-2-30_32 (SPAdes) (version 2) | ecosystem: Environmental > Aquatic > Marine > Intertidal zone >... | reverse complement strand
AAATGCAGGGTGCTTTTGGTAATAACGCAGTGCAACACCATGAGCACCTATAATAGGTATAGGCGTCCCTCCCCCGGTGTGATAAGCTAAGGCATCTCCAAAGCCCATAGGCCCTTTCACCACTGGCTTTAACTCATCTCCCACCTCAACATCTTCCCAGTACCGGGGATTCGAGCCCCTTACTTCTTCCGAAAGGATCTCTTCCTCTATCTTCTTGATATCGTCTTCCGTCCAAGGATGGGGAAGCTTAATATTACCATATTTTTTCTTTTTTCTGGCTGCGGCTCTCGCTATTCTTACGATCGACCATTGGCCTTTAGCGATAACTTCCCCACGATGATTAGAGTACTTGGTCTCAAAGCGCTCGATAACCATTTCTTTGGCGAATTTACTTGGTTTAGGCCCCTCAAAACCATTATAAGTACACTCAGGGACGATTCTGTCGTTAAGCCGAACAGGTTTGTAGAATTCAAAGTCAGTAGCATTGTGAAAGCCACCCAGACCCCGCCAGCCAAATTGAACACCGGCAAAAACGCTGATAATCCATGAGGGCGGTGCAATGATGCCGGCATAGCGAGTTTTTTTTGCATACTCAGTATCGTTCCATAACGGGTTGGCATCACCTACCCCAGCGGTGAATTTTAATATTGCTAACCTAGTGGCCTCTTCATTGTGTATTGAATCTTCAATACGAAGCTTTAGCCCGATTTTACTACGCATATCCTTAATCATCTCTTCAGTGATATGTGCTTCTGCCATCTCCACTTCATGTGTCATTGCGCACCCCCTGTAGCCCGAGTTTTCGACAGATAGAAAATGCTCTCTTTTTCACTCATTTACATGGAGCCGATATCGTCCCCGTAATGTTTACTAAGTTCACTAAGGTAATCGGGGTCAACAGAGCACGACCCTTGCTTTTCTATGAGGTCGATGCGAGTCGGTTTTCCTCGGACAAAGGTGAAGGTACCTCCAATTACATTCGCTTCCTCGAGCCTCTCCAATTCCTCTTTGGACATTCCCAACAGATTGCAGAAGACCTCCTCATTGTCTTGACCAAACCGAGGTGCTCGCCTGGGAACAAATTCTTCAACATCGCTGAACTTCGCTGGCATTTGCTTAGCGATTGGCCTCTTGCCGATGCCTTTACCATGGTCAATCACCTCGAAAAAGCCACGCTGGCTGATGTGTGGATCAAGGTGCAATTCTTTCATACTGAGGACAGCTCCTGAAGGAACACCAACATCTTGAAGAATCCTCATCAATTCATAATGATTATAACGCTGAGTCCACTCCTCCACTTTCCCATCAAGCTCTCCTCGATTCTCCCACCTGCTCACGGCATTAGTGAATCTCTCATCTCTAGTCCATTCAGGATTATCCATCACCTGGCACAAGTTCCTCCATTGCTCATCATTTTCTATGGCAATGTTTATCCACTCATCACTCCCTTTGCAACGATAGCACCCATGCGGAGCTACTGAAGAATGATAATTACCAACACGTGATGGTTCTCGGTTATTCAAGAAACAATCCATAACGAGTTCACCTATCTGGCAAATTACTGCCTCCCTGCCAGCAACGTCTACGTATTGTCCTCTGCCAGTCCTCTGCCGATGGTATAATGCTATAAGCAAGGCAGCCGCTCCAGCTGCGCCCAAAACCCAATCTCCATAAGCATGTCCTGAAAGCAATGGGGGGTCTTGGGGAAAACCCGTGAGATGTGCCAATCCAGACATACCCTCCATTCCTGGCATATACATATAGAAATCCCTTAGAGGGCCATAATGCCCCAATCCGCTCATCGAAACCATAATTATATCTGGTTTTATCCTTCTCAACTCTTCATAGCCTAAACCCCAGTTCTCCATTACCCTAGGAGAGAAATTTTCCATGACGGCATCACTTATTTCTACCAAACGTCTGAATAATTTCCTGCCTTCTTCGCTTCCAAGGTTGAGAGTAATTCCCTTCTTACCGGCATTTATCGTATGATAAGTAAAGCCTCGGTTCCAGGGTTCTTCTCCCAATTTATTTTCAGGATAGACGTTTGTCCTGGTCATTACGTCAGGGCGCACTGCCGATTCGATCTTGATGACTTCCGCTCCTAAATCGGCTAATATTCTTGAACTCATGGGTCCAGCGAAAACCATCGTCAAGTCTAGAATCCTTACTCCTTCCAGTATTCTATATCCCATATCCTCTCCTTGTGGTTTGGGTAAGAAAAAAGCCTTATCCCATCAAACCTTGTCAACAGAAGCCAAAAAATCGGTATTCCCATCTTTGTTAGTGATTGACCTAAATAACTCCCGTCTCCTGCAACTTGACTAAATCCTCGCTGACATAGCCAAGTTTCTCATATATTTCGTGATTGTTTTCACCTAACCTAGGTTCTTTTCCAGCTACAGGCGGAGTATCACTTAATTTAGCTAACGCTCCTGGATATGTAACTTCCCCCATAAATGGATGCCCAACTGTATTGAAGAAATCACGCGCTTTAAGCTGTTCATCCTCTATGAGTTCCTTGGGACTCAAGATCGGGGTGAAGCACAATCTCAGCTCTTGCGCCTTTTTGGTTATTGTCCACTTATCATGCTTCATACACCAAGGAAGAAGCAAAGCATCAACTTTTTCAGGCGCCGTTATACGAGCAGCTGTATTAGCCAAAAGAGGATCATCTTGCATCTCAGGCTTTTCTATTAGAAAGGCAATGTTGGAGGCTGCCCCAAGTCCTGGAGTGGGGTTAATCCAACCGTCTTTACAACGGTAGTTGCACAAGCCAGGGTAGCCTTGGATAGGCAATGGGCTAGTTTTTCTGCTCAAACCCAAGTTCGAATACTCGCCGGTGTAGCCGGTCAAGGTACTAGCGACACATTCCATTGAGGATACATCAATCCACGTGCCTCTATTAGTATGGATTCGGTTGAAGAGAGCAGCCACGGTTGCGATTAAGCTTTCTAACCCCGCTATATGTTCTCCTTGAAAACCACCCTGAACAACCGGTCTCTTCTTGGGCTCGTTAGCTGGTCGCGAGGTGTACATCGTTCCACCTAATCCGCTCAGTACAAGGTTCGATGCTTTATAGTTTCGATATTGGCCTGTTTGTCCAAAACCAGATATAGAGGTCATTATTAGTTGAGGATTCAACGCGCTTAGTATTTCATAGTCTAAGCTAAGTTCACGCATCGTTTCAGGAGGAAAACTCTCAACCAAGACATCAGCATCTTTCACAAGCTCCTTGAATATCTTCACCCCGGTTTCGCTTCTGAGGTTCAGGGTGATGCTTTTCTTATTAGTATTCAGATAGAAAAATGCCCCGCTTTTTTCCGAGTGTGGCTCGTCTTTTAAAAAGGGTTCCATATTTCGTAGGGGATCTCCCCCGTTTGGATCTTCAACTTTGATTACTTCCGCGCCAAAGTCCGCCAACAATTTAGTACAATATGAACCTGCAATTCCCCGAGTGCAGTCTAATACTTGGACGCCGGAAAGTGCTTGTTCATTCATACTTGTAGTGATCCCTTTAGAAAATTAACCACCTAGTTGTACATTTAGTCCGTACTGTTCGAAAATAGCTTTTATAGCATTTAGTTGCTCTTCGGTAGGCGTTTGAATATTTAGTTTATATTCTCTCCCAAGTTGTCCGTACTTTACCCTCCCGTATTCATGATATGCTAAAAGGTCGACTCTGTCCACGGATTTTAGTCTAGATAAAAACTCAGCGGTAGATTTAATGTTTTGTGCCGAATCTGTATATCTAGGTACTATAGGTACCCTTATTATTATTTTTTTCCTCATAGCATCAAGTCTTTTGAGATTTGTTAAAATCAGTTCGTTTGATACACCGGTATTTCTCAGGTGTTCCTTCGGGTCAACACCTTTTAAATCAAATAGCAGCAGGTCTGCTTCTTCAAGAATCTTAAATCCTTCACTTGTTGATGTGTATCCACAAGTGTCCACCGCGGTATGGATATAATTTTCCCGGCATTTTCTAAGTAAGGTATATGTGAAAAGCGGTTGGAAAGTGGGTTCTCCACCTCCTATGGTAACACCACCTCCCGATGCGCGGTAAAATTTCTCATCCTTTTTGACTATATCAAGCAGTTCGTCTATGTTGTAATATTTGCCAAAACAGCCTAAAGCCCTGGTATAGCAGACTTCAATACACTTTCCGCAATTTGTACATAACTCTCTATCGATTTTATATTCATCATCTCCCGATTGGGGATTGAATTGAATCGCGTTAGTAGGGCAAATCTGTAGGCATCTTCCACAGCCATTACATTCTGAGGGAGTGAAATTAATCTCAGGATGACCCTGTTGACCCTCTGGATTGCAGCACCAAATGCATCTTAGGGGACATCCCTTGAGGAATACCGTAGTTCTGACTCCATAACCATCTACGAAGGACCCTCGGATAATATGGAATATGAGCCCCGATTTATTATCCATTTTACTTGTACCTATCTACCTAGCCCTGACAGCTTCTTTGATTTTAAACTTGTTGAAACTCCGTCCTAGCTATAATATCGTTCTGAACCTCAGGGCCTAATTGGACAAAGTACGCGCTATATGTTGCCACTCTCACTAGTAGATCTTTGTATTTTTCAGGATATCTTTGGGCGTCTCTTAGCGTATCACTATCGATAATGTTAAATTGAACATGGTATCCTCCAGTTTCACAGTACGTCCTGATGAGGGAAACAAATTTTCTCATCTTCGCCTCATCTTTCAAAGTATCTGGACTGAATCTCATATTCAATGCAGAACCACCGGTCAATCTTACAAGATCCAATTTTGTCACGGATCTCATGGTCGCTGTTGGCCCACTCACATTTCTTCCCTGATATGGAGATACACCACCCTCCGCTAATGGTTCGCTAGCTCTTCTACCGTCGGGTAAAGCTCCAACTAGCGATCCCATCTGTATGTTCCCTGCAGCTACATAGGCCGTCACATTAAATATTGATCCGGCAAAGCCCCTATACCTGGCTACTTCGTCGCAAATGTTAATAAGTACCTCGTTCACTATTAAATCAACATAGTCGTCATCATTCCCGAACTTGGGTGAACTCTTTAAGACATGCAGTATTTCCTCTTCACCTTCGAAATTCTTATCTAACGCATCAATTAATCTATCCATAGTAATTTTTTTATCCTCAAATACAGCCTTTTTAATTGCCGCTAGTGAGTCTCCAACATTCGGTGCCCCGACGGCCGATATTCCATCAGTTATATACGGCGCTGTTCCACCATTCGTAATATCAAGGCCCTTTTCAATACAACCGTGAAAAAGAGAAGATTGAAATGGGGTTGGGGCAAACTCTGCGAAGAGTTCCCTATCAACATTTCTGACAAGAATAGCAACAGGAATTAGGGCTTCTACTTGTTTCTTGTAGGCGTTCCATACTTCATTATAAGATTTAAATTTTCTCGGGTCGCCCGTTTTGGGGCCAATTTGTTCACTGGTTAAACGTGAGACACCGTTATTTAATGCCAACTCTAGCATCAGTGGTAGACTTAACGGTCCTCCAATGATGTCAAAAGAATAGCCGGGAACAGCAGGGAGAACACAGCCGGATACAATATAGTCTCGCGCATATTCTAGTGGTTTTCCATCACTAAGTAATTGCTGGATGGCCGTCTCGTCACTGACGAATTTAAGTTTTCCTCTAAGCTGTTTCGCCACTTCGCATGCTTTCATTAAAAAAGCGTCTGGGGTATTTTTATGAACTCTAATGACAAATTCTTCTGCGTGCATTTTAACGTCTTGTTCAGCATCTAGAAAGATATAAGATAGCTCATTTACAGCTTCTCTCCCATCTTTAGTTAAACCTCCAAGTATAATATTTGACAGCATATTAAGACCAGCCGCAGTTCTTACTGTTACAAAACTGAAACGCATTGCCAATTCGTTCACTTTTATACAAAATAGCGCAATCAATTCACGTGCTTCTTCCTTTGTAATCCTTCCTCCTTCTAGATCTTTCTTATAGAAGGGATACAGGTACTGGTCGGGCCTTCCGAAGCTCCTGCCTGGTCCCCACCCCTCTATCATAAGGACGATATACGTGAACCACACTGATTGTAAAGCTTCATAGAAGCCTCGAGCCGGGTTTGCTGGCACCCAATCACACGTCTGGGCTATTCTTTCTAACTCGGCTTTTCTTTGAACATTAGTCTCCTTCTGAGCTAAACTTCTAGCAAGCCTGGCATATCTTTTCGCAAAACTACACGCTGCTTCAAGAGTGATTTTTACCGCGTTTTGAAATTGGAGCTTCCTAAAATCTTTGATCTCGGTGAGGTTCAATTTTGCTAGTTCTTCGTCAACTTCTTTCTTTATGCCATTCAACCCTTTGATGAGTAGCATTTGATAATCGGGACTGTTATGTGTGCCTAGATGCATGTTGCTAATAGAAGAACCAGCTGGTAGTATTGCCTTATAATGCAGTCTTAGTATGTTTTCTGGTACTAAAGCACGCAACCTGTCATATAGCGACTTTCCTTTCCAATATGTAAGTATTTCCATAAATTTCGCCTTTTCTTCTTCTGCTACAGGTGCAAATTCATCCCAATCTGTTGATATGGTGTCCATTTGTTCCAGACACCAGTCCCAATTAATTTCTGGAGTTAGGAGACCACCGCGTCGCGTGCTTGTAGCTCTGCCTACAATCAGCTCTCCATCTTCGATATGAATTGTCATTTCCTTCAATATCTTTTCCAGAGCCTTGGCCCTTCTAATCAGGTGTGGTTCATTCTCGGTTTCTTTATATGACTCCGTCATCAAATAAGCTCTCTCAATGCATAGCTCGGGTGTACCAAGTGCTCCTTCCCTTAACCTGCCTAACCTCTCTTTGTCTCCTATCCCGAGTCTTTCTTTGGCAACTCTACTCATTTCCTATCACCTTCTGAATTAGTTTAACGATGTCAAATGTATATCAAATTGCCACGAATTTTTAAGGCCAACTAATGATTGCTGATGAACTAACATTTTACCTCAATTAAGAGCGAGGTTCCTTCACCAAGTCTGGAACGGATTTGGAACGTTCCACCAAGAAGGTCAATTCTCTGCTGTATCCCAATTAGCCCCAATTTACCTCTAGTAATAAGCCTCTCGAATTTTTCGGGTGGGCGAAACCCCTGACCATCGTCCTCTATTTTCATCTTGAGGCATTCTGTGGCGAATTCCAAGTCGATGACTGCCTCCTTGGCTTTTGAGTGATGCTTGATATTGTTTAAAGCCTCTTGTGTTATACGGAATATAGTGACTTCGGCTTGAGGGGATAACTTACGCTTTACGCCATTTACCAGAATACGGGTATTAATACCAGACTCCTTATTCATACGGTCCACCAACCATCTCAATGCTGGTACCAGCCCAAGATCATCAAGGATGCTTGGCCTTAAGTTAAGACTTGTCCTCCGCACATCCTCAACTGCTTGAAGAGTTGCGTCCCTGATCCAGTCTGCATTTCTTTTCGCTTCCGTCATGTTACCATCGCTAGAAGGAATCAAGTTTTGAGCACGATTGGCTATAACCAATAATGTCTGTATGGTATCATCATGGAGCTCCTGAGCAATACGTAGTCGTTCACTCTCTTGGGACTCGAGTATTTTCGATATGTATACCCGACGTTCTGCTTCTCGTTCAGCGAAAGTTTTTCTCTCCTTGCGGCGCCACTCTAGCTCAAAAGTGATTATTGATACAATCAAAAATGGCAGTAGCAACAAAATTATGTTAGTTATTAGGGAACTAGTAGACCAAATGTCTGCTATTATCGGCAGCACTCCTATAAGCGACATAAGAAAAGTAAATAGAGCACCTTGCCATGAGAAAACAATAGCCGCATAAATAATTGGTACCAAAAAGAGGATACCAACAATATGACCCCTCAGCTCTATTAATACCAAGTCATACAGCGGAGAAAGCCAGGAAAACGGCCCTACCGTCCAGGCTCTCCATGGCCAAGCCTGATAAAGAAATACTAGAGCCAGGGTAACAACGATAATCGCCCAGAAATGGGGATTATTTACAATCCTGCCTCTAGTTTTTAGTTGGAATATACCTAACATTCGCTTCCCGTCAGCCACTTTCACTCAAGATCATCTAGAGTGAGAATGCCTCTCCGCAGGCCAACAATGGCAGCTTCAGTACGCGAGCCCACGTTCAATTTCAAAAAAATGTCAGCTAAGTAACCTTTCACAGTACGCAGGCTCAAGCCCAGCCTGATGGCAATATCTCTATTGGATATGCCTCGGGCTACTAGCCTAAGTGTTTCTAACTCTCTAGCCGAAAGTCTATCACCTATGTCCGAAATCTTCGGTTTGGTGATATGTTGAAAAGCATATTTTAAAATTTGTTTTGAAACTGAGGGAGACAACACTGTTTCTCCGGAGACCAGAGCACGAACGGCATTAACGACTTCGTCATCGTATACGCTCTTGGTCAAGTAGCCGCCAGCACCAGCTTTGAGTATGCTCAGTATGTGCTCGTTATCGCTGTGGACAGTTAGTACCAATACGGCTATCGTACGACAGTTCTCTTTGATTTGCCTAGTTGCCTCCAGACCATTGAGCTTAGGCATACTTATGTCCATAATCACAACGTCAGGAACCAGCTTGGTGGCGAGTTTGACCGCTTCTTCACCATCGCTAGCTTCGGCGATAACTTCAAAGTCAGGTTGTTTTTCTAAGACGTCCCTTAGTGACTGACGTAGCAGGGGATGGTCGTCAGCCAGCATTATTCTAGTCTTTTTAGACTTTTTAGGTTTGATATGTTCTGAACCAGATTCTAACGTTACCTCAACCATATCTTCCCCCTATGGCGATTTTAGCATTAATGAAATTCGCGCGCAACGAAATGTACCCGCCTTTTAAATAGAGGGACTTTAGGACACGGTCAATAGTCCGTTGTCAATAAGAACAGAATAGTTCATAATTTACCTAACTCAAATTGGTAATAGATAGTCGCCAGCGTAATAAATAGGCAATTACCGGGCCGAAAGGGAAAGTTATTGTTTGAAAGTCTTGCCTCGATGGATAGAAGGATGACTTAGACAAAGGAGCCATGTTAGCCCAGATTATCCTTACCCCTACCGAATCAAAAAAACTGATCGCCAAAGCCATTGCCAATATGGATATCGTCAGACAGGCAGCGACAGAGGGTATGGTCGTATTACATCCTAGTAGTAGCACATACTTTATCGTCGAGGAGCTAACTGGCACTAAACCTAAGACTAACTACTGGGTTTGCGGAGTAGTGGCCCCTAGGGGGACCTGCATCGAAATGGGAATAATTGTGGGAGATTACCTCCCACGGAGTGCTGTCACCGATCCGGGAGAGTTCAAAACTTGGTGGGTAATTAGAAAGGGGGAACTTTCAATAGGGGAGAAGGTTTCAGAAATAATGAAGAAGGTGAAACCCTCGGATGTTTTTATCAAGGGGGTAAATGCCTTGGATCCCGAAGGTAACGTGGGTATCCTGATAGGTGACCCTATAGGAGGAGGACCCATAGGTCGCATCCTATATGCTTGGAGACAAATGTCATTTCACCTGGTTTTCCCCGTTGGACTGGAGAAATTGATACCCATCTCCATAAGCCAGGCCTCGAAAGAGGCAAAACAGACTAAATATGATTATGCTATGGGGTTAGATACTGGGCTGCTCCCTTGCCCAAGAGGGGAAACGGTAAATATTATAACCGAAATAGAGGCTATCCAAATGTTAAGCGGAGCTATTGCTGTGCCTATGGCTGCCGGTGGTTTGGGTGGAGCGGAGGGAGCGATAACTATGGTTATGAAAGGCAACGAGGAACAGGTTAAAAGAGCGATTGATTACGTTGAGCAATCAAAGGGGGCTAGACTACCCCAATTGCGTCTCGGTGACTGCCGAGAATGCCCAGGTGCACATTGCAGGTTCCCTGTTGCAGATAAGCACTGGGTTTAGGTGTGAGTAAGCTTAAGTGCCAAGATAACAAATGATTTAGAGATACTTGTAATAGAAGGCAGAGAGTAATTCCGAGGAAGGAGGTGGAAGAGTTATGCCAAATTAGGTTGGCAGGACCCGTTAACTCAGGTCCTGCCTTTGTGTTACGCTACTAAAAATCCTTCAAACAAATTATATGGAGGGAAGAAAGGTGAAAAAGAAACTGCTTATTAGTCTGATAATGTTAGCACTGCTAACCGTGCCTGTTTTCGCTATCGCCTGTGAAGAGGAAGTAGTGCCACCAGCCGATGGAGAGGAGGAAGAAGTTGAGCCGGTAACTCTAAGGTTAGCCTCGTCACTTCCTCCTGTAGATATTGTAGTGGTGAAGCTTCAGGAAATGGCTGATAGAATCAGTGATCGCACCGACGGCAATTTTATAATCGAGGTTTATGCTGGGGGGACGCTTTGTTCTATGGAGGAAACCTTCGAAATGTTGAGAACAGGGGCAATTGATATGGCCGAATCTCCGATAGAATACCAAACCGGCGATGACATGAGGTTTGGGGCGGTAACGCTGCCCTTTATGGTCGACAGCCTTGATGCAAACGTGGAATTCCTACGACTCTTAAACGAATCGCTGTTTAATGATATAATCGCCGAAAAGTTCAACGCCATGCCGGTGATTGTAATGTCGACCGGCATACACACATATTGTGGTGCGACTAAGCCTGTAGAGACACTAGAAGACTGGGAAGGCTTATTAGTGTGGGTTGCCAACTCCGCAGAGGCAGCTACTGTAGAAGCTCTGGGTGCCTCAGCTGTACCTCTACCATTTTTCGATGGCTACCCAGCAATAGAGAAGGGAACAGTAGATGCAGGCGTGGGTGTGAACCCAACTGGCGTCTGGAATTTCCAATGGTATGAAGCTATCCGTTATATTACGGCCGCCAACATGTTTGCTACTTCGGGTTATATTTACATTAACCTCGATGCGTTCAATGTGCTGTCGGATGATTTTCAAGAAATATTGCTCGAGGAATGCCAACAATGTGAAACCGAGCTCAACGACTATTTGGCAGATTACGCCGAGACCTCGCTAACGGAGTTAGAGAACGTTGGTGTGGAAGTCTATTATCTGCCTGCGGCAGAACGAGCAAGATGGATAGAGGCTAGCCAATCAGTTCTTGATGACTTTTTTGCACAGATTGGAGAAGCGGACGCTCAGAAGATACTAGATGCTGCCGGACAGGCTAACCAGTAACTTCCTCGGTAAGATTAACCAGTGCGACTAGCAGCATTGCGAATATTCTTGTATACAGTTCCCTCTTTGAAGGGAGGAAACTGTACACTATAATTATGTGCCATTAACGGCAATTTTGAAGATTAATAAAAATGGGCAAATAAAACTTGGCGGCAGTGCTATGCTTCCTAGGGCTTTTTAAATAAGTATTAATTGGATTGGTTATTGAATAAGGTTGAAAGAGTAATTCAGCTTTTAGGTTCATTACTTGATCGTATAACCCGTCTAACTTGGCTATTGGCCGGAGCGCTGATAGTCCTAATGGCCTTTGTTGTTGGTTATGGGGTGTTCACGAGATATGCATTAAGGAACCCGGACCCTTACACATACGAGATCCTCTGTATTATGATGCTAGTCTGTGTAGTTTTCACCCTAGCTCACACACAAAGGCTCGACCGGCACCTCAGGATTGATTTAATGGATCGCTATTTCCCCGAGTCAGTACGTGGAATTCTGCAGAATATTGTCACTCCTCTTGTGGGATTGGTTTTTTGTGGTGTTATTGCTTGGAAGACCTGGGGGGATGCGTGGCTTGCGCTGCAAAACTGGCAGGTCACTAGAGGTACTTTAGTCATACCCACGTTCCCGATAAAGATGACAGTGACTATTGGTACCGGATTGCTTTGCCTAGTACTTATAGCCCAAATGTTGCGTTATCTTGCTTCATTAAGGAGTAAGGGCAAAACAGTGAAAGAATAGCTGAGAGCGTTATGGCATTTCAACGTATCCACCTTTGCTTGCTGCTGAGGAGGTTATCTTGGATATTCTGACCATAGCTATTGTATGCTGCGCTTTGTCACTTGTCTTAATCCTAATAGGAATACCAATTGCCTATGTTCTGGGTTTTTGCACTATTCTCGGTATCCTATTTGGCTTAGGAGTAGCCCCTCTCACCAAGCTGGGATTGACCACCTTTTCTGTGTTTCACAGCTTAAATTGGCTCCCGCTTCCGCTCTTTATCCTGATGGCTTATATCATCAGCGAAACTGATATAGGCAGAGATATTTTCAGCACAGCTAATAACTGGCTGTCGCGTGTCCCTGGAGGGTTAGTTGTCGGCAGCATCTATACTGAAGCAGCTATGGCGGCTACGATGGGCGTTAGCGGAACAACCATACTTACGGTGGGCACAGTGGCTCTACCCGAAATGGAGAGGCTCGGCTATAATAGGAAATTTAGCCTGGGGGCACTGTTGACAGGGGGTGTTCTTGGTCCATTGATCCCGCCCAGCATCCCATTCATTGTCTATGCCATCTTGGCACAGCAATCTATAAGTCAGCTCTTCATGGCTGGTATAATACCCGGCATCCTCTTAGCTAGCATGCTGGCAACTTATGCTATGGTAGCTTGTGTGAGACGTCCTGAACTCGCTCCACGTCCAGCGGGAGTTAGTTGGAAAGAGAGGCTATTTTCTCTCAGGAAGGTCTGGCCGGTAGTTGCTCTTATGCTTGGCATACTAGGCGGGATTTACATGGGGGTGATTACGGCTACTGAGGCAGGGGGCATAGGAGTTCTTATTATCCTGTTTATAGCTGTTGTGTTTTATCGATTTCGTCTGCCCAATTTAGTCCAGGCAATGTCACAGGCGGCAACGCTGACGGCTATGGTTGGCCTTATGGTTATTGCCACTACGGTTTTCACCTTTCTGATAGGGGTTTCCGGGCTGGCACAGGATCTAAGTAGTTTTCTTACGTCTTCAGGGCTATCCCCGTGGTGGATAATAATCCTTATAAACTTATCTATTCTTGTTCTAGGATGCTTTATGGACGGACTTGCCATCCTTATGGTGACTATGCCTATCTTTATCCCACTGGTTAGCGCCCTAGGTTTCAACCTTGTGTGGTTTGGAGTACTGGTGACGGTTAACATAGAGATAGCGCTAATCACACCGCCAGTAGGGTTGAACCTGTTTCTAGTGAGTGGCACCTTCCGTATGCCTATTGTTGAACTCATCCGTGGCGTGGCACCTTTCCTAGCTGTACTGGTGATATTCCTAGGCATCCTAATTGCCTTCCCCCAATTAAGTACCTGGCTCCCCTCTATAATGAGAGGAGGGTAGTTATTGATTGCATTCAAAAGCTAATTAGTTTTTAGCCCACCTGAAAAATCATATATCGCTACCACCCTCGTCAAGTATGGAGCCCTCAGCCATAGGGAAATTGACTTTGTTAGCTAATGCTACTTATACTTAAAGGGGCGAGTGCATTGGTTAAAATCAATCTACAGGATGTTACAAGGTAGTAGTTCAAGATTGTGCTGATGTGTAGGCTTATCGACCTAAAAGGAATTATAAAATGTCAATTGAACTCAGCGATAAAAAGGGCAAAAGCGTAGGTAGCTGGCAAGAGTTCTTTGTGCCGACTTATTCTGAGCGTATTAAGAAAGCGAAAAAGCGTGCGCTCCGAGTACCAGAAATTTGCCTAGAGCGTGCTCGTGCTGAAATGACGACCTATGAGAAATATAAGAATGACCCTAGAATCATTCAGCGGGCTAGAGTCTTTGAGACTTATCTTAGAGAGAAGACTATCTTCATTCTAGAGGACGAGCTCATTGTAGGGAATATCTGTGGTAAGCCTCGCGGCTCTCAGATTTCTGGTGAGATCATGGCTGATTTTGTGGATACCGAGCTTGACGACCCAGTGAAGGACTTTGAGGTCAGGCGTTATGATAAACACATAGTTCACCCCGAAGAGAGGAGAGAGCTTCGGGATGTGATTCTACCATACTTCAAAGGGAAGACTATTGGCGATTACCAGTTGGAAAGAGTTGACGCCGAAGTCAAGGAAAAGGCTTACCCAACGGTTTCTTCTTGCCCGCATATTCCTAACGTCGGTGATACATCAATGAAAAGAGATGTTGGCCACCAGATGGCTAACTATGAAAAGGTGCTTCATAAAGGTCTCAAAGGCATTAAAGAAGAAGTCGAGTGGCACATGGCTCAGATCGACCAGCCATATATGCATTATGGACTACAGGAGAGGCGGGACTTCTACAAGGCAGTCCTGGTTACGCTTGATGCTGCTATAGCCTATGCCAAGCGGTATGCTGACTTGGCACGGGAAATGGCGGCTAAGGAAGCCAACCCCACGCGCAAGCGCGAACTCAAGCGAATTGCTGAGGTGTGTGAGCAGGTTCCGACAAATCCTGCCCGAGACTGGTGGGAAGCACTGCAGTCGGTATGGATGATACATACCCTCGTCTGGTGCGAACTTTCTGGCTGGGTACACTGCTTCGGTCGCTTCGACCAGTACATGTATCCCTTCTACAAGAAATCAATAATTGATGAGAAGGCAATGAGCCGCGACAAGGCTCTAGAGCTATTAGAATGCTTTTGGATAAAGACTGCAGAGTTCACCCAGTTGACCCGCTATGAGCATGCGGTGTACACGACAGGGCAGGGACTAAGTCAGGCCTTGGTGATCGGAGGCCAAACTTGCGATGGCAAAGACGCATGTAACGAAGTTACTATGCTCTGCCTAGAAGCCGAGGAGCAAGTGGGCGCGGTCCAGCCGGAAACCGCAATGAGAATATGGGAAGGGACACCGGATAAATATCTCAAGAAAGCCGCTGAGGTCATTCGTCTGGGCCGGGGTAAGCCGAAGTTTGTTGGCGACCGGAAAGGGATCCAAATGGTTTCTAAGGCTTACCCTGATAAGACATTAGAGGACTGGCGAGACTATGCTGTACTGGGATGTACAGAGACAGATCTGCCTCACATTACTATGGGCCATTTGTATGAGGGGATCAGCAGCACACCCAAGTTACTGGAATTAGTGCTGAACAACGGAAAGTGTG
>Ga0209635_10002142_pt1 | contig 15032 bp, 8 predicted proteins | sample DeeMarSWOR230_32_FD_187463 | JGI IMG/M metagenome (GOLD analysis project Ga0209635, IMG submission 187463) | Marine sediment microbial communities from White Oak River estuary, North Carolina - WOR-2-30_32 (SPAdes) (version 2) | ecosystem: Environmental > Aquatic > Marine > Intertidal zone >... | reverse complement strand
TTATTATCTCCTATTGCTGTTGTGGGAATTCCATAATCGTCTCCTGAAGATGGATGATCAGATAATAACAATACTGCTACTGGTGCAGGAGTCCAGTTATTATAGGCACTATCAATGAATGATTCAATTGCCTCGGGTGTTGAACCGCCGACCTCAGTCATTGTAAAAACCTCGGTGGAGATTCCCTGCAACTTCCTCCAAACTTTTATGGTATCACCCCATCTTTCAAATACAGTATCATCCGGAACAATGATGATATACTCATACCCACTACGCATATTGATGCGTTCAGGATTATAAAAATCAATTTTGGGCAATGATTGATAGTTTAATAGATGTCCTTGTAATATCGGTTCCCAATAGGAACTGCGCAACCTGTCCTCGCCAAAATGTCCATTACCGCCGACAAAATCAACGCGGATGCGCAGATCTTTGTAGACAATCAACTCTCTTGTCACGGGATTGTACTGAAATGGCATAATCCCCAGGATTACAACATTGACACCGCGCATCTTCATCGGTTTTGAGAGGGTCACTGGTTTATCTGGATAATACTTATTACGGCCATAGGTGCTTACATCTTTTTTATAGCGCAGGGGAGAAGTATCAGTTTCCAAAGGGATATTTGGCGCCGGTACAATATTTATGTTATTGTAAAACTCTGTGCGGCTAGAAAGAATTGCTACACGTGCTTGTGCACCCTGTGGAATAGCGATATATCTTCCCATGCCAGGCAGGTCTGGTGCGCCTTCAATATTAGGTAATATCAATCCAGGGATTGAGATTGAGTACATGGGGATGCCATCAATTTCAACTTCATCAATTACCATTTGCTTTACAGAAAAAACAATCTCAACTCCAGCTGGTGATTGAGAGACTATGTTGAATCCAGAATATTGCGCCCAGTTGCCATGGTAATTAATCATATGTGCAAAGCTTTGCATACAGAGTGCAATGAGAATGATTGCGGCTCTGCTCATAGTTACCTCACAAGGATTACTTTTGCAGTTTTGGTGATTGTGTTTGATTCAGCTTGGATAAAATACACTCCTTGTGCAAGGTGACGAATGTCAAGGGCTATTTCTCCGCAGCCAATGACATTTTGCCATGTTTGGTTATACACTGCCTGTCCAATGCTGTTGTAAACTGTAATGGCTATACCTGCTTTGATACTGAAACCGTATTGCACATTATACAGGCCAGTAGTGAGCGAGGGTTGCATGTTAATAAAAGAAGGACTACTGGGTACATATTTTTCCGCAACACCTGTGACTACCTGTACATCCTTGGCGTATCTGAAATAATTTGCTTTTGTCACAGTTACTTTCATGGTGGTGCCAACACTTTGCGGGGGTATAGGTATATCGAGTGGGGTATTCGTACCTTCAGCTACACCGATTATTTCACCGTCAACAGTTAACGCAATGATGGAACTATCATTTGCCTGCACTGCAAAGTAGTTTTGACCTGCGGGGAGCACTGAATCATGGACTACAGCTAAACTCTCTGGTATTTCAGAATAGAGCGTGGTGAAGGCATCACCGTGCATGTGGTAAATGCCATAGATGATTGTTTTGTACTCAGGGCAATACGCCCAGTTATGTGCAGCAAGATAGAATTTTCCTGACACATGAGCAAATCCTGGTCGTAGGTTTTCATAACCCCTTAGAGTATGGTGCGGGTACCAAGGATCAAATTGCGGCCACATGCAGTCAAAGATACCCCAGTTGAATACATCGTTTACAAACGAATATGATACTTCTGAAGCAGCAATTGCACCCAAACAACCGTGCTCCATTCTGTGGAATTTTTCAATAAAGACTTGATGACTACAATTGTATTTGCCAACAAGGCAATCCACAGAAATCACAAAAGGATACATTGTGTTCGTCAGATTATTGAGGTCGGTCGTATCGTAATTTGGTTCCCCCCAGCCATATGTTGCACCATGGTCTCTATGTTGTACAATAAAGGCACCAGAATTGATAGCATCCGTTACTCCATCTGCTGAGCCACTGTTCCACCACGAGAAAGGATAGGGGTTGTACAGATCCGGTAGCCATCCGATATTATACCAGTAGGGAACGATTAAATCAGTATTGGATGCACTTGACCAAGTGTTATTTGGTGCAATTCAGCCATACCAATTATATTCACGTGCTGGATCAGCACCCAGACAGTTCTTAAAGAACTCCCTGATTATTTCAGCTGTGATTTGAAACCACCTTGTGTGTTGGAAACCACACGAGACGAGTGGTTCCTTATAAAAATTCGATGCCGTGTAGGGTGAACGTTCATAGCTTAGAAATTTATTTACCATAACACTCAAATGTGTGTCTGTTTGTGCAGTTATTCTGGCAATATTTAGTTCAGGAAGGCTGTCGCCATCTACGTCTGCATACCAATTATCTGATACGTAGGGATATGGTCCTGATATCAATTTTGAGGTTATACCGTAGGTTTTTCCTGACGTTTCATAATCAGACAGTAAAAGAACTGCCACTGGTGGTACACTCCAGTTGCTATATGCACTGTCAATAAATGATTCAATCGCTTCAACCGTATTGCCACCGATTTGGGAGAGCGTAAAGACTTCGCTTGAAATACCCTGCAGTTTACGCCATGCCTTTATCGTATCACCCCATCTTTCAAATACTGAATCATCTGGGACTATGATGATATATTCATAGCCATCACGTGATCGTGATGGATTAAAGAAATCAATCTTTGGCAACGATTTGTAGTTTATTAAATGCCCCTGTAATATATGTTCCCAATACGGACTGCGCAGTCTGTCTTCGCCAAAGTGTCCATTACCGCCGACAAAATCAACATATATGTGGAGATTTTTATACACAATTAGATCTTCAGTCACTGGATTATATTGAAAAGGCGTTATGCCCAGAATGACAACATCCACTCCGCGCATTTTCATTGGTTTTGATAATACAACTGGTGCCTCTGGGTAGAGCGCGTTGAGACCGTATTTAGACATGTCTTTTTCGTATCGGAGTGGAGTGTCATCAATTTCCAAAGGGATATTTGGTGCGGGTGCAATATCGAGGTTATGATGCACCTCTGTGTCTTTAGACAAGACAATCACTTTTGCCTGTGCGTATTGAGGGATTGCGATGAATCTACCAAGGCTGGGCAGATTTGGCGCGCCTTCCTGATTTGGCAAGAATGCACCAGGTATTGCAATTGTTTTCATTAAAGCACCATCATTCTCAAAATCGCTGATAGATAATTCTTCAAGTGAATACACGATCTCAATACCAGTTGATGTTTCAGAGATTATCGTGAGACCACCCTGCATTGGATAGCTATTGTCAAAGGTAGTACTCTCCGCAAAAAGCTTTGTTGTAATTATAAGGAAAAGAGTTAAATATTTTACCATTTTTCCTCCCTGTTCTACTTTATATATATTATAAGAGTTTCATGTGCGATGTCAAGACTGCAATTTAAGAAATGGAGAAACGGTGAATTGGTGAAACGGAGTGTTATTTAATTTTTCAACAGAGAATAACTCTAATGTATTTCTTTGATCCTATCCAAAAAAGATTTCGCAAGTTTAAAGTCTGGCTTCAAACCCAGGCTGATTTTGGCTTCCTTCATTGATTCCTCTGTGCGACCAGCATTGTAGAATGCGACCGCCAGGTAAAAATGAGCTTTGTGATCACCGGGATCGAGACGTGTGGCTCTTTTATACGCTTCTAAAGCTTCTGAGTACCGTCCCTGATGGGTAAATTCTACTCCATAACGCCAATATATTTCTTTCAGGAAGTATTTGGCATATCGATCCTCAGGATTATTTGAACAGGCAACTTCAAGATGTCGCCGCGCAGCCGGGAAATCACCTTGTGACAGAGCCGCAAAACCATGGTCCCGTTCGACCCAGCTGCTTTTTTTCATTCTCCATTTTCTTTCAAGAGAATCTTGTTCGAAAGGTGTGATATCTTTTATTAGCGATATTGGAGATTCTCTGTTCTTGGCAAGGGATAAGATTTCATTCCAAGGGAAAATGTGTTTGTGGCGTGGGATTGTGTATTCGATGAATGGATGGTCATCTCTTATGATCGGCGCACCTTTGGCGAATTCTGCTAATCCTTCTGGACCTAGCAGAAATCCCGAAAGCACAGTCCAGGGATTATCGAGATACACCTTGTGCAACGTTGATTGAATTTGTGCGTCTAACATCTGTTCGTTTAACCAGTGCCATCCAATTAGAAGCGAATCTTGCGCACTAACAATTATGCCTTCGGATCCAACAATCCACAGACTGCTCTGTGGAAAGACCTCAGCCACAGTCGCGATAAGCGAGCGGGCGTCCTCACCAGTCATGCTGTAGAGCGGCACCCACTGGCATAGTACACCTCCAGGTCTTAGCCGTTTTCGAGCTTCCTCGTAGAATTCTAGACTGTATAGGGCTGAGACGCCCTTTAACCCTGGATGCATTGGTTCCAAGGTGATAATATCGTACTGTTCTCTATTTGTTAGTAGATAACTACGTCCATCATCTATTATTACTCGTACGTGTTCGCGGTTTAGGACGTTTCCGTTCCATTCTGCAAAAAGTGGTGCAGCCGTAATGACAGCCGCGCAGATTTCGACACAGTCGACCTGACCAAGGTCGTAGAGTCCTAATGCACCAAATGTGCCACCACTTCCAAAGCATATCACTAATGCCTTTTCGGCTTTTGGACAAGCCCATAATGGCAGATGACCCATAAGTTGGTTTTTCCGCTGACCGGCTATATCGGTTGAAGTTGCTTGTTGTTGGTCGATTATCAATCTACGTACTTGTCTGTCTCCTAGGTCGTCGGTAACCATAACTGTTTGGTCGGCGCTCTCCTCATAAAAGAGTAACTCTGCATTCTTATATGTTGGGATTTGAAGAAAACCGAAATTTGGGTGAATCGGAAAAAGGAGTAAACAAGATAAACACACTGGTATCGCGATACCCAGTGCAGTAAGTCGAAGTCGTTTTCTTATCGGCCCGATGATTAAAACTACAATCCCGATCATGGAAGATAACCCTGCCAAGAAAATAAGACTTTGTTGAATCCCAATCAGCGGTATTAGAATAAATGCACTGCATAGGCTGCCGATAATGGCGCCGAACGTGTTCACAGCAGACACACGACCAACATGAGTACCCATTTTTTGCATACTGGCAGCGTACAATGACACGAGCAGAGGAAAAATGTATCCAAGTAATAGGGTAACTGGCATGATTAGAATCATGGCTTGCAGGCTTGTATTAGATATGGTTCTCCACCAAAATGTTGGGTCAGTCATTTGAGGTCTGGAAAACTCAGTGTTGAGCCATATAAGTATGGCAAACCCTAATACCACAAGTATGCTGACGCCAATCTCCAAAATCCCTAGTTCGAACCATGAAATACTGGATATGGAGGTTGTTTCTTTTCTATAACGGAGCCGGCGTGCCGCGACTAGACTACCTATGCTAATACCCAACAGGTAAATGGCGAGCATCAAGGAAAAGGCATATGTGTCTGCGACAACAGAGAAGATGAGGATACGAAACCAGACAACCTCGTATCCCAATGCTGCAACCCCAGAGATGCCGGCGACAACAAGAATGAGTTTTCTAAGATTCCCTGTTTTTACTCTGTTTTGTGCAGACTCAGTTTGCTTTTCTTCTGTTGGTTTTGTTTCATGACCGGTTGATTCACGGACGGTCTTCTGTTTGAAACGCGTCGCAAGCAACATGGCAGACAAACCGATAATAAAATTAGCTGCCATCGCAGCCATCACGGTTTTCACATAACCCAAGTGTTCAAGCAATAGAAAACCACACAACATTGTACCGAAGGTAGCGCCCATTGTGTTGATTCCATAAAGCCAGCTGATACGCTTGAATCGTTGGTGCAGGGAAGTGGTTAGACCGCGTGACAATGCAGGTAGTGTCGCACCCATCAATATTGTAGAAGGGAGTAAGATAAGAGAAGCCATGATGCTTTGAATGAGGATACGAATACCTACGGAAGGATTAAGATATGAAGAGAGCTGGCCATAGAGATTCCGAATGAATGGGAACAGGACAACCGCGAGCAGGGCACATATTCCAGCACCGATTTCCAAAAGAGCATAAAGTCGAAGCGGTGAATAACGATCAGCCCATGGACCTAGAATGGCGGCTCCCAGTGCTAATCCACCGAAAAATACTGCCAAGACAACAGAGGCGGCTGAGAGTGTACTACCAAAAATGAGATGGAGTTGGCGGGCAAAAGCTGTTTCGTAGATGAGCGCTGTGACTCCAGAAAAAAAGAAGAAAATGTGGAACCATCCCACAATGTGAGGAGGCTGTATTGTTGAGGGAGATATTTGTTTGTAGTTTGAGTTACTGATAAAGTCCTCCAATGTGAATCATCATGTAGTATAACAAATTTTAATTTCGAGTCAATATTAGGGGCGTAGCATATCTAACGATTTATGTACATTAAACAACCCCTATTGCTGATATTGCTGCGAGGGCATTAATAATCCCCAGAAAAAGAAGGACGCACCGGCAAATGTGTCAAGAAGAATGCGCCCGCAACTGTCAGTGCTCAACTAGGGCGGTATCATGGTGATACGTCTTTGTGCGAATGGTTGGATGGAATTCTCACCTGAGAAGATAAATGTGTAACAATTGGGAGGTGAGCCTAATAACTAATATAAGGATTCACTGACGACTATCTCTTCTTGTGTTTTTCCTCCAATGCAGCATGGGCTGCAGATAGCCGTGCGATCGGTACCCTATAAGGAGAGCAAGAAACATAATCCATACCCACCTTATGGCAGAAATGAATCGATTTCGGGTCGCCACCGTGTTCTCCACATATGCCAATTTCGAGCCTAGGATTGGTTTTCCGCCCCAGTTTTATGCCGATCTCCAGTATTTTACCTACTCCATTGATATCAATCGTTTTGAAAGGATCATATGGGATGATTCCGGATTCAATGTATATTGGAATGAATTTCGCTACATCATCTCGTGAAAAGCCAAGTGTCGTCTGGGTCATATCATTTGTTCCGTAGGAAAAGAAATCAGCTACTTTGGCAACTTTATCGGCTGTCAATGCTGCCCGCGGTATTTCAATCATTGTACCGATCATATATTTCATTTTAATACCATATTTTTTTAGTGTTTCTTTGGCAATTCTGTCGACGATTTCTCTTTGGTTTGCCAATTCTCTTGCCTCCATAACCACAGGGATCATTACTTCTGGGATAACCTTAGTACCTCTTTTAGAGACTTCACATGCTGCTTCAAAGATTGCCCTTGCCTGCATTTCGGTGATCTCAGGATAAGTTATACCGAGCCGACAGCCACGGTGACCAAGCATTGGGTTTGCTTCATGCAACGAAACGACAATCTGCTCTAAATCTGCTGCAGCAATACTCATCTGCTGTGCGAGTTCTTTTATCGATTCATCATCCTTAGGCAAAAATTCGTGTAGTGGTGGATCAAGTGTTCTAATAATTACAGGCAAGCCATTCATTACGTCGAAAATGCCTATGAAATCCTCACGCTGCATGGGGAGTAATTTCTCCAATGCCTTTCTGCGTCCGACTTCATCTCGCGCCACAATCATTTCTCTCATCGCTGCAACTCGATCAGGTGCAAAGAACATATGCTCAGTTCTGCAAAGTCCTATACCTTCTGCACCATATTCTCTTGCGATCTTGGAGTCCTTGCCTCTATCAGCGTTTGCGCGGACCCCTAATCTTCTGAATGAATCTGCCCATTTCAACAATTGGGTAACTTCTTTTGTCATTTCTGGTTCAATAAGTTTTGCTTCACCTGAAATCACTTTTCCTTCTGTCCCGTCAACGCTTATGACATCACCTTCTTTCACCTTGGTACTTCCTGCCGTGAAAGTTCTTGCATTCATGTCTATTTTAATATCTTCGCAGCCAACAATACATGGTTTACCCATGCCTCGAGCAACTACTGCGGCATGTGAGGTCATTCCGCCACGGGCAGTTAAAAATCCTTTCGCTGCTTCCATACCATGGATATCATCAGCAGATGTCTCGAGTCTAACGAGAATCACACTCTTTCCGTCTTTTGCCTGTGCTACTGCATCGTCCGGGTCAAAAACGACCTGGCCAACTGCTGCTCCGGGTGATGCTGGCAGGCCTTTTGCTAACATTTCATATTTTACTGTTGGATCTATCATAGGGTGTAGTACTTGGTCCAGTTCTGTCGGCGATACACGAAGTACGGCTTTTTCTTTATTGAGAAGCTTCTGTGTTGCCATGTCCACGGCGATCTTAATGTTAGCGAGTGCAGTTCTTTTGCCGGCCCGAGTTTGCAGGATCCACAATATATTCTGCTCCACAGTGAATTCTACATCTTGAAGATCACGATAATGTTTTTCGAGTCTATTCAGGATGCTAATCAATTTACTGTATGCAGTGGGAATTATTTTTTTGAGTTCTTCTATTTTTCTCGGAGTCCTAATGCCTGCGACAACATCTTCACCTTGAGCATTTTGGAGAAATTCACCGTATACTTTATTCTCTCCTGTTGCAGGGTTACGTGTAAATACTACCCCTGTTGCAGAATCGTCACCCATGTTACCAAATACCATCGCTTGTACGTTGACAGCAGTACCCCAGTCATCGGGGATTTTATAAATGCGACGATATTCTTTTGCACGTGGGTTGTTCCAAGAATTAAATACTGCACCTATTGCACCCCACAACTGTTCACGTGGATCTCCAGGAAAATTTTTCTTCTTTTCAGTTATAACCAATTTTTTGAACTGTTTAACGATATTCTGCCAATCATCGCCGGTCAATTCTATATCATATTTTATACTTTTTCTTTCTTTTAGTTCATCAAGAATTTTCTCGAATTTTTCACGAGGTATTCCGAGAACAATGTCAGAATACATCTGGATAAATCTACGATAGCAATCATAGGTAAATCGTTTGTCCCCGGTTTTTTTCATTAACCCATCAATAGTTGAATCGTTAAGTCCGAGATTGAGGATTGTGTCCATCATACCGGGCATTGAAGCACGTGCACCGGAGCGTACTGAGAATAATAGAGGATTTTTTTGGTCCCCGAATTTTTTACCAGTGAGTTTCTCTACTCTTTCAATACTACGCTCAACATCCTGCTTCAAGATCTTGGGGTATTTTTTTCTTCTTAGATATTCAATACAAAGCTCCGATGAAATTGTGAGACCTGGTGGTACAGGAACACCAATATTGGTCATTTCGGCAAGGTTTGAACCTTTCCCGCCGAGAATATTTTTCATTTTTGCTGATCCCTGGGCTTTCTTGCCACCAAAATTGTACACTAATCTTCTTGCCATGTTACTCCCTTCATTGTTAAAATCATATGTACTTTTTTAAGAGCACCTCGAGTTGAGGGCCTGATTCGATTTTTAACTCATAATCAACTTTCACTGCCGGCTTATTTATTCTCATGAATTTTCTTAGATCTACTGGTGTGGCTATGATTATTGAATCTGCCGGTATTCTGTTGATACTTTGTTGAAGCTCTCTTATCTGTTTCTGGCCATAACCTAATGCTGGTATGAGATTACCGATCTGCGGATATTTTGTGTATGCTTTTTTTATAGAACCAATAACATATGGTCTTGGATTTACGATCTTTTTTGCCTTAAATCTTCTTGCAGCAACAACTCCAGCACCGAATGACATCCCTCCATGAGTTAGTGTTGGGCCATCCTCAACTACCACTACCCTTTTGTTTCTTATCAGATCAGGCCTATCTGCGAAAGTCGGCGATGAAGCCTCAATTATTATAACGCGTTTATTCAATTCTTTGACATTTTTCTTCAAAAGATTAACGTTTTTGTGAGGCGCTGTGCCGATTTTATTAATGATAACAACATCAGCATATCTGACATTTGTTTCACCGGGGTGATATGTCATTTCGTCACCAACTCTGAATGGATCAACGACAACAATATGTAGGTCTGGCTGGTAGAATGGCAAATCATTATTACCACCATCCCATACTATTACATCTGAAATTTTTTCTGCTTGTTTCAAAATGAGTCCATAATCAACACCCGCAAATACCGTGTTACCTCTCTTGATGTGTGGTTCATACTCTTCTCTCTCTTCGATCGTGCATTTATGCCTATCAAGATCGCGCATTCGCGAAAATTTCTGGACTATTTGCTTTCTCAAATCTCCATATGGCATAGGGTGCCGGACAACTGAAAATTTTATTCCTTTGTTATGCAATATTTCACAGACCTTACGTGTTGTTTGGCTTTTCCCTGCCCCGGTACGTGTCGCACATACAGAAATGACTTTCCGTTTGGATTTGAACATTGAAGAGTTTAATCCGAGCAGCCAAAAGTCGGCTCCTGCCGCAATCACTTCTGATGCTTTGTGCATGACATAGTTATGTGAAATATCTGAATATGAAAACACAACGATATCAATATTATGTTTCTTAATTAGATATTCTAATTTTACTTCAGGTAATATGGGTATGCCACGGGGATATCTTTTACCAGCAAGCTCCCTGGGATACCTGCGATTTGCAATATTTGGTATCTGGGTTGCAGTGAAACATATTACCTTAAACAATTTACTATTTCTGAAATAATAATTGAAATTATGGAAATCACGCCCAGCTGCCCCCATGATTATCACACGTCGCGATTGCATAGTATTTTCCTTTTGGACTTTATTATAGCTCAAAATTATCCAAAAGTCAACTCATTTTGAATCTCTACTGATTAATGCTTGATTTTTTCTTCTGTTATTTTATAATAATATGATGATTGATTCTTTTTACGATTAACGCATAGAGATAAGGAGGATATCGATATGAGAGATCGTCAGGATGCATTTGGGCATGCATTTTATGACTATCATAGTGGCATAAGAAGTTGTATGGTTGTGGAAAGAGAGGATGGATATATTGATGTGGGCAATATTGCGACATATTTTGCGAGATTTAGAGATTGGCCAGCACATATAAAGAGGGCAATGAAATATGTTCATGGCAGAGTGCTTGATATAGGGTGCGGTGCAGGCCGACATTCCCTTTACCTTCAGGAAAAGGGGTTTGATGTTTTGGGCACAGATGTATCACCTCTTGCAGCAAAAGTATGTAGACTTAGAGGATTAAAGAAAACAAAGGTTTTGCCCGCAACACGTATAGATGTAAAACTAGGTGTATTTGGTACAATCCTCATGCTTGGCAATAATTTTGGACTGTTTGCTAATAAAAAGCGATTAAGATGGTTGCTAAAGCGGTTTTATAGAATAACATCAGGAAATGCTACAATTATAGCAGAAAGCAGAAACCCTTATGAGACTAGTGAACCCTTTCATTTGCAGTACCACAGATTTAATCGAGAAAGAGGCAGAATGTCTGGTCAAATAAGGCTCAGAGTGAGGTACAAAAGATATGCAGAACCTTGGTATGATTATTTGATGGTGTCACCGAGTGAGATGGGTATTTTATTAAGAAACACAGGCTGGAAGATAAAACGGTTCATCGGAAGAACAAAGCCATTGTACACCGTAATTATTGAAAAGAAATACGCTATCACATATTAGTCCCGGTTTCACAAGCTATCAATCCCAAAACTCAAAAATTGTCTAACAAGTGATATCTTCTTAGCTGAGATTTCTGAAAAAACCAGAGATATCTGTGGTCTTTCTTGTGTCGGAGCATGTCCCGTATGATGTAATCGTATGGGCCAATCAAATGAGCGATGGTACTTTATTAGAGCTCTCTAGCTGAAGAGTTGACATAGGGCAAATACGTAGTATAATTAACACCGATGGAAAAGTTTAAATCTTCATGTTATGAAAGAAATCATTGAGAAACATTGGCCACTCCTTGTAGGGATAATAGTTCTCTGGATAGTGGTTGCTGTGTTGCTTATATTGTCGGTGAAACAAAACCAGGGTCATCTTGTTTACGCCCTTGATGATCCCTATATTCATATGGCAATAGCAAAAAACTTTGCGAATCACGGTGTGTGGAGCATAAATAAGGAAGGTTTTGTATCATCCTCATCTTCGCTTCTTTGGACATTGTTATTGGCCTTCACTTACTTGATGTTTGGCGTGAGTGAGATTACACCGTTTATACTAAATATTCTTTTTGCTACGCTCCTTGTTTTTATCGTGTATCATCTTATAAAAAAGTACATTTTCCGAAATCTTTTTCTTCTTGGTATATTACTGTCATTGATTTTCTTTACTTCTCTCCCGGCGCTCATATTTTGCGGCCAGGAGCATACTCTACAAATCCTTATAGTGATTTCTTTCGTTTATTTTTCAGCACAAATGCTCTCAAAAGAATATATGCAAGAAAAAAAATCTCAAACCGCACGTACTGCTTTTCTTCTTGCTCTAGCTCCACTCGTTACGATGATTCGTTATGAGGGGGTTTTCTTAATATTGATTGTCTGTATCTTGTCGATTGTTTTTAGAAAATGGTTCTATTGTGTATTACTTGGTATCTGCGGTGCACTACCTATATTGATATATGGAATGATTTCAATGTCGAACAGATGGTTTTTCTTGCCAAATTCAATTCTTTTGAAAGGTAATGTGCCTTATTCCCTATCCTCGGCTGGTATTATTGAATTTCTCAGAATTGTTTATAAACAGTTACTTTTGACACCACACTTGTTGTTTCTTTTGCTCCTTGCTTTGCTTGTTCTTATTTTTCACAATAAAACCCCTAAGCAAAACAGAAAAGATGCTATAATCATGACCATTATTTTTGTTGCGGTTACTATTTTTCACACACTTTTTGCGAAAGTTGGATGGTTTTATCGCTATGAATCATATCTAGTCGCGCTTGGCCTTGTGGTGGTTGGTATTGGAATAGAGTTGTATTTACTCAAGAGATTTCCGCTTCAAGTAGGCAGCAGTCTTGCTTATCGGAATGTAGCAACGATTTTTCTTATTGGTATCTTCATGCTACCTTTTATCAAGAGAACAGTGCTTACTCTCACGAGAATACCTCAAGCCACAACCAATATTTATGAACAGCAGTATCAAATGGGGTTGTTTCTTAAGAACTTCTATCAAGGTGTAAATGTTGCAGCAAATGATGTCGGGGCTATTTGTTATTTGGCAGACATTAAATGCTTAGATTTATGGGGATTAACAAATCTGGAGGTACTCCAACTGAAGATGAAGCAGAAGTACAGTACTCCGTGGATACATGATTTGTCAGTAAGAAACAAAGTCAGAATAGCAATTGTATATGAATCTTGGTTTAAGATCTATGGGGGCATACCGCCGTGGTGGACCAAAGTTGCCCAGTGGCGCATCCTTAATAACGTTGTGTGCAGCGATGATAAAGTCACATTTTATGCAGTAGACCCATCAGAAACAGACAATTTAGTAAAGAACATCAAGGCTTTTTCGTCATTTCTACCTAAATTTGTATTACAGTCATGGTGGTCTACTAAATGAAATATGGTGCGTTACATGGCGTGGGGTAGATTATGAAACGCTACGTCTTTCATCAAAATAGAATCTTACTGAAAGCGCGTTAACTTTTTTGGTGATTTGAGGGTTAGAATTCTTCACCTTAATTATCATCATCGTCCTCAGGAAATGGATTGTATTTATTTCTATATGCTTGGTCAAGTTTCTTAGTTAGTTGCAGAACTTTACGTAAGAGCTCAGGGTAGTAAAGCTTTGCCTTTCGTTCCTGGAGTTTCTGTTTTACTTGCGGCGCTATCGTTTCGGCCTTGAGCGTTCGATTGTACGGTGTATTCATGTCGTATGCCTTATACACCTTACCGCCAACCCGCGCTTTTTTCACCAGCAGCATCGTCGGCGTAAAATAATTATGCATTAACGAAATCAACGGCAATAACTCGGCTAAGATCTTGAATTCGGCATCGGTATCATAACGCCGATAACCGACATAAGAACGAACCAGGGTAAAATGCCGACTTTCCACTGCCGGATTGTCATTCTTATGATACGCCCGCGAACGCACATAACGGATATTGTGTTTCTGAACATAAACCACGAGCGCTTCATTGATAAACTCCGACCCGCCATCCGGATGCCGGGTATGGACCCGAAACGGCACGGTCTGATCAATGTCAGTTAACGCCTTTTCGGTCCAGATATGCGCCCGATTCCGTAATGCCCGATACTCACACCAGGCAAGATTAATCTCAACATCACCCAAGGCCAGACAATAACCACCCTCCATCCGGCCACCAGACAGATGCACAGTGTCGGTTTCAGTATACCCAATCTTGCCCCGCGGTTTATCATAATGGGGCTCGACCGGAATCTGTTTCTTCAATACTGAAGCCCGGGGATGCGGTCGATAGCGATGCTTTAATTTGTAGTGCTCCTTGACTGGTTTTAATAACCGTTCAATCGTTGCCGAACTGATCGTGGTGAGAAGTTCTTTGATTGCATCGGGGATGGCTTGTAAGGGACGCAAATCGAGCCGTTCGTGCTTGGGGGGGAATTCATCCACCGTTTGTTTTGGGAGACCGGCAAAGATCCAGCTTTGATTGTGAACGATAAACGCCTTTAAATGCAGGCTTGAACGATAATGGCTCAAAACCCATAAGGCCTTAAGCCAGGGCAGAAGGTCCTGGGTGTATTTCTTTTTTCGGCCGCGTTTATGGACATAGGTGACCGTGGGATCGCCCACCAGTTTGATCCCTTGCGGGGTATAATAAACCTTGCCGGTACGCTTGAGCAGCGTATTAACATATTTCCGGTGCAAATGGGTAGTCTTCACCAGTTCATCAAGGATCTGGGTCTTCAAAGGACGAGCTGCCTTGCAATACAACTTTGCATTGGTTTTGATTATTGACCTTTTACTCTGCATGGTGTATACTCCTTCTGGTGTTACAATAACCATAGGGGCTCCTTTCGTTGTTTATCAATGAATAATACTCCGGAGCCCCTGTTTTTTCAAGAAAATAATCTCTAAATTGAATTTTGATTAAACAGACAGCTTTCGGTAAGATTATTTTTGATTTAAATCGCCCCATTGACATCCCTAAAATTTCTCT
>Ga0209635_10002140_pt1 | contig 15046 bp, 17 predicted proteins | sample DeeMarSWOR230_32_FD_187463 | JGI IMG/M metagenome (GOLD analysis project Ga0209635, IMG submission 187463) | Marine sediment microbial communities from White Oak River estuary, North Carolina - WOR-2-30_32 (SPAdes) (version 2) | ecosystem: Environmental > Aquatic > Marine > Intertidal zone >... | reverse complement strand
TTGGCTTATCTGTAATTTGCCAGCTTCCAGCCCCAGGTCCTGTAATGGAAAGTCCCCCACAAACTTCCGGAGTTGGGCTCCACCATCCCGTCCAGCTAATCGGCGAGGTACCACCAATAATGAACCCACCACAAGCAATGTGAACCACTTTTGCTGAATGGGAAGCCGCTCCCCCAATTATCATCCCACCAGCAGCCACATGAACAACTTTAGCCAACCAGGGAGATGTTCCGCCGGCTATGAAGCCTCCCGAGACATCAAAGAGCACCCGACAAAATGAATCACCGATGCCACCAAGTAAGAATCCCCCGCTGGCCTCAAAAACATACTTCTTGAGGAAAAGTAAATCACCGTAGCAGGTATTTCCATAAGTGGCAATTCCGTACATTATAACTCCGCAGAGACTGTGTAATGAAGAGAGTGCTGTCGATCTGCCGCAGCAGCCACACCGTAAATTAGCCCACCCGTTTCGTCAAAAGAAGCATCTACAACAGCATCAACATCAACGCCCCCCGTTAAATCTCGGAATTTAGCTGATGTTCCTGTTCCTGGCGAATATGCTGTGACAGTACCAGGATCATCACGCATTCTGGGACGTAGCTGAACCCAAAAAGTCACGGTTGTTGTAGGAGCCTGAACATAGGCCATTCCATTATTGGTTGCCGTTCCCGGGGCGGTCGTTAGCTCATAACTTTTCTGAAAATATCTTTCACAAAGAAGGAGTTCTTCTCCGAAAGACCGAAACTCAAACGGTGTCGCCACTTCCCCGGCCTCAAGCTGAACGCCAGTAAGCCAGAAATTGTTGTCGGTAGAATCAAGACCGTTGACTTGGTTGGAAGTAGAGTATTTTCCTGATTCTGTCCAGGTTTCGGCTGTTCCGTGATAAGTTGACCCCATCATCAAAATAAAGGCAACGGCAACACCAATTCCATTTGTATAATTCCAAGTTCCACCGGAGTAATCAAAAGTTAAAGTAATAGATTTCTTTTCCCAAGTACTTGCTTGATTAATAGTATATTCTACAATATAATTTTGGTCTCCAGCAGCAGAATAAAGACATACACAATAAGTTCCTGTTTTAACCGCTTTAACCCAAAATGATAAAGTTGCTGTTTGTCCAACTAAAGGCCTAAAATTATATCCCTCCACAGCTTGTTGTATATACGAATAGTCTCCTGCTCCCATCGTTGGATCAGCAGTAGTACAATCAATTTTAAGAGACTTAGCAAAAGTACATCCAGCCTGAGCAGTAGTTGGAACATCCGAATCCTGTGTAATAGTAATCACAGCGTCACCGCTTTTGTAATATTTCCAACGATCAAGACAATAAGAAGCTGAGGCAACCGATGCAAAACTCGTCCCCCGCTGTGCGATTTCCATCGCTCCATTGATGATTACATTTCGGTTTCTGGTCCGGGCATCCAACACGGCATTGATGTTTGCCGGGGTGATAGCCCTTTCGGTATCGGACCCTGCTGTAGCCTCTGCATCGGTCGCCAACTCAACCTTGCCAGCGGCGTCAGTGGTAGCCGCTATTACTTGTCCGGTCATATCGCGGGTAGTAATCTCGGTCTCAAGTTCATCAATCTTACCGGCCGTGATTATAAGAGCAACACGATCGTTAATCTCCCACTGCTTGGCAGCTGTTCCTTCCTGAGCCCTGGTAATTGTAATAACATCCCCGGCTCGATTAGTAGCATTCACAATTTCTCGAGTGGTATCCTGTAACGGAGAACCATAAGCCTGGCTCCATAAAACTAATCGAAATTGTACCGCCCCGTCAGGAAACAAGGCTCCCTCACCGGCACTAACGGTAAGGGAACCCCCGCCGATTAGAAGCTGTATCGCAAGTTGTGAAGCGGCATAGTTCTTGTTTTTAAGCACAATTGCCATTATGTCGGTGTCCCTTTACTAGCCTGACATTTAGGAGTTACCAGTAACTGGTCTCCGTTGTTTGCCGGCTGGAATGCTACCGCTATAGTTTCAGCGCAGACGAAGTTATCATCGGCATCAACAATGTAATAGCCATAGATTTTTGCATTGCCATTTAATGGCCCGGTAAAGGTAAAGGTCTGCTGGGCATAAGTGGCGGTCATAATCCCGGCAGCCTCGGCCACTGTCCATGAACCCTGTGTCAGAGTCTTGGCAACGTATCCCCCACCTGCAGCCTCGGTGTAATCCCCAGAATCATCGTCATCAGCGGGGGTATGGTCATTCACAAACAACTTTAAGGTGAGATTAACTCCACCCACCGGCCAGTTGTCATTAAAATAAGCCTCAAGAACTCGTTGTGCACCCTCGTCGCCAAATACCAGTGCCATGATCAACCTCTCTTATGCTTAAAATACTCGATCTGTCGAAGGCGATGTTCAGCTTCTTCTTTGGTCAAATCCTTCCTGCTGAGATTCTTCCCCTTCTCGCTGACGACTTTATATCCTTGTGATGTTTTCCTAATCACAGTAACACTCCTTAAGAGTGGGGGCGGTTGCCCGCCCCCTGGGGGCTTAGGACTTGGTCCCGCCCTTCTCTTCGGGTTCGGCTTTGGGCGAGGACTTCGCGGGTCCACCCTTCAGGGATTCATAGTACATCTTCCCTTTATAGGATGAGGCCTTTTTTGTGAAGTCACCGTCCGAGACGTTCCCACCGGAAAACTTGCCTTTCTCGGCCATGGCTCCTACCTCCTATGCTAAGATACGGGAAAGATCGGCGTCTTCCTCGTCCCGTGGTTGGGCTTTCTTTTTCTTGGGCTTATCGAACTTCTCCTCCAATGTCTTCAAAGGCTGAAGAGCTTCGAATACCCAAGCAGCCGGCTTGGTCTCAAAAATCACGGCTCCATACTTCTTATGTTTTCTCAGGAGCCCGATCTCCCTCTCATCCCCTGTAGAATATTTACCATTCTCAAAATGGATGAGTAGGTCCTTAGCCAACTTAATTGTCAGCTCTGGATACTTCTGTGAATAAAATGTTGCCATTGTCCCTCCCCTGAACATGGTTTACTTCCCATTCCCATTCTTCTTGATTTTTTCGTAGGTACGTAGAGCTCCGAATCCCAGCATTCCAGTCAGCAGCGGCATCAGTTCTCCCATGTCGAAGCTTGGGAGTGGGCCCATGCTAACATTAAAAGCGTGTAACAAAAACACAAAGAAAGGAGCGAGCACGTAATGATAGCCCAAAGCAATAGCGCAAACCCATCCGACAGCAGGACGCCAACCCGCCACAAACCACGAAGCATGTTTCGCCTCCTCCGTATTGGTGATCATCTGCTGAAGGCGGGTCTGTAATTCGCCGGCCAATTCCTGGCTCATCAGCGCGAATTTCGCCTTTTCTTGTTCGGTCTTGTCCGGCCAGATCTTGTTCGCGATCGTTTCGATCAGTGAAGAAACTCCCCCAAGTCCTGTTAAATCAAGGCCCATCTTACCCTCCCATCATCTTTGGAATGCCGCCGGTTATGATCTGCCATAATGACTTAAACAGAAACGCTGCCCCGGCTATAGTCGCGGGAACTATCAATCGCCAAACGATCCTTTCGTGATGCTGTAAATGGTTCGTCATTAACGTTTCGCAATTGACAATTCGGTCCTCAGTCCTGGTTAATCGTTCGATCACTTCTTGCTGGAACTTAGTCATACTCACCTCAGTCTAACTTTACCCATACCCACTCAAGCTCTGCTCCGTCTATTGGTGCCCCTGTGGCGTTATAGAGTAGGATCCGGAGTGTATTATCAGCTGGGACATAAGCCCCATTAAAGATCAGCCCTGCTTCCAGGGTACCCAGAGGATTAGCCATAACGGAATCCCCCTCGAGAAGCCCGTCCACCGTTACATCGGTAGCTGCTTGGACACCGGCATTGATGCTGTCCGGATTAACATCTACCTTTCCATGCTCCGGTGTTCGATTTAACCGATAGCACATTGGATACAGAATCCTGTGTAACTGATCGATTAAAGCTTGTAGGCTTTTGGGAAGTAATGGTGCATCTTCAACCTTCGGGAGCATCAATTACCCCCTCGATACTCTTTTTATCCGGGTCCGGACGGCCGCTTAATGCCCGCATTTTTAAACCCTTGCTAAGAGCAACCATGCTAACAAAGGCCTGATTATTCAGAAGATTTATCGTACTTTGGGTCCTAATCTGCTCGGCCACCCCTTGGTAAGAACACTCGAACTGCAAAACGAACAAGCAATTCTCAACAACTGTGGTCTTCCCACCAAGAGAAACCTCCTGCTTTCTCCAAAAAGCACAGCCCTTAGTACATCCCGGACATCTCCCCGTTTTCAGGGCGCATGGTCTTCCAGCCGTTGTTTCGTTCAAAGGATCGTATCCCATTCCCCTCCCTCCTTCATTAGTCTTTCACGCAGAGAATCATATCCCTGTGTAATGGACGCCAAGTTCCAGCCGAGGTAATACCGGGACTAGCTGATCCGGTGGCCCCGGTTCCACCAGAACTAGTATCTCCGGATGACGACCCCGTGCTTCCAGAAACAGGATCGCTGGTTAGTTGCCGGTTATAGGTAGCACCTGTATAACCATATCCCTCATTGTAATACCAACCGGCTACAGCCGAACCATATCCAAATGGGGCTGCCTGTTTAAGGGTGGCGATAGATCCAGTTAGCGCCCCAACCGTTTCCTGGTGCTGGTGGTTTCCTATTGCGTGAATATGAGCCCCAATAGGATGGGTATGACTAGGCCCGGTATGTGTATGGGCATTAACGGTTAATCCACTAACTGTCCAGGATCCACCGTCAGCCCTTGCCCCTGTGACTATCCGAATGACCTTGTCATTAACGGTAGCCTCATCTCGTGTCCACCCGGTGGGGGCGGCATCCTGATCAAAGATCATCCTGGTTCCCGATGGTAACGTGCCACCCGCGGTCTCAATAAGCTCAGCAACCGCTACGGATAGCATTGCCACGGTCAGGAAATTGTCTTTGTGAACCCAAGATGCCCCGCCCAGGGCCTCATGCTCTTTGTTCCAGGCATTCTCGAGAGTTGTTTTGTCCGCTCGATGTATAGCCGGAAAGAATTTTCCTTTGTCGCCATCGGTCGGTACGGCGGTGTCCCAACCCATTTTAATCCCTCCCCATGATCCAGAAATCAGCGGAGCCTACTTCCCCACCGGAGTAGTCACAATATAGTGAAGAAAGAAGTGGATCGTAGATGGCATGCTGGTTGGTAAAGGTTACTGCCAAGTCAAAGTAGTCCACATCGTTGATAGACCCGTAGACCTTGACTGTTCGATCGAAGCCGGAACTTGGCTTGTAATAAAAGTGGAAGTTGCGGCCACGTACCTTGCAGTAACGGCCATCAGTATCGGCTTTCATGATCTCGAAGACCTGAACAGAGTCCCAAAAATCGGTCTCATCGATATCAGCGGCGGCGAATAGGCCAAGATGTACCACATTAGCTGCAGCGGTGAAGTCTGTGGTCCCCATAGTCCAGTCGGCATCATTTAATGAACCGGAGTTATACCATACAGTCCCGGTTCCACCCTTGGCCGAGGATAGCTTACAAACTCCAGCACCAGCAGTACCATTCTTATGCCAGTACACAAGCCGATACCGTTTACCAATAGTAAGTGCCAATTCATAGGTTGCATAACCCTGACTGGCATCGGTATTGGTAATGATCAAATGATTCCCTGTTTTTCCACCCCCAGCACTGATGCTTAAAGAAGTGGCCAAACCTTCTTCCCATGGAAGAACCTGGGTCTCGAAAGCACTGTTTTCGATTTTAAGGACAGAGGAAAGAATTTGCTTGCCGAATAACATGACTAACCTCCACTAAGGAATTGTGGGCGGAGCCGAAGCCCCGCCCGGTAGGAATTACTGTCCAGAAGCGAAGAAGATTACTTCAACCCCATCAAGATTGGCAAAGTGTTCTGCCACTTCCCCGAATGGGGCATCGTCGCTATGGTCGTGATCGATGGCCGCCGTGATATCGTGGTCATGCCCGCCCGCATCTTCTGCAACGAAGTAACGGTACACGGCCCAGACCCCCACATCACCTTCATCGCCCATATTGGCGTTAAGCTCATGGCCGGTGTCGTCCATCACCAGAGCGGGAACTCCACCACCGTCATCATGCCTGATCTTCACATAATAACCAGGCTGACATGTAGCAACGAAGACATCCTTTCCACCGTTATAAGCGGTGAGGTCGGCCTCAAGTCTTTCGTCCCCTGTGTCACTTCTGTCGATGAGAACGGATACCCCGGTAGCAGCATCAGCGTCATGAACGACATTCAGGAACACCCCGTTGGTGAAGTCAATTTTCTCATCTTCAGTGGAAACGGCGTTGTTGGCGCAGAGATAATGCTGCCCAGATTTGGAGTCATATTTCAGGTAGACCCCATTGCCTTCCGGGGTAGCGTCTAGCTCCACTGTGGCGCAGAAAACGGGGGATGCCGCAGCATGGGTCCATCCCGCCTCTCTGTAAATATTATGACCATGATCAAGTTCCGCACTGACCGATCCGGTATGATCATGAGCACCATCAGCCGCAACGGACCCGGGGGCATAAGCCCTGATAGTTCCCTGGGTGGGATCATACTCAATGACGTAGCCACTGGCCTGTCCCAGCATCAGGGTGTAAAGGCTTTTGCCGAACTGGAAATCTGCGAAAGTTACCGGCCATCCACCAGCTGGATAATCGTCATCCAGGGTGATAACTCCGGCACGAATCGAGGGCCCTTTTGGGATGTAAGCCCTTAAACTGTTGTCAATTTCTAAAGCCATTTTCTTTCTCCTTGTGGGAACGCCCCGGGCCGTTAAGCCCGGGGCACCTTTGGTTTGATAAGACTCCTACTTAGGAGTATTACGGCGCGAACGAGCTCATGTCCTCGATGTACCCGTGGCATTTCTCGTGATGAATTTCGAGGCCTGCCTCGGTTAGGAACTCATCAAGGGTTCCATCGGTGGCTGCCGTCTGGCGGTTCACGTAGAAGTCGGTGTCGTCGATGAACCGATACTTGAGCTTGTCGGTGTCAACGACGAGCATCAGCTTCCGCCATTCGGTATGCTCGTTGAAGAGGGGATGCATTCTGAGGTACAGGACCCCGAAAGGAGAGATGTACTTCACAAGGCTCATCCCGTAGGTCTGGGCCCCAGGAACCTGCTGAATGGTGCTGCGGTTTTTGGCCAGCTGATTCAGCACGTTAAGGGCGGTGGAGCCAACGAGGGCTAGCTTCTCGGCGGAGCCATAACGGAAGAGCCGCTCCATGTAGCTGTCCCAGTCGGACTCGGTGACAACCCCACCAGCGTCGATGGCGTTGCTACTGATGAACCGCATGAAACCACGGGTGGACCGGATTGGATGCCCGCCGGCCCCTGTGGTCTGGTAACGATGCCCCCAGATGAAGGCCTTTTCCATCTGAATGGAATGGAACTGCAGGGCCTCCCGCTTGGCTTCCTCGTAGGCTTCCCCGGTGCGAAGTCTGGTTTTCTTCGCTGTTCTGGTGATCCCGAGGGAGTCACGGAAGATCTGGGCGTAGTTGTACAGGTTGTCAGGCTGATAGCCAATGGGGGTAGGAGTGGTTGTTCCTTCCTCATGAGCCGTTCCAATGATGATAATGTACTCATTGGCTTCCCACTGAGTCCCAGCAACTTCTCCCCATCCTTTGGTGATGGTAATAGTGTTGTTGGTGGGATCGGCGGTAACAATGGCCGCTTCACCACTCGTCTCGTGCATAAAGACCTGGCCCTTCTTCCAGTACTTGTACTCGTCGTTTGCACCGGCGGTCTTCAGCACCATTGAACCAGCACCGGCAAGAACCTGGGCATTCAACTGGAATCTCTGTGAAGGCAGGGCCTTCTCGAACCAGTTAAACATCGCGTCATCAGTGGCTTCGCTTTTCAGCTTAGACAGAAGAGCCGTCAGGGGCGCTTCCCCATTCGGAAAGAGGTATAGAATCATCTCTCTCCAGTTATAGGGTCTCTCGACGTCGCCGACGAAAGTCCCGGATCCTTTCATTCCAAGAATACCTGCCATTTGAAACTACCTCCTTAAGAAAGTTTTCCCGTTTTTTCGAAGTTGATGGATTGCTCCAAGTGCGTCTGACTCGGGGTCTTCTGCGGAGATTGGTTGCCCCTGGTTTCACCGCCCTCACTTCGGGTGCCCGGGGTCGCTGTCTTACCAACTAATCTTTCCAGCTCCTGCCGGGTCCGTTCGGCGATCCTACCAAGTAGCAGGTGCGGAGGTACTTTTGGATTCTCCGCCATCACCTGCCCACTGACTGCCCCAACTAACAGCTCCTTACCAACCAAATCTTTGTTGGCTGTATAAAAAGCTGACTTAACTGCATTGCCGTAATTCTCCGTGTCCTTAACCTGGGTTAACATCCCCTTTGCATCGTTGATGGCATGGCTATGGATACGGCGGCCGTAACTAGCCAACCCCTTAACAGGATCGGTCTTTAACAGCCGTTGTTCATCCTCCGTGGGAACGAACGGATCTTGAGAAGTAGCGGGTTGTGCTCCCGGCTGTGGGCCACCAACTCGAAGGCCCTGTAATTCTCGATCTCTCCGTTCCAGCTCCTCTTGGAGAAACTTATTATCCTCACCAAATTCGGTGAGCCGGGTCTCAAGACTTTGCAAAGCTTTTATGGCTTCATCTTCGTCCTTGTAACGACCCAGAATCTTCTTCTCCGCCCCCTGCTGTCCAGTACCCTGTCCAGCGACCTTATTGGTCTCGCAATTGGGGTTGGTGCATTTGCCTTCAGCGTTAAGCTGTCCTCCGCATTTTGGACACATGATTTATCCTCCCCTGTATTTTAAATATAATCCGAAGTCCGCTGCTTGTAAACAGAGTACTTCTGAACTAAAAAGACTTACTTCCCCTCATCCCCCTTACCAATATCGACGATACCAGTAACCATGCTCATGAATAATTCCAATTCATCGATCTGGCCCGAACAGTAAGAATGAGCGGACATGAACTTCTCGGTAGAGGCTCCGTCCTTGGTCTTCCAGAAAGGAAGATTCATTTGTTTCTTTAGGCCCTCTGCACGATCGGTCATGTACTGTTGCACCATCGGCCATCCAACACATCGCCGAATTTCCTTCAGCGCATCGGCCAGTTGTACCAGTTCTTCTTTCTTAGCCATTTTGTCCCCTCCTCATAGCATTCATTGCATCTGCCATTGCATTCATTCCCCTCGGGGCACCGGGCCCTTTAGCGGGAACCATGTTACCTTTCTGCTGCTGGTCCATCATCTGCTGTTGCTGCATGACCTTGGACTGAAGAGAATCCGGCTTTAGCAGGAAGTCTTCAAGATTCTTGACCCCCATTCCCCTGACTCCTTCCTGGAAGACTTCCACCACATCAAAGATCTGGAGCAACTGTGGAATAGACACAATAGCCTGGAAGATTTCCTTCCAAGTCTGAGCCAACGCCAATTTATCTACAGGGAAACTTCCGTCAACCGGCGGGAAATCAAAGTTACCGATGATATCCTCCGGGCTGACTTGCAGGCTTTGGGCCATTCTAGGATCCTTAGCAAGACGACCCATGATCCTATAGAACCTAGTTTCGCTAAGATACTGCTGGGTATTCATTGTGCATTTCTTAACGAAGGGCCACAACCCCATCCAGTAAAAGAGCTCAGCTGTAGTCTTCATTCTTCCCCCGGACATCTGCTGAATCCCTCTTACTTCTGTAGCAGTCTTTGTTCCACCCACATTTGGAAGCCCCATAAAGTTATCTGCAATTCCTGTAATTCTTTGCAGAAGACTAAGAATGATCTCAGCATCGGCCATGTGATTCCTAGTGACATCTACAATCTGCAACTGAGTAAGGGCGCTTCGAACATCGGTTCCATAAGCTGCCGGAAGTAACCGGATTCTTGCCCCTCCCTTAGCTTTCATATCCTCCATGACTAAGCGAGATGGGTCATAGATAAAGATGTCATTTATGGCCTTCTTGACATTCTCCATATGGCTATTGAATAACCAGGATAAATGCTCATTTAAAGGCTTGACCAACTCTATAAGACCAGGATTCAGGGCTGTATGCACGTCGGGGTCATATTCAAGGCCGTCCACCGGGAACTCCCCGTGGTAGTTATCCATCCTTTCGGCCCTGATAAGGGTCTCCTTATTGCCGAGTGTTATCACCCAGACCTCCGGAGAGACCCCCTCGCTGAGCCCATAATCAGAGGGAACCAGCTTTATCCACACCTCCTCAAGCAGCGGATACCCCATATCGACCTTGTCCACGTAGTCATCCTGGGTCATTTCGGGCATACCAAGAATCTTTGGTATCTCCGAGGTAGCTGTGGATTCCACCCCTAAGGTCTTTGCCGTCCTACTTTTGAGCTCCTTGACGTTCATGTAGAAACCGGATTCCTCGTCTCTAAGCAGCTCGTTGTAGGATTTCCGGGTAACAAAACAGATGAATTCACCATCCTGGGCGCGGGAAACAGGAACTCTAGGATCATGATAGGTTCTCCATGGATCGCTAACGGATGGCCAATTCCCTTCAAAGGTAGTGATTATCTTGGTATTTCGTTGTTTCGGCGGATCCATTCCCAGGGTTCGCATCAGCTGGCCGATAACGGGAAGCTCCTCCAAAACAACTCTTGGCTCCTTTTTGGTCCTCCATTCGTTCTTCATCCAGCCAACACCATAAATCAATGTATCATGGAACCAGTAATATAGTTTCAAGGCGAGGGTTACTTGACTCATGTTATAGGCCAAAACGGTCTCTACAGCCTGAGCTGGTTTTACATCCTCTGGGCCCTGGCCCTCTACCTGGAGAATAGGCTGCCTGGCTCCAAATACAGACATCAGGTAAGTGACCATAGTATGAACCATGGCATATGGCAAGGGAATAACTAATGGGGCAAAACCAGGATATTCTTTGTCCTTGTCCTTCTTCTTGTAGGATTGATCTACTGCAGAAACATCAATATAGGCCCTATATTCTCGCTCCACGTCCCTCCAGCGCTGGGTCCTAGATGCATATTTCCTTTTGGCATAGTCGATCCTGGTACGAACCAGTTCCTTGAGCCTATCATGGAGGGGAAGTCCAGGCATAAAGTTGGGAGCTCCCTCGTCCGGCAAGGCTTGTCTTCCTTCCTCTAGAAATACTTCTTGCTCATCGCGCGTAGCCATTAGACTCTCCTCCAGTCATCGCCCAGATCGCCCTTCACTACATGTTCTCTGTAGTCCAGCCAACAAGGTTCCCTGAGCATTATGCGATAAAGATTCTCCATCATGTGATCGTCTTTGTCTTTGGGATGCTGTTTGGGGGACTTCTCAGAATCAGCTGAACGTCGCCATCTATCCCAAACATATCGCTGAATTTCCCACTTCGTCACCTTCAAGTTATTGAAAAAATAGATCTCCGGCATGGCCAATTCATGGCCGTCTAAGGTCCTCCGTTTACGAAGCGCCAACCCCTCTTTCACCCTCATAATTCCGGAAGAAAGGGCCTTCGGAGCCATTTGAAAAGCCAAACCGCGCTTCTGCAATTCGGTAAACAGAGTACTTGGCAAACCTTCCGTGGCGTCATGGGAGGAACGATTCACCATATCCGCAACGTCCGCACTCGGGTCAATAAGCCTCCAGATAAGCCAATATTTGGCCTCGATGACTTTAATCCTTGTCGCGAGGTTGTCGATGTCGAGGTCCTCAAAAAACTCGCTAAAGAAAAACTTCCTTCCTGCGGGATCAACTGCACACATAAGATATGCGTGTTCCGTGCGGGGGTGCGGATCGAGAGCGCAATAGACAGGCCAAGGTAGATTGCTCTCTTTCTGTGGGTTTGCCAGATACTGTGGGATATCTGGAATCGCAAAGGGAGGTACATCGTGAATTTTGGAGCTATAATTCTTGTAAACCAAGCCACTGAAAGAGACAAATTCACCCAACAATCGCATTCGTTTCTCTTCTTCGTCATAGATCTTTTCCTCGACCTTACTGATGGCTTTTTGGGATAAATGTGGATTATCCTTCGTGGCCATTACAAAGACTTCTATGTCCGGATCGCCTTCGGGATCAGCTTGGTCCATAAGAACCCGCTTCCCGTCCTCATCAGTGGTCATAGCGACTATCCTGGAGGCCCTTAGGTATATTCGGTCATAAACCCAAGTCATTCCATTAACCGGAGTCATCGCTATTACTATGTCCCCGTCATAATCAGTAATACGAAGCAAGCCCTCATCGTAGTAGGTTTCGGGGGGCTCCTCATCAAATTGAATCCGATGTCGAGCAGTACCACCATGTTTCAGGAGGGGCTGTTCGTAAGTCATTAGCTCGATCTTTGACCCATCGATAAAGGTTGCTACCTGGAGGTCCTCGGAGTAGTCTGCGAAGGCGTCAGCAGGAGCCCATTCCAGAAGTTTTGGTTTGATGATCTTCTGGATACCGTTGGGATAGTCGGTAGCGTTGATTCTTACGAACACCGGCTCGGGATGCAACTTCTCTTTTGGATACTCATCCTTCAACGAATCCGGGACTTGCTTCGTAGTATATATCTCGGTATCGACGGTCGCTGTGACCGATTTCGATGCCCGGTTGCCGCCTAGAAGCAGGCGGATCATTGCTTTGCTTTTATGAAACTCGCGCGCTACAGGAGACACCGGCTCATACAACTTGAACTTGCATTCACCGGAAATGGCCAGATCCTCGGTGGCGTTGAGCATCTTGACCAGATCTTCACGCGTCATATTTTTAAGGCTGGCCTCGACATACTCCTTGGACAACCCCTTAAGCGCGCCCTTTACCAACTCATTGGCTCCTTATAGACCTCAATCCCACGAGTCTGCAGGTAGGGGATCAGAATGTCGATTCTCGCGGCGTATGTGTACCACGGGCTCCCGGCCCGGCAAATCCCAACAATGTATGGCTGGCCGTTAATGAAAGCAAACAACGGGGACCCGGAGTCACCAGGAATAATCTTTAAATTAAGAGAAACGTCATTCGGCGAAAACCACGGAAGCTCATGCTCCATTCCCTCAATAAGTATGGCATGATGTTTTGCCAAAGTTCCGTAGTTGACCTGGTGATTATTTTCGTTAAGTTCTCCCTCATACCTGGACATGACCATGTTGGCAACCGACCATCCGGTAAAGAGGCACTCAGACGAAGTAATCTTATATGGGGCTTCAAATGGATGTCTGGAGGTCATTATCTTAAGAACGGCCACATCAGCATCCCTATCAGAATAGATAAGCTCGGCAGGATACTCATTTACATAGATTGTGGTTGAAATAACCTTGGTGACTGGACCCACCCACCGCATGTAGGTATGTTCTGGGTCTTTCATTTCCACACCTTTTGGGACAACTACATGCGCCGCGGTTACAATAAGGTCCTTCCCAAGATAGAAACCAGACCCCTCAAGTCGGTAGAAACCAATTCCTGGCTTCCACTTCGTGAACATAAAATCATTCCCAATTCCAGGATAGGTACCTTCCGCAACTCCGGTAGTTATGATATGAATAATGAAGGTGTCCATATTTGGAGTAATATCTTTATTATCCACATCCGCCCACTCGGGAAACTGCCCTGGTAGCTGATCGAAGGCGGCGGCGCTCCCAACCGCGCACATGACAAGAGCGCATACCAAGATGAAGATAATCGGCCATAGCATGAATCCCCAAAATACCTTCCAGGATGGAGGTACTGCCTGAGGAGCATGAACCCACCTATCTACCATCTTCTGTCCCATCACTCTCCTCCTTTACTTCTTGTTCTGCCGCATTCAAGATGCGGTTCATAAGCATCTGCCTCAGCTCCGTATCAGAATACTGAGCTGTGACAATTGCTCCTTTCACGGAGATGTTCTGGGTGGGCTTGGGCGCTAAACGGTCAAGAACTTCGGTGCCCACTGTATTCCGGAGCCATACTGAAGCCTTTGGACTTGTCAGGATCGCATCTTTAAGTGCCAGGGCTTTGGGCGCCATCCCCAGGAGAAACCTCTGAATGTCTCTTACTTGCTCTACTTTGAAATTTTCGCACATTTTAAGGAATTTACTTCTTGATGCAACCTGGGTGCTGAAGGCCTTCTTGAGACTTCCTTTTGTTATTTCGCCAGGCCTGGGCTTGCGGGTTTTGCGCGGAGTGAAGGTTAATTGCTCTTCATCTTTGGCATTAGCATCCCTTGGGATGCGATTCGCAGCTCGCTGCTCATTCTTCATGGATCCTCCCGATAGATTAAATATATCACCTTAAAATCTAGATGTCCACTATGTACTTCTGATCTGGCACCCCATAACACTGCATTAGTGTCCTTCGGACACGATTCGCAGCTAGCTGCTCATTGTTTTTTAGCGTCGGGAGTACCGCTGCTACCTTAACATTGTTCTTTTATGTGGTACACACGAACACCTAAATCTTAGGTCCAGGACCTGCTTCCGGGTATGGGGGTAGGGTGTAGGCCCTATGCTTAAGATCCTATATATAATAGATCCTAGAACCAGGATGCTATGACCTAAATATGTAACTGTAATTGTAATTCTAATTGAGAATGTATAGTAGACTGTATTTGCTATACCTAAATGTAGAGCTAATATATAGTTATGATTATATAAATGAGAATGTAATATCTAAAATGTAAATGAGAATAACATATTCAGGATCTGATAATAGAATTTTAGCGAAAAAGTCGTGGGTAAATCGTGCGTGCGGGAAATAAAGGTGACTGACAAAAAGTGTGAGTCGTTCCTGCCAAAAAATGTTAGTCACAAAAAATGTGAGTCACAATCCACGTCAGGCCCCTCACAATCCACGTCAGTTTGGCCATTTTTTCATCAAAGTGTGCAAATTTCGGCACCCTTTGGCACGATTTTTTCGTCATATATTATGAAAGCTGCCGAAAATTCGGCGCCCCGAAAAAGGGGTAATAACCAAAAGGAGGAAGGTAAAATGAAAAAGACATGGGAAGAAGGGAAAGGGAAGAGGGCCCTGGATATTATTCTGGACCCAAATTACAAACAACCCACAGCCAAGGAGGTAATTGAAATGGAAGACTTACAGGGAAAGGTAGAAGAAACCAAAGAGGTACCGGTGAAAAAGGTAGGGAGAAAAACCCCTATCATCCTG
>Ga0209635_10002138_pt1 | contig 15052 bp, 10 predicted proteins | sample DeeMarSWOR230_32_FD_187463 | JGI IMG/M metagenome (GOLD analysis project Ga0209635, IMG submission 187463) | Marine sediment microbial communities from White Oak River estuary, North Carolina - WOR-2-30_32 (SPAdes) (version 2) | ecosystem: Environmental > Aquatic > Marine > Intertidal zone >... | reverse complement strand
CCCTGCGTTTCCTGGTCGGTTTTCTTTCCTGATGGTCGCTCTCAAGCTCGTCGAGCACTTCTCGGGCGCGGTGAAGAACGGACCTGGGCAATCCGGCAAGCTGGGCTACGTGGATGCCGTAGCTCTCGTCCACGCCGCCCGGGACGATTTTATGCAGGAAAATCACCTTGCCCGCTTCCTCGATGACGGCAACGTTGAAGTTCCTGACACGCGGCAGGTAGGAGGCTAACGACACCATCTCGTGGTAGTGGGTGGCAAAGACGGTGCGCGAGCCGAGCCCCTTATGGTTATGGATAAATTCGGCCACGGCGCGGGCGATGGAAAGCCCGTCATAGGTGCTGGTGCCCCTCCCTATCTCGTCGAGAATGAGCAGCGACCGGGGGGTAGCATTGTTCAGGATATTGGCGGCTTCGACCATCTCCACCATGAAGGTCGACTGCCCCGCAGCGAGGTCGTCACGCGCCCCGATGCGCGTAAAAATACGGTCGACGATGCCGATGTCGGCCGACTCCGCCGGGACGAAGCTGCCCATCTGCGCCAGCAGGACGATGAGGGCGACCTGCCTTAAATATGTCGACTTCCCGGACATGTTGGGCCCGGTGAGAACGATAAGCTGCGTATCTTCGTTGGAGAGGTAGATATCATTGGGCACGAAGGTACCCGCATCGAGGCTCCTTTCGACCACCGGGTGGCGCCCCTGCTTTATGTCGATAACATTACCGTCGTTGAGCGCGGGTCGTACGTAATTATTACGCACGGTGACCTCCGCCAGGGCGGTAAAGACATCGAGATGCGCCAGGGCTTCCGCCAGAGATAAAATTTGTTCGCTAGAGTCCGCCACCTGCCGGCAGACCCGCCGGAAAAGTTCCTCTTCCATCTCTTCCATGCGGTCGCGTGCGTTGAGTATCAGCGACTCGTATTCCTTGAGCTCCGGTGTAAAATAGCGCTCCCCATTTACCAGCGTCTGCTTGCGGACGTACTCCTGAGGTACCTGGGAGACATTGCTCCTGGAGACCTCGATGTAATAACCGAAGACATTGTTAAAGCCGACCTTCAACGATTTTATGCCGGTGCGCTCACGCTCCTTGCGCTCCAGTTCGGCAAGATATTTACGGGCATCTTTAGAGGATTGGCGCAGTTTATCCAGTTCCGGAGAGAATCCGGGCTTGATGACCTGACCCTCCCCGAACGTCGAGGACGGCTCATCTATAACAGCACTACTGATTAAATCGACGACCTCCCCGCAAGGCTTGAGTCCGTCTTTAAGCCAGTCTATTCCACTGTCATTCTGAGGGAGCGCAGCGACCGAAGAATCCCGGGGAGGGGCTTTTAGTATTTCTTTCAACTCCGGAACGGCTTCGAGGCTGCGCCGCATCGTGACCAGTTCCCGCGGTATGGCGATAGCCCCACGAATCCGGTTGATAAGTCGTTCGAGGTCGGCCACATTTTTCAGTACCTCGGCAACCCAACGTCGCGCTAACGTGCTTTCGACAAACCACTCGATGGCGTCCTGCCTTTTCTGCAGCGCCGGCACGTCGAAAAGCGGCTGGCCCAGCCACTTCCTGAGGAGTCGCCCGCCCATCGGCGTTCTGGTGGCGTCAATAACACCAAGCAACGAATCGGCCGCTGTACCCGAACGCGCCCCCTGGAAAATCTCCAGGTTGCGCTGCGTCTGCGCATCCAGCGCCATGAAACTCTCCGTGGAATAGGTCGTCAGGTGGTTCAGCTGTTCCAGCACCGCTTTCTGTGTCTCGCCGATGTAATGGACGATAGCCCCGGCCGCTCTTACCGCCAGCGGCAAGTGGCCGCAGCCGTAACCTTCCAGGGTCGCCACCCCGAAGTGGTCGAGCAGCGCCTGCCGGGCGATATCCAGCTCGAAACGATAGCCGTCCAGTCGGGTTACGTTCGCCTCCACTCCCAGGTCTTTGAGTTCTACCCCCTCGGCGGCAATAACTTCAGATGGATTGAGCCGCTGAATTTCGGTGGGCGCTCTGTAAACCGGTAATTGCGTGCCGGCGAACTCGCTGGTGGTGATGTCCACGAAAGCCAGGCCGACCTCCTCCTCCCCCACCGCCAGACTGACCAGGTAGTTGTTGCTCTTGCTGTCCAGCAGTGCCGGCTCGACCACCGTGCCCGGCGTGACCAGTCGGACGACGTCCCGCTCCAGCACCCCTTTAGTCTCGCCGGGCCTGGTAAGTTGTTCGCAGATGGCGACTTTATAGCCGCGGTTTATCAACTTCGCCAGATAGCCCTCCAGGGCGTGGTAAGGGATGCCCGCCAGCGGCACCTTGTTGCCCTTGCCCATCTCCCGCGAGGTCAGCACGATTTCCAGCTCTTTAGAGGTGATGCGGGCGTCCTCGTCGAACGTCTCGTAGAAGTCCCCCAGCCGGAAAAGCACGATGGCGTTAGGGTACTGCTTCTTGATGCGGAGGTATTGGCGGCGGATGGGGGTGACGTCACTTTTCACTGCAAGGATATTTTAACGGAATTCATTAATAAAGGGAAATTGAGGGGATATTCTCTGTAATATATATGTAGTGCTATAATGTATTTAAAAATATAGTTTATATATGATCCATAATGGAAAGTATTAATAAGTCAAAGATAATAGAATACGCTTATCCCGATTTGGGATTAGTCCAAATCATTCTACAGGACGAATCTGCTAAAATATACAACTTTTTACAGAAGCAAAGCGAAGGTATCGAGTACTTCGAAAATCTAGATCAACTCGGTGGTCTACGCACTGTCCATAAATCCGCTCATCATTCAAGATGGGAATATATGATACTTCAAATGTACCTTATCCAACAACTTAAGAGTGCATCTACTTTTGGTTTTTCAACTTCCATTCGTTTAACACCAGTACAAACTGTTAGTAGTGTGGAAGAGCTATTGAAAAGTTGGGTGTTGTTAAACAACTACGGGCATCTTTTAGACACCATCGAGGCTGAACGAGTTTGGTTTGAACTAATACTAGAAAAGCCTGAATTATACAAAGTATTCATGGGATGTATGCCTGACAGAATATGTAAAAATTTCGCAAAGAACGTATTCAAAGAAGAGGCATTATATAAATTCCATCATGTAATAGCTTTAGCATTGCTTGGTCGTATGAAAGAAAAGAAAGGTGAAACAACATTTGGTTTATGGATTGAAATGATAAAAGCATTACTTCGTGATACTATTGATACTACTAGACCAAAAGTAGGTTCAAAATTAGAAAGAGCCCTATCTATATTCCACAAAATTCGGCGTGCGTCATATACCTTACTTGATATTAACCGTTCAACTCTGTTCCTAAGGATTGATCCTAATAATCTTTTAAGAAACATACTTAAGAGTTCAGACATTTTCTTGTATGATCCCGATAGTGAAGTGAATAATATTTTAGTAAATATTGAACGTTTACTATTTTCAGAGGTATATGCTAGTAAGGAAACTTGCACGTTTAAATATCACTATATTAATGGACAAAAGAAGAACTTTCATAAATTAGTTGAAAAGACTGGGATAGGACTTTTTTGCAGGAATCACAAAGTATTTGCTACTCAATTACACCAAGCGAAGATCAACAATTTCGGAAAATACAAAAGCAATGCAAATACGAGACATATAGCAAGGTTAAACCTCTTGCCCGTTTTTCCTTTTGAACGCAATATTTGTCATTATTACACTGAGCAACAGAAAATCAGTGCTACAACAAACGTAAATAATGCAAAGATAGATTTTCTAGTCACCCCTACTCCATACTCAGAAGCTGGAAGCATAATAGATATATTTAGAATTCGTGAATTAGATACAGAAGAACTAATTGTTACGTATCATGCACTAATTGAATATATCATAGATTGTTACCGTGATTGGTCATTTGACCAGGAATTAGTTGGTATTGTTACGAGCACACCTCTACAAGAGCTGTTCTCATTCATTATAAGAGCTTTCATCAATAACACACTTAGGCTGAGGTTTACCACAGGTACAAGTCCACGAGAACACCACGTAGACTTAATAACAAACAAACAATCTAGGAGGGATTGGTTAAGACGTTTCTCTAAGGACATTGATGATGGAAAATTCTCTAAAGATAGAGACTGGGAACTAAGGGTTTTGCGAAAGGTTATATCAAGACAAACAAGCGACATTTTCTTGGTTGCTATATCAAATATTCATCTATATGCGCCTGATGGAACTAGTAAAGTTGAATGGGATGGATGCTTTTTTACAATTGGTAAAGATCATATAACTCTATTTCTAATAGAATCAAAGAGAAAAGAGACCAGAAGCTCACAGAAGTGTAGCTCAGCACTACTAGATTCTATTGATAGAGCAGGCATAAAGTTAAAACATGGAAATCCTAAGGCTATTAGAGGTGTTGGTTACGCATATACAAAAATAGTCCTACAAGATTGTTACGTCTCCTCAGGAATTTAAGGAGTGAAAGGGGATAAGGCAGGATTATCTACGGGCTAAGCAGTTGATGACACTGGGCGGCCGCCCTTCGACGGGCGTTCGAATGAGCTCACGCCGAAGGCTCAGGGTAAAGGTGGGAAAAGATAACACACAAAGGGGGTGGCGGGCGGATAAGACGTTTGACACACCCTGAGCAGGATAGCTATCATACCCCCGGGAGGTATTCAACATGACAACGATTAAAGAATACAATAAATACGGCGAACAGCTTGAGGACCTGCTGGGACTGATGACATCCCCCATCGCCGTCAAGATGCTGGAAAAGGAAAGCGATATCCCGGAGGGCGCCATCCGTCCTAAGAAAGACCGCGGCTATCACCTCGCCCAGTGCCAGGCCTTCGCCATGTCCCGCCGCGACAGGGTCGCCGTAGCCATGCTTAAAGAGGACAACTGGTGCCCGGGGCCCGTGATAGTCTACGGACTGATACCCCCGCCGAATATGCCGGCCTCCAGCCCCCGGACCTCTCAAGGTATATTCGAGTACGGCAAGTACGTCGGCATCCTCACCGCGCCGCTGAAAAAGGCGAACTTTAAGCCGGACGCGGTGATTGTTTATTGCGATACCAACCAGCTCCGCATCATGCTCCTTTCGCTGAAAGAGGAAGACAGGCACAAGGTAAAATCCAATTTCTTTCCCTTCTCCTGCTCCAACGCCGTGATACCCGTCATCCTGAATAACGAATACTGGATAAACCTGCCCGACCCCGGCGAATACGCCCGGGCGCTGACGATAGCCGGAGAGATGATGTTCTCCGTGCCCGAGAAAAGACTGGCAGAATTTGTCGCTAACCTCGGGGAGTTCGACCGCGGCGAGTCCGGGTTCGCCCACGAACAGATGATGATGAGACCGGATTTCCCCCAGCCCGACCTCTATAAAAAGGTATTCGAAGACTGGGGCATGGACCACGAGTAGCTGTCCCGTACTATATCTGCGGGTTAAGCAGAGGATGATACGAGGGCGGCAGCCCTTCGACAGGTGTTCGACTGAGCTCACGCCGAAGGCTCAGGGTAAAGGTGGGAACAGATGTCATTCGATAGGGCGGGGATAAGGCGGGGAATTATTACTTTTCCCTTTCCGTCTGGCTCTGCCGCAACGTATTCAGGATATACTGGATCTCGGTGCTGCTCATGCCGAAACGCTGCAAAGTATGCCGTATCATCTCCAGGCTCCCCTCGAAAGCCGGCAGGACCAGCTCGGTAACGCCGGCCCCCCTGAGCAGTTCGGCGTCGCGGTCGCGGCGTACCCTCGCCACGATATCTAGCTTGGGATTGATTCTATGGGCGTTCCGTACCACAAGTTCCTCGGCGACGTAGTCGGGTATGGTGCAGAGCAGGACGCGCGCCTTGTCCAGGCTGGCATGGGCGAGTATTTCCGGATTGCTGGCATCTCCGTAGATACACGGTATACCCTGGGCGCGCAACTGAGTGATGACCGTCGGGTCGAGGTCGATGACCAGATAAGCGAACTTCTGTTTCTCCAGGACGCTCGCCACTCTCCTGCCGATATCCCCGTAGCCGCAGATGACGGCGTGACGCGACAGGTCCAGACCACGGACCAGTCCTTCGGGGTCGATATGGCTGGCCAGCTGCCGGGCGAACCACGCCTGCTGGCTCAGTCGCTTATAGAGAAATGAGTTCATGGTCATGATAAAAGGCGTCAGCAGTATGGTCACGATAGCCGAGGCTATGGTCAGATTATAAAGTCGCTCGGAAAAGAGCCCCTCGTTAAAGCCCATCATCGCCAGGATAAAGCTGAATTCCCCTATCTGTATCAGCCCCGTCCCCACCATCAGCACCGTCTTATGCCCGTAGCCGAAAAGCCGGGTTATCGCCGTACAGATAACGAATTTTACCGCCAGTATCGTCACGACCACGATGGTGACCGTTGCCGGGTTTTCCTGGATGAACTGTAAATTAGCCAGCATACCCAGCGAAACGAAGAACAAAGCCCCGAAGGTATCTCTCAAGGGGAGTATATCGGCGAAAGCCTGCCGGGCGAAGCCCGACTGGCTGATGAGCAGACCTGCCGTAAAAGCCCCGAAAGCCGCCGATAGTTCCAGCTGCACCGTCCCGAAAGCCGCCGCCAGACAGATAACGATAACCGTCAGCAGGAACAGCTCCCGGGAACGCTGCCCCGCCACCCTCTTGAGGAACCAGGGCATGCCCCAATAGCCCAGCACCAGCATCACCGCGATAAAGCCCACCGCTTTGGCGACGGCTATACCCAGCGACGCCCAGAGTCCGCCCGTTTCCCCTCCCACCGCCGGCAGAGCCACCATCAGCGGCACCACGCTCAGGTCCTGCACCAGGAGAATCCCCAGCATGATACGTCCGTGAGTGGTGTCCAGCTCACCCCTCTCGATGAGGAGCTTCAAGACCACCATGGTACTGCTGAGGGCGATGATGAAACCGAAAAATACGGCGCCGGTCAGGTTCAGCCCCACCCAGGTACCCAGCCCGAAACCCACCGCCGCCGTAAACAATATCTGGGCAATACCCCCAAGTACGGCAATCCTGCCCATGCCCAGGATTTCTTTTAAAGAGAACTCCAGTCCTATGGCGAAAAGCAGGAGGACCACACCGATTTCCGCCAGCGAGGATATCGTCGCGGTTTCATGGACGAGTCCCAGACCGAAAGGACCGATAGCTATGCCCCCGGCAAGATAACCCAGGATAATGGGCAGCCTCAGAAAACGCGCCAGTACCCCGCCGACGATGGCTGTCACCAGCACAATCAGCAGGTCGCGCCCGATACCTATATCAAGACCTTCCAAATCCTGTACCCCACACTATTGGTGCGTTCGTGTTATTTTAACATGAATTTGTACTAAAACGTACGGATAGAAGGACAATTTTTCAAAGGATGGAACAACATGGCGTATTAGGGACAATAGAATTAAACGGAACCGCGGACTTTATCGGCGCTACGGGCAATCAGCTGTGAAACCAAGCCCAGGACACTGAAAACCGTAAAGATGATGAACCCCGTCCTCATGCTCGTCAGGAACTGGGGATGAAATTCCGGGGTAATCTCCGTCCGGCCTATTAACAGGGAAAACAGTATCATCATAATGCCCATACTGACCATCATGCCGGCCGTCCGCATCGTTCCCAGCGTACCGGCGGCAACCCCCAGCGACTTCCTCTCCACGGAGCTCATGATGGCGTTGGTATTCGGCGAGGCGAAAAAGCCGATGCCGAGTCCGTTAATCGCCAGGGCAATCATGATATACCACACCTCGGTCCCGGCGTTCACGAAAGTAAGCAGCAGCAGCGCCAGGCAGTTGAGTGACATCCCCACCGAAGCCACCAGCCTCGGCTCGATACGGTCTGAAATCCGACCCGAAATCGGCGTGAAGATAGCCATCAGCACCGAGGCGGTGATTAAAATCAACCCGGCCCTGTCCGGATTCATTCCCTTGACGTCCTGGAGGAAAATGCTCAGCAAAAAACTAATGGCAAAAGTGGCGGTATACGATATTAAAACCGCCAGATTGGAAAAGAAAAAGACCCTGTTCTTCCGGAATAGATTCACGTTAAAGATAGGACTTTCCGTCCTCATTTCCCATCGGGCGAAGAGGGTCAGGCCCGCGACGCCGATAACGAAAAGGATGATGCCGCGTATAGACGGCAGCGAGGAAAAACCGTACATGAACAGGACGATGGAAATACCGTAAGTAACCGAGCCGATGCCGTCGAACTTCTCGCCCTGCGCCTCACGGAATTCGCCTTTTAAAGAATAAAAAACGAGAGCCAGCAGCATTATCGCCACTATGCCGGTAAACATGAAGATACCCTGCCAGCCGAAAGTCTTGGTAAGCACTCCGCCGATGTACGGACCCAGAGATAGACCGGCGTAAGTCCCGGCTGTGCTTATCCCGAGGACCCTCCCCCGCATCTCGTTGGGGAAAACCGAGGTCAGGATTGATATGCTGTTATTGAACATAATCCCGGACCCGACCCCGATAAAGGCGAGGCTGGCAAGCAGCATGGGGGTCGAGACGGAAAACGTTCCCATTAAAGCGGCGAAGATGGTCACCAGCAGCCCGATGATAAACAGCTTTTTCCGTCCGTAAATATCGGCAAGGCGCCCGCAGGGCACCTGCACCACGGCGATGGACAGGAAAAATATGGTGCCGACCCAGGTCATCATCACCGCTTCCATGGAAAACTCGCGGCGAATCGTCGGTATGGCGATATTGATAGCCGCCGAGAGAAATGGGGTGGTGAAACCCGTTGCCGTGGCGATGATAAGTATCAGGCTTCTCTTTACGGCGCTACCGGACACATCGTTCATAAGGGTAAATTCCCCGTTTCAGATAATCAAATATCAGCTTCAATCAGAAGAAACAAAGTACGGCAAGCTGAAATGCGGTTAAGGTTAAACGGCTGACCCTGATTTTTCCAGGGTCCCGGTAAGTCTTTTTTTATCGGCAGGCGGCCGCGGCGCCGCTGATATCTGGAGTCGGAACCCGCACTGGAAGCAGCGCTTGCCCTCAGCAACGGTGGCTGCCTCGGGCAGTCCGGTTTCAACCTCGATGAAATTATCGACAACCCGCTCTACCGGCAGACACGGCATTTTTACACGGGGCTGAGAATGAAAGTCCTCGGGTGTAATACCGGCGCAGGCACCTATTTTGCGGTTGTCAGTCAATTCCTCATCGATAACGCCGTCACCGCCGAGATACATATCAATAGAACCGGCGGCGGTCCTGCCGGCGGCAATCGCCTGGATTACCGAAGCCGCCCCGGTGGCGGCATCGCCTCCCGCCCAGACTCCCTTACGACTGGTAGCCAGGGTCGCGGCATGGGTCTGGATAACATTGCCCCGGCCGGTCTTTACGTTGAAATCGGCGGGAACATCGGGCCGCTGCCCGATGGCGCCGATGATTATATCGTATGCCACGTCGAACTCGCTGCCCTTGATGGGCACCGGTCGGCGGCGTCCGCTGGCATCCGGCTCGCCGAGCTCGTTCCGGTTGCAGGTCATCACCAGATGTCCGCCCTCCTGCCTCACCTTGAGATGACCCGTAAGAAACTCTATTTTTATCCCCTCTTCCAGCGCCGCCTCTACCTCCTCGGGACTTGCCGGCATTTCGGCGCGGGTACGGCGATAGACAATTGTCACCGCCTCGGCGCCAAGTCGCAGGGCGACGCGGGCGCTATCTATAGCCGAGTTGCCGCCGCCGATAACCGCAATCCTCTTCCCCATCTCTACTTTCTTGCCGAGATTGACGTCCCTCAGGAACGACGCGCCGTCATAAACGCCGGGGAGGTATTCACCCTCTACGCCCAGAGTCATGCCGCTGTGCGCCCCGATAGCCAGGAACACCGCGTTATAGCCCTGTTCGAAAAGTGTATCGACGGACTCAATCCTGGTATCCAGTTTTATCTCGACCCCGGCTTCTTTAATAACAGCGATTTCGCCGTCGAGGACTTCCGGCGGCAGCCGGTAGTCCGGAATGCCGACGCGCATCATGCCGCCGGCCTGGCTGAACTGTTCGAACACGGTAACGGCGTGCCCCGCCTTAGCCAGGTAATAAGCGGCGGTAAGCCCCGCCGGACCAGAGCCGACAACGGCCACTTTCTTATCGGTCGGGGGGTTCTTGCGGGCGCGGATTTTCCACGTCCCGGCATCATGGTCCGCCACGAAACGTTTCAGGAACTTGATGGAAATGGGGTCGTTGAGGGCGCTGCGCCGGCAGGCTTCCTCGCAGGGATGGATGCACACGCGACCCAGCGTACCCGGGAAAGGTACCTTCTCCCGGATAATCGCCAGCGCCTCCTGGTATTTCCCCTCGCCGATCAGATATGTATACAGCGGCACGTTGATACCCGCCGGACAGGCGTCTTTACAGGGCACCGAGAGCGAAATCCCGGCATCGCTCTCTGGGTTATATTCCGCTCCCGCGTCCGTCAAAGCCCCGGTGGGACACACCTCGACGCAGGCACCGCAGAAGCGGCAGCCCGATTCCTGCAGGGGACGCTCGTAAGCCGTGCTGACGACCGTCTGAAAGCCCCGCCTGACGAAGCTGATGGCTTCGATGCCTCGGGTATCGGCGCACATCTGCACGCAGCGTCCGCAGAGGATACAGAGGTTATAATCGCGGTGGATCAGCGGTTCGCGGTGATAGTCCACGGGTAGTTCCTTGTATTTATAAGGAATGGTCATTTCATCAATGCCGATATAGTCCACCAGGTACTGCAGTTCGCATTGTTCGTTATTGGGGCAGCTGACACATCGCTCGGTAACACTCACGTTACGCAGGCAGATATCATAGGGACTGCAACGCTGGCGGCGATGGCAGGTCAGACAGGCATTGGGGTGCTCGGTAAGGATGAGCTGTAAAAATGCCCGCCTCAATTCCTGAAGCTGGAGGTTCCGGGTGGTCACCTTCATGCCTTCGGTAGCCGGCGTGGTGCAGGCAGTGGGCAGGCCGCGCATATTCTCTATCTCCACGATGCAAAGTCGGCAGCCGCCGTAAGGCTGCAGGTCGGGGTGATAACAGAGGGTCGGTATATAGACACCGGCCTGCTGCGCCGCCTGAAGCACCGTGACGCCTTTCTCAGCTTCAACACTGATTCCGTCGATTGTCAATCTAATCATATCAGCCATAGGCGTAAAAAAAGCTACCCCTGATGAATCCGGGGATAGCTACCTCCTGGTTCCAGCTTTGATGATAGGTCCTGCCTGCATCGTATAAACTTTAGCATTAAATCAAGTACAATTCAACTTTTTCCACGGCATCCCGCGCCCTCACGGATTGACAGGACAGGCTTCGTGTAGCTAACATATTGGGCAGTATGAACGATAGCAGTGTAAACCGTAAGAAAATAAAGCTGACCGACGGCAAGCTGATACTGCGACCATACTGTTCCCGGGACATCCCCGCACTGCACGAAGCCATTCGAGAGTCTATAGCGGAAATATCTCCGTGGCTGACGTTTGCCCATAAAGACTACTCCATTAAAGAGACCCGCGACTGGATAAAGAGGAACCCGAAAAACTGGAAACAGGGAACCTCCTATGAGTTTGGCATCTTCGATACCGAGGACGGAAAACTACTCGGCGGTTGCGGTATCAATGCTGTGGATAAAATTCACCGGTATGCTAACCTCGGCTACTGGGTAAGGACAAGCCGCCTCGGGCAGGGAATAGCCACCACCGCCACCCGGCTGCTGGCGAAATGGGGTTTCGATACGTTGAAACTGAAACGCATTGAGATAGTGGTGGATACCAGGAACCAGGGCAGCCTGCGGGTGGCAGAAAAGTCGGGCGCTAAAAAAGAGGGCGTCCTGAGGAACCGGCTGATTCTCTATGATAAGTTTTACGACGCCGTGATGCACTCGCTGATACCGGGCGATCTATAGTCGTCTCCCCCCGTAAAACCACCTTCACACGTACCCGTATGGGTGCCAGCCCCGATGACCAAAGTACTACGCCGGGTATGACCAATGGGGCAGTTTCTTTGAACGAAAGTCGTGGTACATTAAACGGTATGAACAGGTACGTGACCGTTAAGTGCCCGAGCTGCCGGAGCATCAGTCATATTAAAGCCGATGCGGTAAGGAGTGAACACTTTTACTGTCCGGTGTGCGGGGACGGCGAGATAGAGTACCGCCCGGCGCCGCTGAGCATCTTCCGTGAGGATGCCGGACTGTATTTTGAAATGCCGGAGCTTGCAGTCGTCAGAGTCAACTCCAGCTAGTCTTCATTACCGGCTCATCTTACAGAATCTTTTCCGTAACAGCTAACGTATGCCGGTATCGATATTGATATCAATCGTGACCGTCTCATCCGCGGAGACGGTTATTTTCTGGGGCAGGTTGTCAGCCGTGTCGATACCCAGGTGATTGATATCCAGAGTATACGTGCCGGGGGCTATCTGGGCGGTATAGTAGCCGGTATTCCCCTGGCCTATCTGGGTGAAATAAACTTCCCGTACCAGTTTCTTGCCGGACTCGTCATAAATCATCAGCTTGCGGGAGGAGAATACCTCCGGGGGCACGGGCGGATTTTCACCGGGTCTTTCCACCGGTGTAATGGGACCGATGGTGACGGCTCCCTGGAGAAGGACCGTCTCCGGTCCGCCGGGGCAGCAGGAGACAGCCAGCAGGCTGACCACTAATACCGTTAAAATTATTGCTATATACCGTAATCGCCTCACGTCACCTCCGCTCTTTCTATAATAACATAAGGGGATGAATTGTTTTTATGAGGGACTGGCGCCTGCTTTCAGATTAGCTCATTTATGCTTCACGACCGAGGGGTCAAGATGGCGGTGATGAAAGATGCGGATGCGCTTGAAATTGCCCTTTTCATCCAGGTCGTAAAGGACAATCTGGTTCAGGACATGAGTCTCCCCCTTCTTCCACTGCATACCCGGCGAACCGGACGGCGGGTCCCGTAAAATATGGAATTCGGTAATCAGCTCCACACAGAACTGCCTCCCCCGGGAAACGAAAGCGCCCACGTTCAGAACTTCACGGACGTTGGCGGTAAGTGCCTCGTAGTTGGCGATAAACTCCTTGGGTCCGTGGAGCGTGTTAGTGTTAATCTGCGGTCCCGTGAAGTTATCGGGGTATTCCAGGGTGACATCCGGGCAGAAGTAGCTGACCACCTTGTCCCATTGTTTGGTGTTAAAATAGCCGGTGTATTCCAGGAATTGTTTGCGGTTCATGAGGAATTCCCTCCTTTATTCATATACGGATAAAATATCCCACTTATAGAGTTAAATGTCAATTTATTGAAACAACGCCCCAAGCCCCCACCACAGATTTACTTCCCACCCTAGCCCGCCCCCGGCGCATCCTCGGCTTAGCTCGCAAAAATCCCCCTTTTTCAAAGGGGGAAACTTATAAAATTTGATCGCTTCTCTCTTTTATAAAGGGAGATAAGAGATGGAATTATAAAAGAAAAAAAACGTTACGTTGAACCTACTCTCGTTTGGTTGGGGGTCGAAACCCTATAGGTCTTTTCGAAGGTTCATTTATATTTTCGGTTTGGTCAAAATTTGTTTTTTGTAGTTCGAGAACTGCCCAGCCAATGATTTCAGCTATTTTGAAACTAGATAATCCTCGGAAGTCGATGTCTGGATGATATTTTCTAACCCAACTTCGGTGCGCCCAATCAGCTGTTTTTTTTACTTTACCAGCTATATGGCAAGCTAGTGACCTGTCATTTTTACCAATAAATTCACATATTGGGCATTTCCAAACATTCTTTTCAGTTTCTTGTTTCATAGTTTAAATATTAGAACTACTGAACTGACAAGTCAACCTGTTAAAAACTAAACAAAAAGACCCGCCTTTTACGGCGGGTCTCTCTTTAGTTTATCTAGTACCACCCCTTCACCAAGTCAAGCCGGTACACCTAATCACGTACGGTCAATATAATAATGGCAAAAAGCAAAAAGCCCCCTCCCAGCCCGATAAACATACCCTGAACGAGATAACCCAATGCCCAGCCTATCCCCATGCCTATGAATAATCCGGCTGGTATACAGAGCCCGCCGGCATATCTGGCTCTATTTTTCTTCGGCTCTTCTTGTTCAGACATTTAGTGCCTCCTGATTCACCTGATGCGAAGATTTTAAACGGTTAACACCACGACTGTCAATAGAAAAAGAAAAGGGGCGTAACGCCCCTCTATATTATCTAATACCAATCCTGAAACAGGTCAAGCCCTCGACCATTAGTACGGCTTGGCTCAATACATTGCTGTACTTACACGTGCCGCCTATCAAACTGGTAGTCTACCAGCGGTCTTACCCCCTCCGGCAAGCCGGAAGGATGGGAGATCTAATCTTGGGGTGGGCTTCGCACTTAGATGCTTTCAGCGCTTATCCCTGCCAGACTTAGCTACCCAGCCGTGCCCCTGGCGGGACAACTGGCACACCAGAGGTCTGTCCCTCTCGGTCCTCTCGTACTAGAGAGAGCTCCCCTCAAATCTCCGAACGCCCACGGAGGATAGAGACCGACCTGTCTCACGACGGTCTGAACCCAGCTCGCGTACCGCTTTAACCGGCGAACAGCCGGACCCTTGGGACCTGCTCCAGCCCCAGGATGCGATGAGCCGACATCGAGGTGCCAAACCTTGCCGTCGATGTGAACTCTTGGGCAAGATAAGCCTGTTATCCCCGGGGTAGCTTTTATCCGTTAAGCCACGGCCCTTCCACTCGGAACCGTAGGATCACTTTGCCCGACTTTCGTCTCTGCTCGACTTGTGTGTCTCGCAGTCAAGCCCCCTTATGCCAATGCACTCTATGGGTGATTTCCATCCACCCTGAGGGGACCTTTGGGCGCCTCCGTTACAGTTTGGGAGGCGACCGCCCCAGTCAAACTACCCGCCAGGCACGGTCCTCTGGCTTGACCCAGAGTTAGAGGCTAAACACACCCAGGGTGGTATTTCAACGGCGGCTCCACCCCGGCTGGCGCCGGGGCTTCAAAGCCTCCCACCTATCCTACACAGGATAAATTCAGACTCAGTGCCAAGTTGTAGTAAAGCTCCACGGGGTCTTTTTGTCCATCCGCGGGTAAGCCGCATCTGCACGGCTAATTCAATTTCACCGAGTCCCTC
>Ga0209635_10002135_pt1 | contig 15059 bp, 19 predicted proteins | sample DeeMarSWOR230_32_FD_187463 | JGI IMG/M metagenome (GOLD analysis project Ga0209635, IMG submission 187463) | Marine sediment microbial communities from White Oak River estuary, North Carolina - WOR-2-30_32 (SPAdes) (version 2) | ecosystem: Environmental > Aquatic > Marine > Intertidal zone >... | reverse complement strand
TGCTTCTCCGCATCTGTCATTTGATCAATCTCACTATTATTTTTTTTAAAATTCTCTTATTTCTGATGACAAAAGTGAATTAGAATGTAGATATATTCTTTGCCCTTAATTTATTCACTCTTTCCAATATAGTATTATAAGTTAAGCATGTATATAAAGTTATTTGGTATGAGTTGGAGTATTTAAAGCATTTCAAATCAGATATAAACTATTTAGTTAATTTATTTAATTAGATGAACACTTTATAAGCTAGATTAATAGTCTAGTTGAAAATATTTTAGGAATTTCATGAAACTTCTTTTAGGCAAATTAAAATGGTACAAAGATACTTTATATTCTGTCTTCCGATTTAATATATCTTCCACGGGATTCGATTGCTTCAATGTTTTTAATGATCTCATCATATTTTCTATCCTCTCCCTTTTCATATTTTAACTTATATCCTTCGAGGAACGCCTTAAAACAAAATTTATAAACTTTACCATGAGATGAAATTAAAACTCTCTTAAAGAGATGTAAATCAACACTTTTATCTTCTATTGTATCTGAATATTCATGTAATCCAAAATCGATTAGGAAAATTTCCTTTTCAGGGGTCACTATTATATTACTCGTAGTTATATCACCATGGATATGGCCATTTCTATGTAGTGTCGCTATCATTCTGCCAATTTCATTGAAATACTTTTTCTTCAGATTATCATCTAAATCAGATAAAATATCTTTTAATTTATTACCAGGTATGTATTTCATAACTATTGTAGAATTAACTGAATCAATCTCAAATACTTGTGGTACATTTATTCCATACTTTTTAACTTTTATTAGAGCTCTTGCTTCGTTTAGAGTTCTTTCTGTTCTAATTTTTTTATCCAATTCTTCTATGCGATATTTTTTTGGAATTCGATATTTAAATATCACTTCTTTCCCAAACCAAAATCCATAATAAAGACTTGCTTCAGCACCTTTTCTTATGATTTTTTCTTTTTTCACATCAGAACTCAAAATCGTTTAAGACCTCCAAGGGATTGTAATTTGATCCATTCTTTCTTTAGGTTTAATAATTGTTTCAGAAATATTATGACCGCCCTCTGCTTGATATCTTAAAAGTCCTGTCCATCCGATCATTGCTCCATTATCCCCTGCGTATTTTAGAGGAACAACTTCAAATCTTGCATTATGCTCCTTACTAATATATTCTATCATAGATTGTAATCGTTTATTTGCAGCTACTCCACCTGTTAAAAGTACTTCTTTTTTTTCTGTATGTGCTAAAGCTCTTTCAGTAACTTCCGTTAGCATCCCAAAAGCTGTTTCCTGTAAGGAATAGGCAATGTCATTTAAATTATATTTTTTACCATAATCATTCGATTGAAGTAGATACTTTGCTGCTGTATAAAGTCCAGAAAATGATAAATCCATACCTTTTACTACATATGGTAAGGGAATATAATTTTTAGATTCTAGAGCCAATTTTTCGATTTTTGGACCACCAGGATGCTGTAATCCCGCATCTCTAGCAAATGAATCTATCATATTACCAATAGCTAAATCGAGAGTTTCACCAAAAATTTGATATCTTTCTGATTCAAAAGCACTAACAATAGTGTTCCCACCTGATACGTATAAAGCTAGGGGGTCATTAATATTGCATTTTAAACGCCCAATTTCCACATGCGCTATACAATGATTTACTCCTACTATAGGTATATCTATCAATTGGCTTAACATGCGTGCAACCCACGCACCAATTTTTAAAACAGGTCCTAAACCAGGACTTTGGCTGAATGCAATTAAGTCTATATCTTTTATAGATATTTTAGCATTAGATAAAGCTCTATTTATTATTTTCATAAAGTTATTTAAATGCTGCTCCCTAACTAATCCAGGATGGAGCCCCCCCTCTTCAGGTATAAAAACATCATTTATAAGACTATATGTAGTTCCTTCAAAATCTAAAATTCCTACTGAAAAAGTATGAGCAGTAGATTCAATACCTAAACATAACTTTTTCATTAAGTTCGCCAAATTTTCAATTAAAAATAATAGTCTTGAAGGTATAGAAATGATTAATATTTAAAACTATAGGGAATATAATTTTTACTTATAATTATTTATCAAGATCTAATCTATTTTACGCCTTTGAGCGTTTTCGAGGAGATCTTCTTGTAGTTCTAGCTTTTGATTGTCCTTTTCTTTTGAATACAGCATATCCACATTTACCGCATGACCATCTATCATAATGATCTGCAAGGAAATAACTTGGTCCACATTTTGGGCATGATCTATGAGTTCTAACTAATTTTTCCCCTTCAATTTTATAATAATTTGAGGAATTCATTTGAATTTTCACTTTATATTTTATTATTAATATTCAAATAGATGTTTATAAGATTCCCGTCTTTTTTTCAATTGATAAATTTCAGTACGTTTATCTTTTTCAAGATTCCGAACTTGAATATGAAATGGTTCAAAATATATTAGTTCTTTTGAGTTTTCATAGATATATGCTTGTCCAATAGTATAAGATACTCCAAAATGTGTATCGAGTTTTTTTATTATTGTTAATTTCTCATCGCTACCTTGTAGTGCAGCAATTTTTTTCTTCACTTCTAGTCTATTTGGAGTACTTTCTCCAAAATGATCAATTCTAAATGTTAATTCTGTTCGTTCAATTAACGGGTTCTTCTTTTCTTCCGTTATTTCTATATTTAACGACATTTCAATGCTCTGGTTTTTTATAGCAAATAGTATCTATTGAATAAAGATTTTTATTAAATTATATCACTCAAAAGAATAGATAAAAAATAAAATTTTGCTTTTTAATATAAATCTTTAGAACTTTTCCATTATTGATATAATATTTCTAACTTTTTCTTGAATATTATTATCGATATCAATAATCACAATCCCTTCTGGAATTATATTCTTTGAATCGGTTATTGGAGGCTGACCATAGAATGCAAAATTTTTTATGCCTTTTGAGATAGGAATTTCAAGTATAAGAGGGAGAATTAATAAATCTTCCTCTCCTTCTGTTATTTTGATTAATGTTTTTTTCTCAGATCTGATAACTTCTCTAAAGAGTTTCCAGCAATCTTTATTAATAGTCCCTTCGGGGTTTTGAAATTCAATAATTTGTTCAAAATATTCCTCAAATTTTAAATTAATGTGATCTCTTTGGGTTTTTTCGTCAATAATACAGACTTTTATAAAGCTCTTCAAGAATTGATTAGATAAAAAATCATTAGCAACGATATCTCCTACTATATAAAAGTTTATGACTTTTTGAGAACTTAAATAATCCTTAAAAATATTTTCTACTTGAGTTATGGTTTCCTCTCGAGAACCTGCTATTAAAATATCAAGAGGTTCAGTAAATAAGTGTCTTTTATCAAGAGGAATCTGTAAATTATAATCCATTTAAATCAAGAATATTAAGAAAGAGTTTTATATAACGTTTACTAAGGAATTATGGTTAGTAAAAATATAACGAGTTATTTAACGTCGTGTTTTAGCGCACTCTTAAAGCGTACTTCCCAGGGAAATGGATCTTGAGATATTCCGCGAACTTGGATTCTTGAGGATTAATTATTATAACTTCCCCAGTAAAATCTTCGCTTAAAGTATGCGTCTTGCACTTTGGGCAAAGTGTTTCATTTTTAGTAATTAAATGGCAATTTTTACATGCTTTTTCTTTCATAATTATTCACTCTAATTACTAATTGATTATTCTGTATTATTCTCAACTTCGCTTGATTTGGTTGGTTTTGGTTCTTTTTCAGCAAAAACTTCTTCAATATCATTTTCAATCCATTCTTCCTTTCCCAAGAATTTTTGTCTCATTGTTAAACCAAGTTTTCCACTTCTTCCAGTACCTAATGAAACCGCTATTATCTTTGCTCTTACTTGATCATTAACCTCGAGGATTTTTCCAGTTTCTTTTCCGATAAATCGGTTTCCTACTTGTTCATATGAAATATAGTCATCACAAATTTGAGATACGTGAACTAATCCATCTAATGGTCCTAATCGTACAAAACTGCCGAAATCTACGATTTCAACTACTGTTCCTTCTACCACTTCTGAAATCGTTGGTTTGAATGTGAGAATTGTAAAAACTACTTCATGAAAGGTATTTGCATTGCCGGGTATGATTATACCCTTTCCTACATTAAGAACATCCACTACCGCTATAATAAATCCGAAATCATGAGTTATTATACCTTCATAATCTTCTGAAAGAATTATTCTGGCACTAACAGCTTTTTCTTGACCAAATAAAAAAGGGGGTATCTCAATCTTTCCTTCAATGGTGTAAAGTTTAAACATCTGAACGTACCCGTTAAATAAATGAAATTTAACTAAGTTGAGTAATTGATAAAATGTATTAAAAAATTAATAGTTTGTGGTTTTACACTTATTGTATTTAGAAGAAAAGGTATTATAAACTCATATGGAATTTTGATTTAAAAATCTCTATTTCCTTGAGAGTAATACTCGAATAGGTCTAAAATCTGCTGTTTTCTGTATTTCTGCTTTAATTGAAGGATCATTTTCAATTAATTCTTTAGTTTCTTCCTCCGTTTTTGCTTCCAGAATTATAAATCCGAAAGGAACCCTAGGTATTAATGCTGGATCCGCTAAAAATAGTTTTTTCTTCTTTAATAACGACTTTAAATAATAAAAATGATCTTCCATTATTTTGTCTTTATTTTCTTTAGGATGAGGGATAAGATCCTGAGGATAAGGCTTTATAACTACATAATAATGATTTTATTGGAGCCATCATAAATTTTGAATTTCTAATCTTTTTAAAAAGTCTTTACTAATATGATATGTTAATCGATGAAAAGAAAGAATTAAATATTTTTAACTTAATTTCAATTCATAAAAAGCTAATAATAGAAAATAGTAAAAAAATAATTATTTTTAAAAAGAAGAGTGTTTAAAGATGAGTAGTTTTGAATTACCTAAAGAATTAAGCTCTGATGAATTAATAAATCTCTATAAAAAGATGTTATTGATTCGTGAATTTGAACAAAGAATTACAAAAGACAAGGGCAAAATCAAGGCAATGTTAGTTCACGCCTATACAGGTGAAGAAGCTATAGCTGTGGGAGTTTGTGCAGCAATTAATGATAATGATTATATTACATCTACACACAGAGGTCATGGTCATTTTATTGCTAAAGGTGGTGATATTAATTCATTAATGGCGGAAATTTACGGAAAGGAAGGAGGAATATGTAAAGGGCGTGGAGGGTCGATGCATGTTGCTGACTTTTCAAAAAATATGCTTGGTGCTAATGGAATTGTTGGGGCAGGACCTCCTTTAGCTCTTGGAGTTGCTTTAGCTTCAAAAATGAGAAATGAGGGCAAGGTTGTTCTTACTTTTTTTGGTGATGGTGCCGCAAACCAAGGAATGTTACATGAATCAATGAATCTTGCTGCAATATGGAAACTTCCCATTGTTTTTGTGCTAGAGAATAATATGTATGGATGGAGCACTTCTGTTCAATATGCTACTGCTATTAAAGATCTCTCTCTTCGAGCTCAAGGTTATGGGATGAAAGGCCTTACTATTGATGGTAATGACGTAATCGCGGTATATACGACCATTAAAGAAGCTGTTGAATTCGCAAGAAAGGGGGGTGGACCTACATTAATTGAATGTAAAACTTATAGGTGGGGAGGTCAAATGACGATAGATGCTGATAAATATCGCTCAACGGATGAAAAAGAAGAATGGAAAAAAAAATGTCCTATTGAAGCCTATAAAATAAAACTGATCAAAAGTGAAATTATCGATAAAACTATAATTCAAGAATTAGAGGAAGATGTCTTAGCACAAATAGAGTTAAGTGTTAAATTAGCTAAAAAAAGTCCAAAACCAGATACTAATACTGTCTTAGATGATTTATATAAAGATCCAATAAATTTAGGAGGAAATTAAAATGACGGAAGAAACTAAAACTATGAAAGGTTTGGAGGCTATAAGATTAGCTATTGAAGAAGAAATGGAACGTGATGAATCTATATTCTTGATAGGAGAAGATATAGGTAGGTTTGGAGGCCCCTTTTTTGTAACAGAAGGTTTATTAGAAAAATTTGGTCCTGAGAGAATTCGTGAAACACCAATTAGTGAAAATGCGATTTTGGGTTGCGCTATTGGAGCTGCCATAGTTGGAATGCGTCCTATTGCAGAAATTATGTTTGCAGACTTTTTACCTGTATGTATGGAGATGATTGTGAATCAAGCTGCTAAAGCAAGATATATGTATGGAGGTCAAATTTCTGTTCCTGTCACTATTAGAACTCCATTTGGATCAGGTATAATGGGAGCTGCGCAGCATTCACAATCTTTTGAAGCATGGTTTATGCATGTGCCAGGTTTAAAAGTCGTAGTACCATCTAATGGACGAGATTTTAAAGGATTAATGAAAACCGCAATAAGAGATGATGATCCTGTAATCTTTTTTGAGAACAAGAGGACTTATTTCCTAACTGGTGAAGTCCCATTGGATAAAGATTTCACGATACCATTTGGACAGGCAAGGAAATTTACTGACGGTGATGATGTGACTATTGTAGCTACCGGCGCTATGGTCCAAGAAAGTATTATAGCCGCAAATAAATTAAAAGAAGAAAATATACAATGTGAAGTCATTGATCCAAGAACATTAGTTCCAATGGATAAAAAAACGATCCTTAATTCTGTTGAAAAAACAGGAAAATTGATTATCGTAGATGAAGGTTGCAAAACATGTTCTGTAAGTGCAGAGATTGCAGCATTTGTAGCAGAAGAGGGTTTTCAATACTTAAAAAAACCAATCTTAAGAATTAATACGCCAGACATTCCAATTCCATATTCTCCAAATTTAGAAAAGGCAATCATTCCAAATGCGAAATTAATTCAAGAAAATGTTATGAAACTAATTTAAGTAATTACAAGACTGAAACGAAATGCAAATTACTATTCGAGATATGACTAAGGATGATGAATATTATGTTGGTACCTGTACTCATGTAAATGAAAATAATATTGAATATGAAAAATCCGCTCCACGCCGTATATCTTGGCTCAGGAGCATGGAAAAATATGGATTAAGAGTTAAGGTTGCTCTTTTAGATAATATTCATGCTGGATTTTTATATCTTATGCCAATTGAGGTAAATCCTTGGCGGATTCAGGGCAGAGATTTAATGGTATTTCCTTGCTTAGTTTCACATTCTAAATTTGCTAAAAAAGGCATTGGGAAAAAGTTAATTAAAGCGGCTGAAGAGGAAACTAACCAACAAAATCGTAAAGGAATCGCAACTATAGGTTTTTTTTGGGATTTTTGGTTTATGCCAGCTGCATTTTTTTTAAAATTAGGATTTAAAGTTGCTGAAAAAAGGGGTGAAGGAGCAATTCTTTGGAAACAATTTGATCAAAATGTTAGACCTCCTCATTTCCGAAAGGAAAATTACAAATATGAACCTATAAAAGGAAAAATTGTCATAGATTTATTTTGGAATAAATTCTGTTTAACAAGCGATGTTGAAGCCCAAAGAGTGCGAGAAGTAGTCTCAGAATACGGAAATGACGTTATTCTTAATGAATTTTCTGCAGTTGATCAAAAGATTTTACAGCAATATGGGATTGAACGAAGAATCTATGTTAATGGTCAAGCAATGGAAATAGGTCCAGAAATAGAGAAAAGTAAACTTAGAGAAGCAATTGATAATGTTTTAGTTAAGTTAAATTAAATTTTCTTTAACTTTTTTAAAAAATCCTTTCTTTTCGGATAAAAAATATCAAACATAATGAATGGTTCTTCTCCCATACAAGTATCCCCATGAGGTGTATTTGAGGGGATGCGATAAAAATCTCCTTTTTTAACGATCCTTTCTTCACCACCAATTCTTAGTTTTGCTTCACCAGCATACACCATACCTATTTGCTCATGTTTATGTGAATGTATAGGAACTGTATGCCCTGGTAAAGTGGCGTTAAGAGCCATAGTCATCTTCTCACCATATAATCCCGAAAGAATTGTTGTTTCTAATCCTTCCATTTGTTGGAACTTAGGAGCATCTTTAACATCAATAAAATATTTGCTCTTCTTATTTTCGATTTTAATCCACTCCAAATTAATTTAACTTGACATGTTTATCAAATAGTTAATCTTTTAAACTCTCAAATAAATGAAAAATTAAATCGCCATCAGCCATTTGGATTGTCCCAATATAATTCAAATTATTTTCTTCTTCTATGCTATCCCCCGTTCCAACTATTCGAAAATATCTTTTTTCAAATTTATGTTTTGGATTTACCAATACCCATAAGGTTGGGATGCCTCTTTGGAGTTCAAAATATAACGGTTTCCCACCTTCAGGGATTTCTAATACGAAATTTACATCCTGAGTATTAATCGGATACTTCCAAATCTTCTGTGGCATTTACTCCTCAAAAGATTATAATATTCGTATATATTTATAATCTATTCTAAAAGTTGATGATGATTTTTCTATTTGAAAATATTTAATAAAGAGTTGGATAATTCTTATAAGCAAATTTAAGTGAAGGATATAATCATGGATAAATTCTGTTAAAAATGATATAGGATAATTGATGCATCATTGAGGATCTACATATTTTAAATATTCCAAACAAATCTCAACAAATTGACCTAATGCTTCTTTTTCAACATTTTCTGGAGTATCAAGTCTTGTATGGTAGAAAAGAGGAAGTTCATCTTTTAGGTTAAGACCTCCAATTGAGATGGCAGGTATTCCTTTTTTACTAAATGCCGCACCATCTGTAGCTCCAAATGGTAGCGGAGAAATTTTAGCATTAGGATTTACTTTTTTAGCGATCTCAAGGAGTGGTTGGTATACTTTTGGATCATGTTTTGCCCCAATTCCGGGTTCTTTGTCATGAATAATTACAATTTCTTTTTTTGCTATACTATCCATGTTAATAACTATAGTTTTCTCTTCTTTCAATTCTTTATAATGAGTATCAATGTATCTTTTTGATCCTCTTAATCCTGCTTCTTCCCCTGCAAAAGAAATCAGATAAACTTTTGTATGTCCAGGAAAAACTTCTGGATTATTTTTATGTTCAGATAAAAATTTACCTATACCTAAAACAACTGCGACTCCGGATAAATTATCAAAGGCTCCTAAAACTGGATGATAAGTATGAAATAATATATAAACTAGTGCTATTGGGCTAACAATGATGAAAAAAATTCCAAATGAGAAAAACATAATAGCTAATTCGATTGATAGCAATAGGAGTATTATTTTTAAGATAATTACAATGAATATTATTCCTACGATAAGATAACCAACATTAATTATAATTTGTCCAAACCTTTTTAGATAATAAAATGTATTGAATTCAAATGCAGAATCATGATGTGCTGAAAAAATTATATTTTGCTTTACATCAACTGATGGATTAATAGTTCCAATTACATTTTTTGATTGTCTTTTAGGAAAAAGGAAATCATATACTTCATGATACTTCATTGTTTCCAAGATAAAATAACTAAATGATATGACTATAAGGACAACAGCTACAATCATGAAAATTAAACTAAAAATTTCACTAATTAGCACCACATTAATATCAACCAACAAAGAAAGCCAATAAAGAATTATTGACACCAAAACTAAAAAAGCTCCATATCTGATTCCACCAAGAAATGCATGAGGGCTACTTATATATTCTTCCTGATGAACTTCATCGCAAAATTTTTTCAATTCTTCTTCTATTATATTTCCTGCTTGTATTTCTTGCTCTGTACCAGACTCCCTTGGACCTACTTCATTACAAATTTTCTCTATGAATTTATACATATAGTCATTTAAGTTAGCATCAGTCATTTGAATCAAATTACTTATTTTTTTGTTTGTATAAATTCTAAAAAAAACCTATTATTATAAAGTTCATCAATGCTTCTTATAAATATTTAATATGAAAAACAACCAAAAGATAGTTTGAAATTTACATAATAAATAAGATAAAGTTGAGGAATAATGAATAAGAATCGACCTGAAACGACCCTTTTTATATTACAATCAGTAGATGGTAAAATTTCTACTGGTGATATCGATGAACGAGATCAAGAAATCGATTTTCCAATAATTAAAGGAATTAAAGAAGGATATAATCAATATTATGAGTTCTTGTTTAAAACTGAAAGAGATGCCGTGATTAGTGGAAAAGTTTTGGAAAAAATTGGTGTTAATTTGCGTGAAAAAGCTGATGATCATAAAGATGTTAACCTAATTATTATTGATCGCCAGCCACATCTTACTTATAAAGGTTTGAAATATCTATTAAATTCGTTTAAATCTATTTATATTGTAACAAACAATCAAAACCATCCAGCTTTTGAGTTTACCAATCATAAAGAATTTCATATTATTTATTATCCAAACACTATTAATATTGAAAATCTTTTTGTAAAGCTCAAACAAGATTATGGAATTGAAAAGATCTCTATTCAATCAGGAGGCACTTTAAATGCTTTATTTCTCAAACATAAAATTATTGACCATATTTCGATTATAATTGCACCTTGCCTAATTGGGGGAAAAAATACACCTACCTTAATCGATGGAAGAGCCCCTCAAACTGATGAGGAACTATTTAATATTAAAGCTTTAATCCTTAGAAAATCTGAAACCTTAAAATTTTCATATATTCATCTTTTTTATGATGTAATAAATGAAACTGTAATAGAAAAGAATTAGATTAATTTCGCGATTTTCTCGCAGGTTCGCTTACAATCTAAAAATATTAATCCTAATCTTACATCCTTGGTTGTAGAAACAGTTAATACAGCATTTGGGCCAGCTTGTAAGACCAGAAGATAACCGTCGCTTCCTTTTACATAAAGCTGATCGAATTCACCTTTCTCCATCTCAATTACAGATCTCTCAGCTAAGGATAATAGTGCAGCTGTCATAGCAGCAATACGCGTTTCATCAACGCCTTGAGGTAAAGCAGACGCAATTGGTAAACCCTCAGCGGAAACTATTGCGGCAGCTTTAACTTCTGGAATAGCTGCTAGTAATTTTTTAAGGATGTCATCTAAATTCTCTGTCGTTGGCTCAACCATACCAGTCATTTTTTTTGGTAATTTATAATTAGGATATTTTTGAGGATTTGATTAGTATTAATCTTATAATATTAGATATAATTAACTTATTTTAATTTTATTTATTTTTTTTTATTTCTTATGTTCTAATAAATTATATTATTACTTCTTTATTAATTAACTTTTGAAATTTTTGTAAAAAAATTCCTTAAGCACTGTTATTATTTTTATAAAGTATCTATTTGTAGTAATTATCAAAATTATTATTTAAATATTTTAGTGGTTTGTATCATCGCATTAATATTTTCGGGTTTACATTTTAGATTAATTTGTTGTGTTGGAGAGATCACTAAAGAGCAATTAAATTTTTTTGATGATTTAATTAATTTAATAACATAATTTCTTACCTGTTGGGGAGTTCCAAAAGATAAAAGAGACATATCTAGATTACCAATAAAGCAGATTTGATTTTGAAATTTTTTGAAAAGACTGAATATATCTACACCCGAACTGGGTTCTAAACTTTGCACCGCATCAAAACCTAAATCGATAAACATACTAATCATATCAGAAATATATCCATCAGAATGTATTATAATATGCTGGTTGTTTTCATGGGTAATTTCAATTATTTGTTTATATTTTTCAGAGAACAGATGGAGCCACATTTCTTTATGTATAAACGTTCTATTTTTATATCCATAATCATCAGCGATTAGGAATGTTTTTGCTCCAGTATTTTGGAGTTTTTTAATTAACTTTTGTAAATAGTCTGAGAAAAAAGAAACTACAGTTTCTACAAATTTAAAATTTTTCTTTAAACATTTGGCAAAATAATAAAATCCCATTGATTGCCAAGTTTTTTCGAAAAGTCCTGGTAATGAGATAACGTATACTAAGTTTCTATTTTCTTTATTCAAAAAATCTTTTAAATTCTTTAACTTTTCTTCTGAAGGGGTTTTCAGAAATTCCCAATTTTCCAATGTTTTTTGATTTTTAAAAACTCCATCCCATAAATACCATTCATCTTTATAAATACGCCCCCATCCATCTACTCTTCTTTGGTCATCTAAAACATAACCACCTTTTCCTCGTCGAAAATCCCACAGAGAAATTGCATCAAATCCCATCTGTTTAATGATATTAAAATTTTTAGAATTTAAAATTGGGTCTGTTTTATTAGTTTTCAGATTATATTGCTTAATATAATTATCAATAAAATCTAATTCAGGATATCCTGTACAATATAAGGGTATTTCTGATGTCGTTTCTTTTGATAATACTCTAATAAAATTAGGTTTCTGTGGAGTCATTATTAAAGCGAAATTAAATAATAGATTATTAATTATCTAATTAATTAAAATAATACTTTATCAGATTAATTATGAATTATTGGGCTGTTATTGATAATTTATATAATGTAACTTTGTCTCTTTCTTTTTTTGTTTTAATGATTTTAATGATTCATATTGGTCGAAAGGGAATTAAAGCAAATAACAAGCATGGGGGTATTTCAACTGTTGTATGTGGTGTTTGTTTTTTAATTTTTGGTTATTATAATTCAATCGTGAGATTTTTCCTATATCCATATAATGGATTTATGGTATGGTGGATTGGGATAAATATTTTAGTCGATTTTACTTTCTTTGCTTTTGTTAAAAAAGTTAAAAAGAAAATGGAATTAGAAAATAAAGATTTTAATTTACAAACAGAAAAAAAGTCAAGTTTACAAAGATATATTAAAAAAATGACTAGAGAAAATCCATATCAAGCAGATTTGACCTTTAAAATGGAATTGATAAGGAAAAGTTTTCACTTAACAGGACTTCTTCTTTTAATAGGTTTTTTTGGGTTTTTTGTACTTTATCCTGTCACTCTAATAATTGGTGATAGTGTAATAGTTTTAATCAATCAAATTCAACCCGCTTATGAATTTGTCTGGGGACCAATAGAATTATACCCATTATACCTTAGTAATCTCCAAAAAATAGTTTATTTTACAATGATGGGTTTGATTGGTGCATTATTGTTTGCAATTATTTCTGATTTAATCAGAATTGTATGGGGTCCAGAATATTCACTTTTCAACTTTTTAACACATTCAATAGTAAGAAATAAAGAGAAAAATGCAGCAGGCCCTCAAATTTATATTATTACAGGATTTGTCTTTTCTTTTATGCTTTATATGGCAGGAATAATCCATATATTAGCATTTTTTGCTGGAACTCTTATAGCGTGTCTTTCAGATGCTGCAGCAGCATTAATCGGAAAAAGATATGGAAAACACAAGGTCCTAGTAAGAAGTGGTGATACTAAGTCCGTTGAAGGTTTTCTAGCTGGAGCGATCCTAGCGTATGTAATAGGGTTAATATTCGTAGGTCCTATCTATGCAATAATTGGAACCCTTATATTCTTCCTTACTGATTATTTTCCAATATATACAGCGGATAACATTTTAAACCCAATTTTTATACCTATAGGTATGCAAATTTTGATATTATTATTAGGATTACCAGTAGGATGGTTTTAAATTATACCATGCGAGAATTAATAGATGCTCTGAAAAATATAAAATTAGCTATTTTTGATTTAGATGGAGTAATTTATCGCGGAGATACCTTAATCCCGTATTCAGATAAAATAATAAGAGAACTTAAAGAACACTCTATTAAGGTGGTATATAATTCCAACAACTCTACCGCAACAAGGCAGATATATGTAGAAAGATTAAGAAAATTTAATATAAATAGTAAAACTTCTGATTTTTATACAAGCGCTTCAATTACCTCTGCGGAAATTACAAAGATAAAGAAAAATGCGAATATTTTTGTTATTGGAGAAGCCGGTTTAAGAGAGGAATTATCATCTCAAGGCCATAGGATAATTACAGAACCCTTAAATTTTGAAGATATCGATTTTGTTATCGTAGGACTTGACAGAGATTTTAAATATCATACTTTAGAAATTGCCCAAAAATGTATTCTTGAAGGCAATGCTAAATTTTATGCGACTAATGCTGATTCTACTTTACCTGTTGCTAGGGGAATTAAACCAGGAGCGGGTGTTATGGTGAATGCTCTAATTACCTGTACAGGTAAGAATCCAATTAGAATCTTTGGAAAACCGGAACCTTTTGGAATAAAAATGGTATTAAAAGAGAATCACATATCTGCTGAGTGCGCATGTATTTTTGGAGATCGCCTAAATACTGATATTCTAGCAGGTAATCGCGCAGGGATAATAACTGTAGCGGTGTTAACCGGAGTTACTTCCCCCGAAATGATTGAGGATCTATATTTTGAATCAAAAAATTTAGAAAGTTTTGATAAAAATTTAATCCCAGATTTAGTAATTAAAGATTTAAATGAGATTTTTAAAAATTAGTTAAATCTCATGTTTGGGTCTTATTATAGTAATTCTGCTCTCAACATCATTAAACGAGCAATTTCTTCAAAAATTTCTCCAACATTTTCACCACTTTTCGCAGAACACTCGAGATAACCAAAAAGATTATTTTCTTTAGCCAATTCAAATGCTTCCTCGCTAGATACAGCTCTTTTATACTCAAGATCTAATTTACCCCCTACCATAAGAACAGGCATTTGGTGTTTATCTCCTTTATATCCTTTTTTAAAGATTTCAATCCAATCGCTAAAATTTTTTAAGCTGGTGTATCTTGTTATATCAAACATAAAGATACCTCCAGATGCCCCAACAACATAACTGGGCATAAGAAATCTAAATCTATCTTCACCAGCAAAATCCCATATTTGTAAACTAACTCTTTTTCCGTCAATCTCGACTTTTTTGACGTGAAAATCAACCCCTATCGTAATAACACTATCACTCTTAAAAACACCGGTTAAATAACGGGTTATCAACGTGGTCTTTCCTACACCACCATCTCCGAAGAAAACAATCTTGAACATAGCATCAACTGGCATATTTTCAAGATTGTTT
>Ga0209635_10002133_pt1 | contig 15072 bp, 10 predicted proteins | sample DeeMarSWOR230_32_FD_187463 | JGI IMG/M metagenome (GOLD analysis project Ga0209635, IMG submission 187463) | Marine sediment microbial communities from White Oak River estuary, North Carolina - WOR-2-30_32 (SPAdes) (version 2) | ecosystem: Environmental > Aquatic > Marine > Intertidal zone >... | reverse complement strand
CGGCTGGAAAGAAGACTCATTCAAGGACGGATGGCAAACACACCCACTTTATCCTGGCTCGATTTCTCCCACCATCACCTCAGACGGAAACATACTCGAGATATATCATGACTTCGTTTTGTCTGATCCACCGACACACCAATATTATTATTACACGAGGAGTTGCCAGATATCGACAAGCGAATACCCATGGATACTTGTGAGGTGGAAGAGCACGGGTGTCGTTGCAGTCGTAGCTGTAGCCTACAGTGACAATCTAGGCAAGCAATTTGCAATTGTTCCGTTCAACAGTCTTGCTTACACATGGGAAGAAACGATTGTTCAACTAGAACCAGGCAAAGAAGTCGCCTATGTAATGGTAGGTATCACTAACTTGGGAAAGATGACGGTTATCGAAGGACCGCGAACAGTCAGTGTAGACTATATCTTACTATGCGCCGAGGAATAAAACAACTCACTTGAAAAGGGATTTTGGCTTTTCATGCTTTGCATGCAACCCATATATTAATGTGTATGAGCAGGAACAACAGTTTGCATAAGCGTTATCGCGTATGCAGCAGTGGCCTTCGTACGCAGACATTCACTTTTGCGTACGTGCGCTGCCTACACCCAAGTATATGAAGCCTAGATTTCTAGCCTCATTGTAGTCTACAATGCGTCTTCCGTCTACGATCACTGGCACTTTGTTCATTAACAGTTTGATTTCTTCAAGTTGTAACGTTTTAAACGCAAGGTGATCTGTAGCAGTCACCAAGCAGTCTGCTTCTGCCACAGCATGGGTCAATTCTTCAGCTCTTCTTGCTCCAAAGCTCTCGTCGCAGTAAGGATCATAAACCACAACTTCCGCTCCAGTCTGCATCAAAGCTCGAACTATTTTCTCTGAAGGCGTGTTCGTACAATCGGAAGTTTCGCCCCTGTACGCAGTTCCTAAAACCACTATCCTAGAAGTCTTGATATCCTTACCAGCTTTTTTCAGACCGTCAGCAACGAGTTCAACCGTGTGTTCTGGCATGGAATCGTTTAACTTCCTTGAGGTTTCGATGAGTTTTGATCTAAAGTCGCCCTTATCAACTGAATGTATTAGCAAATAAGGATCCTTTGCAAGGCAGGGGCCTCCAACACCGCATCCAGGCTTGTGAATGGCAACTCTTGGATGGGTGTTCGCTAGCTGAATTACATCCATAACATCCACGTTGAGTCTTTCGCAAATCAAAGCTAGCTCGTTTGCAAAAGCGATGTTCACGTCTCTGAAAGTATTTTCAGCTACTTTTGCAACTTCCGCACTAGTGCAGTCCGAGGTGAGGATTTGGCCATGTGTCACCTTTTCATACAATTTGAGCGCAACCTCAGTGCTCTTCGGATTGTAACCTCCAACAATTCGTGGACTTTGAGAGAATTCCTCTATGGCCTTTCCTATCCATATCCTTTCAGGACAATGCGCCAGCCAAAAATCTCTGCCGCATTTTAACCCGCTCCTTTTCTCAAGTATTCGCGCGACAAGTTCTTTTGTCGTTCTGGGGGGAACAGTGCTCTCAACAACGACGAGCTTACCCTTTGAAAGGCCTTGTCCGAGGTCCTCGCATGCCTTTTTGATATATGAAAGATTGGGGGTTTTGTCGTTAGTCAGTGGTGTTTGAACACAGATTATTCCTATATCAGCATTCTTTGCTGCGAGGGGCACATCGTCTATCACTTCTAGCTTTTCATTATTCACTACTTTCTTGATCAGTTGCTCAATACCAGCTTCTTTGAAAGGGCTGTTTCCAGAGGAAACGGTTTTGAGAATTTCAGGTTTGATGTCGACGCCTAGCACTTGAAAGCCAGAATGTGCAAACATAACCGCGGTGAGTAATCCAACACGTCCAAGCCCTACTACCGTAATTTCAGCTCTTTTCTGTTCTATTTTCTCGACTATTTCTTCTTGCACTGTGGTTTCCTTCTTACTCTTCTGCGGTATCTTCAATTTTCTTATATATTTAAACAATGTTATTTGGGGGTCCATATTGGGTGGATGCGTCTGCAATCGAGTGTGAATGAAGCATTTCGCTGAAGGTGTTCTTAAGCAAAAAATCCTGTATTTGAATTAGAGGCACATCAGATATCATTGGAGAGTTATCGCTCTTTTCGTTTCACTCTTTCTTTGTCCCTCAAGCCGTCGGGATGTTGTATTATTAATGCAAAAAACCCCAATTAACATATTAAGATAAAGTATTTAATGCGCGCATCTATTGGGTAATAGTGAAATGGACAAAATAGTGCCGTTGGGGCTTGTTTGTGTTTGCGTGTTGCTGGTGCTATTGTTAAGCCTAGTTGGAAACATGGTGCCACTCGTTCAAAGCTCAACTGTAGACCTTAATGCCTTGTTGAAAAGCAAATTCGATGAGTATCTGGCTTGGATAACTCGTTATACCGATATTAATGGAACAGTTGTGGATATCCGAGATTACAGTCAATGTATCAGCGGGGATTCTGGCATCACCTTAAGCGTGCCTATCTACTTACTTGCTCTTGCATGCGTGTATGAACAAACAAATGGTGAGTTCTATCTTGCGCTTCTAAGAGAGCATACCGACGCAATAATAGACAACGCCATGAATTATGTAGAGGTTGGTGGCGTGGGCGAAATCTTCTTTGCAACACATTGTTGGATTGGTCATCAAGGTGATACTAACGTGCACCAAACCGCTATTATGGGAATCGTTGCCACAAAACTCTATCTATGGACTGGAGAGACATCTTACAAGACTTTGGCTGACAGAATCGCCACTGAAAGTTACGATAAATTGGCAGTTCTCGAAAATTCAACAGATTTGGCGTGGAGTACGCAATACTATCAAGAGCGAGATGAAGAGAATGCCAAAAGAGCCATCAATCGACAAGGAATGATGGCTTGGTTCTATGCTTTATATGGAAAACATGTGAATTCGACTTTCACACCTCTTGTACCTAAAATTGTTAATTGGATGTGGAGAGCACAGATCAATGATGGTGGTCTCGGCTACAATATAGGTGACCCAACCGTCAACACATACTACTCAGCGATGAGCATCTATGAAGTGCTTAATGCTTATGTCGTTGACAGTTCACAGTTTAATCCATCGCTTAGAACGAAAATTGCCAATGCTCTAGTCTACATCCACGATCGTTGTCCAGCACCATATGATTATCAAAGATTATACTTCTTAACATCAGCTTTTGTTTCAGCGTGGAAAACTGACTACTTCACAAACTATATTGACGTAATTCGCACAAAATCCATGCTATATTCAGCCTTAAGCAGTTTCCATCTTACAGACATAGGTTTTGTTTCAAGGATTGAGCATCTAAGCTTTGGCTTCAGATGGCAACAATATGCCGTAGTGCCCGTGTTTATGGCTTATCCTCTTGCAGACCCAACCTTTGACACTTCAACTATGAATCCTATCACTTCTTATGAATATGCTACGGGGTTCCACTACTTTGTCGGCTACACTGGCGGGATTTCATCAAATTTCGTCACAAGTGGCAGAGATTATTGTGGTGTTCGGTTACATTGTGGTTCAGATCGTAAGTTCTATATGCATAACACGACTGGCAGTCCATTCAATCCCTTGCCTGTATCCATGGTAACTAATAACACTTATTTTGTCAAGACGACAGCGTCTTACGGTTCACCTTCAGACTACGTAGTGAAACTCTACAGTTATCCAGTGGGTGTTCATGTTGGTGAAGTTACGGGGTCTGGCTCTGGCGGAATTACTTTGAGACTTGATGATTCAGTGAACTGGAAAGTTGCAGTCGAAAATGGATCGGTCTACCAGATAAACTCCTTTACTAATCCTCAAAGTATGACTTTAGGCTCAAAAATCATGGTCTGGCTTAATACAACAAGCCTTACAAGTCGGCAAACCTTCTTTATTAAGGCACCCGTTTCAGAATGGCGCATTGACAATACAGAATACCTATTTCTTAGATTTAACCAGTTGCAGACAAACTTCAGAGTGGTCTTTATCGAGTTGTGTTCATGGGGAGATATAATAACAGACCAAACTGAGGCATTTTCAACATTGGGGTCGATTGCGGACACCTTCGATACAACACAACCAATGAGTTACGATATGATATTCAATGCCTACCACAACAATATAGCCGAACTACAAGCAGACGCGTCATGGAAAACGTTGTATGAATCTGCACAATCAAGCACGGTGAAACTTGTCGGACATAGTCTTCCAGAAGAAGCATCGTTAGAAACGTGGAATTACAACAACGAAAAATTAGCTTTTACTGTTTCCGCTCCGACTGGGATTTTAAGCACTACCGATGTCTATGTGGACAACAAAGGTGAACCGACAAGTGTAAGTGGCGCAGCAAGTTGGGATTATGATAGTGTAACAAAAATCTTGACAATTACTGTTATGCATTCTGATCTGGCACACGTCACTGTCGAATGGCTGCTTGGTGATGTAAATGGTGATGGTGCCGTTGACGTAAACGATCTAACCCAGATTGGCAAGGCTTATGGGGCCAAGCCAGGTGATTCCAACTGGGATGACAAAGCAGACATAAACAAAGACGCCATAGTAGAAATCTACGACTTGGCAACATGCGCTAGTAATTACGGAAAAGAGTAAGGGGAGGTGAGAAACCATGGGTTTGAAAAGATTTGCAGTAAGGGCTTCTGCTCTGTCGGTTTTGCTCGTCATGACTCTCATTGCGATTGCTAGCAGTCCATCAACCTATGATCCTTGGCTCGACGGTGATCAGAACGGAATAATCGACGTTGCCGATTTGGCTTTAATGGCTAAGGCGTATGGAACAACAGGCAACCCAAAAAGAGAATTTCCAACGACGGCAAGTTATGTCATAAGAAATAACGGAAGTCATACATATGCTATTCACTGGGGAGGCCACATCGACTTCTGCGACACAGACGCCGCAACAGTAATCAACAACGCGATTTCTTCAGCTCTTTCAGAGGGTGGTGGAAAAATAGTCATCCGAAAATCGCCCACAGAATATGAACTGACCCAGGAGCTAGAGATCTATGCCGATAATCTTGTGTTGGAAGCAGATAAGGGGACGATTCTAAAGGTTGTTGCTGACTTACAGCGACCAATTAACATTTGCGGCAGTCATGAACGTCCAGTCAAAAACATAAGGGTAACTGGATTGGTCATTGACGGAGGCTATCGATGGCTTCATTATGCAGTTACTGGTCTTGTTTCGATCCGATATGCTGAAAACATTATCTTGGACGGAATCGAAGTGATGAAAAGTGGTCGAGAGAGAGATAGGTTAGTCTGTCAAGCAGGGATATGTGCCCACGAAGTCCACAAATTGTGGGTTACTAGTTGCTACATACATGAAATCCAAGGGTCGGGCATTTGGGTATCGTCATTCCCGAATGAAGATTCAGTATCAAGTGAAATTTACATATGTCACAATAACATAATCAACTGCACAGCGGATGTCGAAGGTCCTGATGCGGGGATCTTGGTGCGAGCACGAAATTTCTTCATTGACGACAACTACATATATCGTGCACATTTCGGCGTGTCTCTTCCTAATGGTGGCTGGAAGACCTCCGTCGGCTGTGTAACCAACAACATTATGATTGGAAATGCAGGATCTGAGAAAATCGCTGAAAGCGGCATCGAAATATTCGGTGAAGGTACGTCTTATGTTCACATAATGCACAATTATTTTGAAAAATGGTGTTGGGAATACAAAGCCAATCCAGGCTATGGAGGCGGATTTGGCATAGAAGTTGGAAACACCTACAGCAGTTACACTGGCGATGGGGTACACCATAATGTAATCGCATACAACACCATCAATGCGACCGGATATACCTTAGAAACCGTAGGCATTGCCTTGAACGGAAAATACAACAAAGTCTATGGCAATCAAATTATCGGCGCAAATTATCGTGACATAAAGGAGTATGGAGTTTCAGATTACAACGAGATATACGACAATTTGGTTACACATACAAACCCCGAACAACGAATTGACCTCGAAGGCTGGCACAGCAAGACAAAGAACAATCAAGGATGGAATCCCAAAGGCGTGTTATCCTCCCCATTCACAGGAAATACTGTTGGTTTACGTGGAGCCAGTCAAAACCCAACCGCAGACACGGACTACCGAGTTTACGGTGTTGACGTGTTGGTGACCTCATTCGGAGGAACAGCGGTTAACATAACTATCAAAGACAACGCAGGGAACATGGTTGCATATAATCTAACAACCCTCAGCGCTACGTATCTGCCAATGGAGTACAAGATCAACTTCGGCTCTTTCACATCGGCTCCAACTGTGATCGTAAGTGGAAATTAGTGAAAACCGAACACATGCGCGCTGGCCGCAATGGAAAAGCCTCAAAAGTTTGCAGAAAAGGGTGCTGACAAAGTCTGTCTGCAGTCCTAAAGAGAGTAGCGTCGGCAAAAGGCAAGAAATTTCTAGGTTAGTGAACGCTGCAGTCGCGTGCTCCGTGATGCCAAACCTAGCCCAGATGCAGAAGAACACAACGCGCGCGCAAAAGCTCTAGAGAACGGACTGCAATGGAAGACATGAGGTCTTCCAAAGTGTAAGCAGAGAAAAACTCCGAATTTCTACTACAGGAAAGAGACCAACGTTCAAGAATACGCGTGCAATTAAGATGATTCGGTAGTGGTTTTGGTGGAGCGTTTTCTTCGACGAACAAGGAGTACGCCTCCGATAACGGCACCGACCCCAATTACAGCGCCGATGATCAGGTACATGTGGAATCTCTGTTCTGCCTCGTAGGCTTCGTCAACACGGGATGAAGAAGAAATTACGTGCGAAGCCGCACTTTTCCAATCTCCCTCATCTGCATAAGAATAAGCTGCGTTTAGATTATCTTCAGCGTGCTGAAGGAGTGACCTTGCTTCTGGGCTGATGAAGCCGGCTCTTTGTGCCTGTACAACCTTCTCCTCAGCCTCATCTAGGTGATCAAAGTATAACCGTTCGTACCAACTATAGATACTCAATTCCGCGTAAGGATCTTCCGCACGAGGATTCCACTGATCCTCTAAGCCATTGTCGTAAAATACCTTAAAGTAGAATGCATGTCCGCCTTCACTCACCGACAATGGAACAGAAAAAGACATACGGATAACGTAGTCTTCAGCCGGGTCAAGGTCTTTTCCCAAGTCATAGGGTTCGCCGCTTCTCTGACTTCCCGCCATGAAAGATTCGTTCAAAGCTTGCCAGTCAAAATGCACAAATGCCCCATGAACTATAAGTGAACTATTACTGTCGTTTGCAATCTGCAAATCAACATAGACATTGGAGGCCCCTTGGTAGATTTCTAAGGATGAGAACTGATAGCTTTCAAAGCCAATGCGAGTGGAAGCATAAGCTGGTCGGCACAGGAGGATAACGCTGAAAAGGAATGAAGACACAAGCAACAGTAGCCAACGCTTCAAATTCTCTCATCTCTTTGAACGCGACAGACATGAATTAAATGAAACATACCCATATTAAAGGTTACTTTCGAAATCTTACATATACATGTGCACACACAAAATGAAAGGTGGTGCCACGTTGAAACCAGAAATACCAATTGCAGAGCCAGTTTTGCGCGCCAGATTTATAGGTTACATGGTATCCACTATCTGTCCATGTGAATAGGAGAAGTCTACCATTGGAGATCGACAGATGACCACCTACAAAAGAGTCAATCAGTTCACAAAAGTGGAAAATCGGATAGTAGCCAACAGAAGATGCGTATTCACGGCAGTTTCCTATCTTGCAGTTGCCATACTTTCTGTTAACACTGCTTTCGTCAGATCCGTGATACTAGGCGCGACAGCCTCTCTGATTTTCTTCGTGATAAACGCACTGTTCTTGGCGCACGCTCTTTTCAGAAAGGAAGATGATTTCTTCAGATTGATGTTTGGAGTTTTGCTACTCATCATGCTTTTGGGCTTCGTGGGCTGGCTCATTATGATAGTCTACAATCTTGATGCCCTTAGGTTCACTTTAACCCTCGTTATTGTAGCCTCTCTTTCTTCTTCAGCAAATATACGGACGAAATACAAAAATGCCACTTAGTGAACAACGATCCACCAAGCTTCTTCGAATGAGCGAAATTATCTACATGTGTCTAACGGCTCTATCCTTTTACCTGCTCATTATGTCTCGAACCGGAGAGGCACGCACGGTTTGGCAAGTCTTGCATCCCGCCTTCATCCCAGTACTGTTCGTGGCAACTTTCTTTCTACTTGCAATCATGTTTTCCTCTGAGAAAACCACAAACAAAATGCTGTTCATAATCGTGTACTCCATCTTCATCCACTCCTTCTTTCCCATCGTTTTCCCAGCAGGAGATAACAGTGGACAACAAATGATTCTAGGCCAGATCAGACGTGTTTTTGACAATACTATCATTCATGGATTAAGCGGGTGGCCTTCACAGTCACTTCAAATATTCCTCGTCGAGATGTTCGATGGAATAAATTTGCAGGCCGCGCTAAGCGTGATTTTCGCCCGAATGCTCAACGTAGACATCTTCTATGTTCATTTGTTTTTCGTTCCAGTCCTGTGGGGAGTATTCATACCTATTGCTTCTTTCCTGACAACGAAAACCCTAGGCGGAGGTGAGAAGGCTTCAGTTCTCTCGAGTCTGCTCGTTTCTGCCTTTCCATACGCAACCTACTTTGGAGCGATCTCTGTGCCTAACAGTCTCGGATTCATCTTTTTCTTCTACTCCCTATGCTTCATGCTGAAATACCTAGCGTCTAACGATTCTAAAACTGCATATTTGATGGTAGCTTTCTCTCTCTTTTCCTTTCTCTCACATTATCTAACTGGGATAATGTCCTTTTCTTTCATCTTCTTAGCTGTGGTCTTCAAAGCGTACGAAAGCGAAAAACGGTCTCCGTGTGTGATACCTAGAGCTTCATTAATAGTTTCGTTTTTCCTTTGTTTAAGTCTTCTACCAATGTCTTTCATCTACCTACGGTTTGTTGGTTCCATTACCCCGGTTTTCACTATAGCCAAATTTCAAGAATTGCCCGCTGAAGAGATTGCTGGACTATTGTTAGTAGGAGAACTCATATATGGTTTTGACCTTCAAACCATGCTTCTCGTTGTCATAGGTCCAGCATTGGGACTCCTGTGGATGATATGCCTGCTTTACAAATTGGAAAAAAAACCCACTGCCAAATTCAGCACACCCATCTTGTTCCTATTCGCAGCGTTTATGGTCGTGCTCATCGACTACAGAGTTCTCAAACTCTTAATGGAAGGACTTCCTCTCAACGAGGAAAGACTTTGGGTATTTCGAGATTTCATAGCCGTCCCTTTTGTGGCACTCGCTATTTGTTCTGCAGTTTCCTCGGTCAATAAATTTCTCAAAGCACGTCATCCTTCAGCTATGTTTCTCACTCGTCTAAGGAATTTGTCGAAACGTAATGTTCTCTATGTCTTGGCTCTACTGCTTACTCTGAATGTTCTGATCCCTACGGTGTTAGCAGGATGGGTTACATATTCGCTACGTGCTGCTTACCCCAGAATCGCTCCACTACAAACAACATGGTACGAACTAGAAGCAGTAAGACACATCGAAGAAAATACTGAAGAGAAATACGTTGTAATCGGTGACGTATGGACCATTTTTGCAGGAGAAGTGATTGTAGGAATCAAAAATCCAAGAGCCTACTACTTTGGAGAATTTAACAAAACTGGCTACGACCTATTTCTCAACATGACACAAGACCCATCTCCTCAATGGATGCTCCACGCCATGAACTACACCGACACCACAACAGCCTACTTCATCATCACTGAGCCCAGAGTCGGCACAGAAGAATACAACCGCATAGTCACAGAAGCTGGCACACGCCTACCAATATACGATGTCTTCGGAGAAGGGAAACTCCACATATTCTACTATACGAAATAAGCCAAAACATCCACAGCCTTCGCATAAATTCAAATATCATTATGTCATTGATTGATTACGCCCATCGATACATACCCATCGAGCCACAGGAGGAACCAGCACGAATAACAAAGTATTAGTCACTGGCGGAGCCGGATTCATCGGCAGCACCCTCGCACGCTCGCTTCTCGACAAAGGATACCACGTAACTGTCCTAGACAATCTCAGCACAGGTCTGCGAGACAACCTGCCCACAAACGATAGATTGAAGCTTGTCACGGGCGACGTCAGAGATTTCGAGACAGTCTCCAAAATTGTCCGTAGCCACCAAAACGTGATTCACCTAGCGGCACAAGCCTTCATTCCCTTCTGCTATCAAGAACCCTTAGAAGTGGCCCAAGTGAACGCCTTCGGAAGCATCAACATTTTCAAAGCCTGTTCAAACCATTCTGTGAAGCGACTGGTTCACATAAGTAGCAGCGAAGTCTACGGAACCGCCCAAAACCTACCCATGAACGAAAAACATCCCTTGAGCCCATGTAGCACGTACTCAGTGGCCAAAGCAGCCGCAGACCTCTGGGCTCAAACCTTCTTCTGGGAACACAAACTCCCCGTAGTCATACTACGCCCCTTCAACACCTTCGGCCCACGCGAAAGCCTACCCTACTTCATCCCCGAGATGATCAAACAATGCCTAAAAGAAACAACGATCCACGTGGGCAACCTCGAAACAAGCCGCGACTTCACCTACGTCGAAGACACCACCAACGCCATGGTAAACGCCCTCGAGACCGAAAACATCGAAGGCGAAATCATCAACATAGGTACCAGCCAAACCCACAAAATGAAAGACATTCTTACCTTAATCCAGAAAGAAACCGATACCCACGACAAACCAATAGAACTCGACAAAAACCGACTCCGACCAAGAGACGTCGAAATCCTAGTCACAGACAACACCAAAGCAAAAAAAATCCTCGGATGGACACCAACAACAACATTCAAAGAAGGAATCCAAAAAACCATCAAGTGGTACATCGACAACGGACAAACATGGGGCTACGAAGAACACGGATGGAAATGGCGCTACTAACCGTGCTATCCATCGCAAGCAACCCTTTCACTCGCCCTCTTGCACCTCGGTTTCACGAAATCTCTCATCAGTAGTCAAAATTGCATACGCTCGCCGTCTTCTAAAAGACCAGAAAACCAACAGACACACGAGTAGAAAGATGGAAGCCACAGCCCCAGCCGCAATAAGCCACGGAATAATCGTCGGCTCAGCAACGCCGTTAACGTAAGAAAAATAGAAATACGTATACATCGCATCCGCCCATTTCCGCTCTAAAACAGGCTCTTCCTCATTAACCAGAACCGCCAAGCTGCCACCCTCCAAGTCTCCAAGAAGAGCATTTCGAACCGCAATCCGCGAAAAACCTACAGTCCCATTCTCCCCCGTAGCCATTAGGCTGATCCTTCCCTCATCGGGGCCAAACTCAAATTGAGAAAGAGTGGAATTGGAAATGATAGAAATGCTGTAGGTTTTTCCCTTCAAAGTCACACCATACTCGGAGAACCGCCCCATCAGCGGATAGTTATCCACATTGTTATCCCCCACCACGTAAGGCGTATCCCCTATACCATCTAAATCTGCATCCCCACCTCTGTAGATACTCCAATAATTACCTTCGACTCCGTCATCCCAACTATTCGGTGGAGTGAACCCCGTCCAATTCCGCGTCTCCACGTACAAGAGGCGGTTGTCAAACGTGTTATGATATATGACATTGTTGTGAGAATAGTAAACCGCGATGCTGTAGCACGTACGCGCATCAGGCTGGATCAAGGCACTATTTCCCGCAATAACCGAGGTATTTGTGTAGACGATATGCAAGTCATACGTGTTGAAATTCGCCTCATTTCCCTCAACTCGCGAGTTGGGGCTTCTCACGACACCGATGCCTGCCCAACCATTATTGTCCACATTGTTCCCGCGAGCCACAGACTGCGGAGAATCGAAAAGCTTAATGCCGTAATCAAAGTTGCTGTTTGCACGATTTCCAATGACTGACACATTCAACGAATGGGCAACATAAATGCCGTCCCAATTGTCTCTGGCATTCACATTACTTATGGTGGAGTTACGTGTAAAGGCGAAAAGCAATCCTTGCTTGTTGTCTTGCACGTTCAAATCTTTCACATCGATGTTAGTGGAGTTCACCAAGCCAAGGTACCCGATGTCTTGAAAGGAAGAAGAATCTATCGTGATATCATGTTTATTGATGCAATAATGGACCGGCTTATCGTTCACAGAGTTTGAAACATCGATATCGTTCATGAAGTCAGACAGCACGTTGCCATCTACCCCGAGATTGTACTCGTTATCAATCATAACGTTATCCCGCAAAGTGCTGTTTCCAGACGCCTTGATTTCAATCCCAAACCACGCATACCGATATACATTGTTGCCAACAACCTCTGAGTTTCTAGAGTCATACAATCGAAGGCCATATGACCCATCCTGCAACGTATTGCCAATAACTCTTGAGTTCGGAGAGTCATCAACCCACAGACCGAAAGCTCCGTTTTGTATCGTGAAATTCCTAATCTCCACATGGTCAGCGGTGACGTAAACCACCTTACCGGTACCATTGCCATCAATGATAGTTGAACTTCGGTCTTCACCAATAAGCGACAACGACTTGTCCACAGTCACATGCTCATAATAAACTCCAGAAGCAACATAGATCTGGTGGCCATCCAAAGTTCCCGGAGCATCAATTGCCTCTTGTATGGATGAAAATTTCTCCCCTGTGTTAAGATTGCGCACACGAAGATTGTCCTGTCCTGCAGCGTAATTCTGTTTAGGATAAGGCTGCCCAGAAGAGCGAGGAAAAACCACCGAAACACCAAGAATCAATGAGAAAGCGAGCATTAACGTCAAGGCCTTAGTCCACAAAAAAATCCCCATACCGTTCTACACGTAAAACCATAATCCAGATTATAAGAATTGTCAGTCAATCTAACACGAGCCCAGACCAGAAGCAAGCAAAATAAAGGGAGAAGGCTAACCTGCCTTCGAAAAATGGAGGACTATATATGGGTATAGAACACTTCTATTGTGTCGCTTCCTTCGAAAGCGTCACCATCGTAGAGATTGCCTACCACTGTTAACGTTGCCTCATACTTGACACGAGGGGACATATGTCCAACCATCGACCATAGAAAGCTTATCACCATCGCCCTATCAAACTTCACCATCAGAACACTTCCTTCGACGACGTACTTGGACACCGAGACATGCCCCCCCATGACCTCTAAGGTGACCGACGAAATGTCAATGTCGTTCACGTCGTAGTCTTGGGGGAGGTCGATATGAGCCGTTATCCAATTGCCACAACCACCTTCCTTCAGCTGCAAGGCGTTAGGATGGATATCCACATCAGCCGAGATAATGTTTGCCTGAACCTGAGACGTGACAAACTGCATCCAGATGGCCAAAGACAACATAAAAGCTAGAGCAATTAAGACTATGTGCTTACGCATTTCTCATTCTCCTCTCTCTTGGTGCTTATCTATTGCAGTCTATTAGGAAATCTAGGAATATTTGTGTTACTGTACATAAGTTATAGAACTGAGTTCTACGTCTTCTCATTATTGAACTGCTTCGTGTGTTAGAATCTCTACTATTTTTTTGGCAGCCGTTCCATCTCCATACGGCGACGCTTTTGGCAATCGGCCCTTCTCACTCAAGCCCTTCTCCATTCCCTCCAGAATCTTACGCTTCTCCACACCGACCACTCTTGCAAAGCCCGCCGCAACAGCCTCAGGCCGCTCAGTAGACAACCTGATCACCAACACAGGCTTCTGTATAGGCGGAGCAGTAGCCTCCTCCTGAATCCCGCCAGAGTCAGTGATTATCATCTCACATTTCTTCATAAGCACGAGGAAGTCAAAGTAACCCAACGGCGGCAAGAGCTGAACATTCTCAGCTCTAGAGAGCTTCCTCCACAACTTCTGTTGAATCAACCGCTTCTTACTCCGCGGATGAATAGGGTATACCACTGGAACAGGCGCCTCAGCAAACGCTTCAACAAATTTCCTCAGCACAACGGGATCGTCAACATTCTCTGCCCGATGCGCCGTCACCAGAACAAACCTCTTGAACCGAATTGCATCCATTATCCTCGAATTTCTCTCCGCCAAAGGAATATGCTGTATCACAGCGTCGATGACCGTGTTCCCAGTCACGTAGATCTTGCCCCAAACGTTTTCTTGCTCCAAATTTCTACGCGAGCTTTCCGTTGGCGCGAAAAGATACGTGGAAATGTGATCAACTAAACGGCGGTTGTGTTCCTCTGGCATGCGCAAGTCAAAGCTTCGCAGTCCCGCCTCAACATGACCAACTTGAACGTCGAGTTTCACAGCGGCCAAAGCCGAAGCCAGCACACCATTCGTGTCACCTTCCACCAACATAACCTTGGGCTTCGCTACCTTGACAACACGTTCAATAAGCGTTAAGATTCTCCCCGTCTGTACTCCCGGCGAGTACGCTCTCACCTTAAACCCATAATCTGGTTTTGGCAGTTCCAGTTCCTCGATAAATGTTTGAGACATATTGAAGTCATAATGCTGCCCACAATGAACAAAAACATAAGACTCAGCATTCTCCTCCAACGCCCGAATGACCGGCGCCATCTTGATAATTTCCGGCCTTGTACCAATCACAATCATGTAGTCCCCACTGATGGTTTCCACCTTCCCTTCTGCAGTTCACATTCCTATCTGATTACCAAGCCTCGCCCTAATATTTTTCCTGTTCTCGACACACGGGTACAGAGTCTTTGAAGTTTCCTCTCACCAACACGCCGGAATCTTACGAACCGCCTATTTGAACCAAAATAGAGGGGGAGCTAAACAACCATCGTGCACACACTTACCGAAATTGCGGACACACAAAATACTACTGATAAACCTCGACTTAATTTCGTAAATAAGGCCCGTCCAGCCAACAAGCGTATCGCCCATGGGTTACGTATTCACGTTATCGCGTTTTCGATTCCGAATCCACCAAATCGGCCACCTGCATCTGCACATGCTTCCAGAAATCATCTTCGAGCGTGTTCAACATCTCTCGCTCTCTTGCTTCCTTCAGAATAAGGTATCCTCCCCCAAACAAT
>Ga0209635_10002128_pt1 | contig 15080 bp, 6 predicted proteins | sample DeeMarSWOR230_32_FD_187463 | JGI IMG/M metagenome (GOLD analysis project Ga0209635, IMG submission 187463) | Marine sediment microbial communities from White Oak River estuary, North Carolina - WOR-2-30_32 (SPAdes) (version 2) | ecosystem: Environmental > Aquatic > Marine > Intertidal zone >... | reverse complement strand
GAGTTCACTGATTTGACATCATATTTCCCCTGTGTTATATATTTTTTGCTTATTTTAAGGGAAAAAGCAGCAAATATTGAGTGAAATTGAGGATGGGAAAAAGCGTACATTCCACAACCTAACCAGGTAAAATGATAAAAGCCGGTGATAGAGTCAGACACTACGAAATCCTCGCGCCCTTAGGCAAAGGAGGAATGGGCGAAGTTTATCTTGCCCAGGACACTGTCCTCGACCGAAGGGTGGCCATCAAATTCTTGCCAGAATCAATGCAAAGAGATGAAAAGGCCCGAGTGCGATTAATCAGAGAGGCTAAAGCTGCGGCTTCCTTGGATCATCCGTTTATCTGCAAAGTATACGAGACTGGTGAAATCGACGGGAAAGCCTATATCGTCATGGAATACGTGGAAGGTCAGGATCTGAAGGAAAAATTAGAAAAGGAAGAGATCCCACCTTTACGAGATTCTCTCCAAATGGTCTTGGAAATCGCAGAATCTTTAGAAAAGGCTCATGAAAAGGGCATCGTCCATCGCGATTTGAAACCTTCTAATATCATGCTTACGCCTCAGGGCCATGTCAAAGTCATGGATTTCGGACTGGCAAAACAGATCGTCCCTGGCGGTGATGAGTCTTCTATCACTAAAACGCTGACACAGGCCTCCGTAACAGAGAAAGGCGCCATTGTGGGAACCCTGGCTTACATGTCTCCTGAACAGGCTCGGGGTGAGACGATCGATGCAAGAAGTGACATTTTTTCTTTAGGAATTATTCTATACGAGCTGGCCTCAGGCAAGCATCCTTTTTCAAAGTCCAGTCCCATAGAGACCTTGACTTCCATTCTCAGGGATGCCACACCTCCAGTGAGTGTTAAACCAAAAATAGTGAATCCGCTGCTCACTCCCATACTGCGCAAAGCTATGGTCAAGGAATCCGGTGATAGATACCAGAATATTAAGGATATGATCGTTGATATTCGAAAATTACAGAAGCAGACTGCGGAAGGGGCACGCTTTGTTTTCCGTGGATGGCCGGTGATTGGAGGTACTGGAGTCATCATCGTCCTGTTACTGACAGGCATCTGGTGGTTTGTCTTGCGCGGCAAGGTGGGCACATCAGGAGCTGCGCCTGAACCCATTTCTGTCCTCATCACCGATTTCCAGAGTCAGATAGATGATCCAGTTTTTGATGAAGCTCTTGAACAATTATTAGGAATCAGTCTGGAAGGAGCCCCCTTTATCTCTATTTATGACCGTGCCCAATCAAGGAGTATAGCAAGCCAGTTGGACCCCAGCTCCGATGGTCAGCTTTCTGCTGAGCTAGCTCAATTGATCAGCACAAGAGAAGGAATCAGTGTTGTCGTTGACGGCTCAATTGAGCAAAGTGGTGATGGATATGAGATTAAAGTCTGGGCCATAGATCCTATCAAAAATGAGAAGATTGCAAGTGCCTCCCGAAAAATAAAAACAAAGGCTGAAGTTGGCAAGGCCGTTGACACAATTTCCGCAAGACTCAGGTCAAAACTGGGCGATACACAAATACAATCCACACAGGTCCTTGCTGGAGAGACTTTCACAGCCTCCTCATTGGCAGCTATGAACGCCTTTGCCAAGGGACAGGAGATTCTCTTTCTCGGCAAGCGTGAAGAAGCCATCCAGTGGTTCGAAAAAGCCCTTGACAATGATCCGAATCTCGGGCGGGCCTATGTCAGCTTGGGAACGATCTACAGTAATCTTCAGCAGCATGATAAAGCCGAAGAATATTATCAAATGGCTTTTGCCCGAATCGATCAGATGAGTGAGCGGGAAAAGCACAGAACCCGAGGGAGCTACTATATAATCAAGAAGAACTATCCGAAGGCGATCGAGGAATTCACGGCTCTGCTGGAAAAATTTCCCGCTGATTCCGTCGGATACATGAACCTTGCTCTTGCCTATTTTTATGCAAGAGAGATGGCCAAGGCAGCGGAGATGGGGCGCCATGCCGTAGAGCTCTATCCAAAAGATGTTACCAAGAGATTCAACCTGGTCTGGTACTTAATCGGTGCCGCAGATTTTGAAACAGCAGAGCAAGAAGTCCACAAGGTAATCCAGCTAGATCCTGCTTACAAGGAAGCCTATGTCTGCAAGGCCCTTATAGAGATCAATCAAGGCCGTCTGGATCAAGCGGCAGAAACATACAGACAGCTCGAGACCAACAGCGCCCAAGGAGCAGCCTCATTAGCCACCACAGGGATGGCTGACCTCGCTGCGATTGAAGGCCGCATATCCGATGCCATAACCATTCTACTTAAAGGAGTTAAATTCGACCTTGAAAACGGCCAGCCTTTTATCGCGGCTGACAAGTACATTGCCCTCTCCCAAATGTATATGCTCCAAGGAAAAAAGGATCTTGCCGTTGAAGCGGCCATTAACGCTCTGGACACTTTTCGAAGAGAAGAATTCATGTTCTCGGCTGCAGAGATTTACGTGCAGAACAGCCTGGTGGATAATGCCCGCAACCTGGCAGCAGAGCTGAGCAAGAAGGTTCAACCCGACCACCGTGTCTATGCCAAATTGATCGGGGGCGAATTGAGCATGGCAAGAGGAGATGTCCCAGGTGCTATCCAGATCTTCCTTGAAGCACAAGCTATAGCAGACACATGGTATGGTCGTTATCTTCTGGGGCGTGCTTATATTGATGCGGAGTACTTCTCCGAGGCTTACTCAGAATTTGAACTGTGCCTGAAGCGTCGTGGAGAAGCCGCTTCAGTTCACTTTAATGACCTTCCCACTTACCGCTATCTGCCTCCTGTCTACTACTATCTGGGCAGAGCTCAGGAAGGATTGAAGAGTCCTGCTGCCAAAGATTCCTACGAGACCTTCCTCCTCCTTAAAGAGAAGGGGGAAGCGAATTGGATGGTCGATGACGCCCGCCGCCGTATCAATTACTTCTGATTTTACTCTTATAAGCCTATTTTTCTATTTTTCCTGTTTATATTGAAGTATTATGAACTTATAGTCTTTCCCCCTTCTATAAGAATATCCTGCAATATTTAACGGAACTTTATGGCTTTATTATCGCCGTGCTGTGAAGCGTTCCACAAGCAATTGCTACGACATAGGCGAGATTTTGTACTTGCACGGGAGCGTTACGGTCAGCGTTGGTGCCATCGCCCAATTGACCATAATAGTTGTATCCCCAGGCCCAGACATTACCGTCCGATTTTAGCGCCAGGCTATGATTATATCTGGCTGCAATGGCTATAACCTCGGTGAGACCGCTAGCCTGAACAGGGAGATTAATATTCAGAACGGTTGTGCCATCGCCCACTTGACCATTTTCGTTTCTTCCCCAGCCCCAGACAGTGCCGTCGATCTTCAGGGCAAGGCTATGTATACTACCAGCCGCAATAGCTTTTACACCAGTAAATGGAGTTTCTGGGGGCTCGGTAGATTCTAGTACTTGCACAGGAGTATGGCTTTCTATGACACCAGGGTGACCTAATTGACCACAATTGCTATAGCCCCAGGCCCAGACTGTACCGTCGGATTTTAACGCCAGGCTGTGCATGTCGCCAGCAGCAATAGCCACGACATCGGAAATGTAGCCGGTTGGATCGTAGGGATCTACCACTTGCACGGCGGTATGACTGTCATCGGTGGTGCCATCGCCCAATTTGCCGTAGGAGTTAGCTCCCCAGGCCCAGACAGTACCGTCTGACTTTAGCGCCAGGCTATGAGTATAGCTGGCCGTAACGGCCACAACATCGGTAAGTTTTCCGGTGGGATCACTGGTATCAATCACCTGCACGGGCTTGTTACGGTCAGTTGTGCTGTCATCACCCAATTGGCCCTGGGCGTTCCATCCCCAGGCCCATACGGTACCTTCTGACTTTAGTGCCAGATTATGACTATAGCCGGCCGAAATTGCCACGACCTCTGTAAGTTTGCCAGTAGGATCGTTAGGATCAATAACTTGCACGGCGGTATTGCTGTTATCGGTGGTACCATCGCCCAATGATCCCCAACCATTAAAGCCCCAGGCCCAAACACTGCCGTTGGACTTTAACACCAGGCTATGATTACTACCCGCCCCAGCGGCCAAAACATCAGTAAGTTTTCCGGTGGGATCACTGGTATCAATCACCTGCACAGGGGTATTAGTGTCAGTAGTAGTGCCATCACCTAATTTGCCGTAGTGGTTACCTCCCCAGCCCATCATGAGTCCTCCAACAATGCTAATTCTTGGGTAAAATGTTTCAGCGCTATCGAGACTAGAGGAGCTTGCACTGCCCCCAGTGACAAGGACTTTACCATCGGGCAACCGCGAGGCTGTGTGTAGTTCACGTGCAGCGCCTAGGCTACCGGTGGGCCTGAAGGTGCCCGAGGTAGGATCATAAACTTCCGCCGTTGAACCTGCAGTTGTGATAGGGGAACCGCCGATGATGAGTACATTGCCAGTGGACAATAGCGTCGCTGTGTGGTTTACACGTGTTTCGCTCATACTTCCAGTGGTGCTAAAAGTGTCGGTATTAGGATCATAGAGCTCCGCGGATTCTGTGGAAGGACCGCCGCCAGCGATGAGTACATTTCCATTGGACAATAGCGTCGCTGTGTGAAGGGTTCGTGGTGTATTCATAGTGTGCTCAAGGGGGCCGAAAGTGCCGGTGTCTGGATCATAGAGTTCAGCGCTGTTGAGAACAGCCGTATAATAGCCTCCGGCAACAAGAACCATGCCGTTGGCAAGTAGCGTTGCTGAATGTTGTTTGCGTGGAGTATTCATGCTGCCAGTAGAACTAAAGGTGCCGGTGCTAGGGTCATAGAGCTCCGCACCATCTAAAGTCGTGTAGGGATTGCCTCGACCCCCACTTATGAGGACATTGCCATTAGTCAGCAGTGTCGCTGTATGGTTTTCACGTGCGTTTTCCATTGCGTCGGTATAGCTGAATGTGCCTGAGATTGGATCGTAGAGTTCTGCACTGGCAAGAGTTGTGCCTCCAAGTATACTGCCCCCAGTAATGAGAACATTTCCTGTAGGCAGCAATGTCGCCCTGTGGTACTGGCGCGTAACGCTCATGGAGCCAGTAGAGCTAAAGGAGCCTGTTGTGGGATCGTAGAGTTCTGCACTGGAAAGGAATGTACCATTTTCTTGGCCGCCTGTAATAAGAACTTTACCATCTGGCAGCAACGTCGCAGTGTGGCCGCGGCGTGCAGTGCTTAGATCGTCAGTATTGCAGAAGCCTTCGATGTTAAATGAATTCGAAACGATAGGCGTAAGACCAACGCTTGATGCCTCGAGTGTGTAACCATATCCTCCTTTGTCGATTGAAAGATTAGAAAATGTCGCAATTCCATCTAGACCAGTAAGTGCAGTTGTGCCTCCAGAAAGCGTTCCATTACATGGGTTTATTCCCATTTTTATTGTGAGAGCGACTCCGGGAAGTGGTTCGCCCTCTTCTCCCTCAGCCTTTACTTGGACTGCTGGAGAAATCGGCTGATCACCCACAGTGTCACTCGGTTGGACTTGGAAGCTTAAGTTCCCGGGTTCATAGAAAACAAAGCCCATCCCTTGGGGTACAGTTCCTACAGAAATAGTCCGAATATTTGTAACTGCTCCGTTCGCGGGATCGATATCGAACAGGATATCCCCCGACGGGCCAGAAAATGCACTCCCGATGAGAGTACCTGTTGGATCAAATACGATTGATCCTGGAGTGCCAATGTTCTCGCTTAACTGGCCCACAAGGGTAGTAGCACAGGTGTTTGTATTAATGGTCACTAGTTTTTGATCAATAGTGAGTCCGTACAGAACACCGTTGGCATTGAAGTCGGCCCCAAAAATATCAAAATCCCCTATGCTACCAACAAGTTCTTTTTCACCAGTTGTAAGATTAATCTCATAGAGGTTCTCGGATACGTCGATGGTGTAAGAGAAGCCGTAGAGTCTTCCGTCTGGCGAAAAGGCGAGAGCTCCCGTTACCCCTTGATTCGGCGCATAAGGATTGACCTTGCTAGCAAGTCCTGTACTCGGATCTACAGTTAGCAGTACTCCAGTTTGAACAGTATTGCCATATGCATCCTTATCCGAATTGTTCCAGACAAAGATCTTGCCATCGGCAGGTCGCACTGCCATTGCTACAGGTGTAACGAGCTTGTTAGGATCTGGATCCAAAGGACCGATGAATGTGACCTCGCCAGAGGTGGGATTGATTATCGAGAGGCCATCGTCGCTGGAATTAACCCCATATAGCACTGCTGGTTGTGGCCCGATAGGCATACTAATTGAAATACTCAGGTCAAGCGTGGTGGTTTGCTGAGGATGGCTCTGATCAGAGACCTGAACAGTGAAGTAGTAAGTATATGGATAAGTGACCTCATCGATTTCGGGCGTTCCGCTAATTTCTCCAGAACTCTCGTCCAGGCTTAGCCCATTAGGCAGTGAACCAGAAGTTACACTCCATGCATAAGGCTCAATCCCGCCTGTAGCCTCGACAGTTACGCCGCTATACTCCATATCCACCGTTCCAGAGGGAAGCGGTGACGGTGATGTGCCAGTAATCTCCAAGGGTTCGGCAATGCGAATGCTGAGGGTCTTAGTCGCGGTGAGCGGGGGTCTATTATAGTCGGAATCAATATCGTCGACAGTAACGGTCAGTGTATAAGTACCTGCTGTTGAGGGTGTTCCACTTACATAACAAAGACCGTTAGAAGTGCTGTCGATACTCAGCCAATTCGAAGCTGTCCCCCCCAGGCTCCACGCATAGTTTCCGTAGCCGCCCATGACTTCTAAAGTTTCGCTGTATGTATCGCCAGCGATGCCGTTGTCCAGATCAATGGTTCTTGTTTTAATTACAAGGGCGGAAGCAGGAGGTATTACTGCACCATTTATTATATCTGGTGCCTCTGGCCTGACAATAATTCCTTGATCTTCAGGATTCAACTCAATGCCATCGGTTGTATCCTTGTCCATGTATCGGAGGATAACTTTATATTCAACTTCTTGTTCCCCTGTTCCTTTTGGCGGAATGCTGAATGTCACATCGGAAAAACTCCATGGCTCACTCATGGATGGAAATTCATCGTCCGAGCCAACATGAGGGGAAGTCTGGCTTACAATAAGCTCATGGTGTTCCTGTTCTTTCAATTCGCAGCCCAACGCAGTTGGAGTGGTGTATACCTTGTAGACGATCAGTTGGACAGCGATTTGTTCAGGATTATAGTCGTAAAAGGGAAAAGTGCTGAGTGAGAATGTTGAAGTCGTATTGCCTGTATTTTCTACAGTCCAGATAATATCTGTCATTGAGGTGCCTACAGGAGTTGCATCAAAATCATTACTACCGACGTGCGGATTGACGAAATTGCTCATGATGATGTGATTGTTAGTGGGATTGACATGAATATAACTTCCACCGATGATGTCATCATCACTTCCCACGTGGGGAGTGACAGTATCATCATTACTGCCAACGTGCGGGGAAGTAGCGTCCTCACTACCCACATGGGGGCTATCATAATCATAGTCCCAATTTATCACGTCTTGACTTCCGACATGCGGAGTATGAGTTTCTCCCTCGCTCCCGACATGAGGTGAGCCTTCCACCCAGCCTTCATGAGGCTCAATTCCTGGATTTGTGGAATCGGGATTTAAAAGGATATAGGTGAGAAGATCCGTTCCTTCATATACATTGATTCTCACCGTGGCATACTGATCTGAAGAGGACTCAACCATGACTGTGGCGGATACAGAAGATTGCGGAGGAACTTTGACTTCTAATTCGGATCCTAAGTCTTCACCTGCCTTCATGAAATAGGCTGTCGCTCCGGATGTTTCAATAATTTTTAATATTAAATTTCTTGGTAAATCTAATGGCGTGCCAGTTGTGTTTTTGACAAATACGACGAACGCACGATTCATGTTTAAGGGTTTGGTGTTTCCAGGCGAACCTGCGATTATTCCCTCAGTGATGCGGGAAGTGTAGATATTCTGATTCCTGATTCCCGTCTGGCTGGGTGCTCCACAATTTTCCCCTGGTGCAACATAACCCACCCAATCTCCTTCTTGCCCCGGATCGGGGACAGGTGGTAAATCAGGGCCAGGCGGTCTCACATCGCGGTTATCAGTCCAGACAGCATGGTAAACTGAATTTGAATATGTGTTGTATTTCCATTGTTCGTCCTCGAATATAAACATGGGTGAGGGAGTTATGTCGATATAATCGCCCAGGAAAGGAACTGTTCCACCCCCGAATATCGGGAGATTGGGCATATTGTACTGGAGCTGTATGGCCCATGTAAAATCAGGTGTAAAAACATAGGGATAGCGGGATACCTGGATGGATTCTTCATAAGAAAAATAACCAGATTGATTTGGAATGGCATGGACCTCAGCTGCCCGGACATCTATGGTATGGCGAATCGGGTAGCTTTCCTGGATGTATAGATCAGCAAAGCCATCCTCACAGTAATCCCAACGTTGGTCATACCACAGCATCATGACCTTGCCTGCTCCAGAGGTTAAAGACGGCATGAACTGGTAGCCGCTGTGATTGGGATCATCGACCAGAGCGGGACCCAACCAGGTTTGACCGCCATCAGCGGAAGTCTTCATCACAATCTTACCCTCCCCATACGGTCCCATTCCTCTCTGTGACCAGGCCACATAGATGATGCCGTCTTTATCAATAGTCATAGTCGGGTAATCGTTGGTACGAAAGGTAACTTCCGATGTCGGCTGGTCGAACGGATCAATCTCTGCCAATATTATTGGTTTTGAGAATTTGATGTTCCCATGCCAATAACCGTCTGCTGTTTCCTTGCCTTTTCTCTCTGCCCAGCACAACATGATGGCATCTGTGTGGTCTTTAGCAAACCGCCTGTAGGCCACATAGGGCCTACCGTCTATCGGATTTATCGCCAGTGCAGCCGCCTGATACGGCTGACCTGCGTCTGTTATCTGGGTCGGTTTACTCCAGGTCTCTCCGCAGTCAGTCGACATGGAGAACATCATCTTCGAGTGTGCGTCCTCTGCTAAATCCCCCATAAACGAGGTGTATACTATGTAAACATTCCCGCACGGAACCTCTTGCCCATTGGGCAGTGTCGTCTTCGGACTTCCGTCTCGAGGAATATCCACTGCGATCCATGGCTTATCTATGAAATGCCCGCTGTTCCCGACGTCTATAATCTTTGTATCTATGTATTCGATTGCTCCGGTTTCTCTATTGTTGTTGTCGATAAAACGGGCAACGAACACCTGTCCCAGCCCTCTCTGCCCCCGATTAAAGGTTATACCGCAGTAATAGAAGAGTCCGTTTGTACCTGCCCGGACCACAGGATCCGCAGCGGCTTCGTATCCGAGAAGAGGAGAAATTGGGCATCCATCTGGTGTTGTGTCCGCATAAAGGTAACCTGGGAGAAGAGTGCTCGTCCAGGATTGGCCTCCATCATATGATTTGAATACTCCAAGCCATGCATCTCTGGCAGAACTCTCTTTTTCGTACCCGGGCAATTCGTCTTCAAATTGCACATCTATCGAGCGGTAGTCGTTGGCTCCGGCCAGGAGATGAAGTGGATTTCGTGTGGAGACAGCTATCGAAGGTTCGTTTTGCCGTTGAAGCCAAGGGTCGCCTTCCGGCCACTCAGTACCAGAGACCATGTTGACATTTCGACCGGCAATTAATTGCACTGGATCTGGATTGGATTTTGTTGGAACGCCGGTTGCCACCAAAAGTGCAGCGCCAACCACAAATAATAAAAATAAATTACGCTTTGACATGATACCCTCCTATCAAATGCTCAATTCTTTCAGACTATTGATAGATTCCGAAGGAAGGTAAAATTTGAAGGGAGAATGATATTCTGTGGAAGACAGGGGTAAAAAGCTATAATTTTTTTGAATGGGATAATACAATGAAATTTATAGCACTGACAACTGTTCTTTTCAGGTTCTTTTAGTTTGCCCCGCACTGAAGTCATTTTACTCCCCTTCCCCTCGGGATGGCTAATTTTTATCAAATGAAAAGTTGTATGTCAAGCTAATTTTGTATCTTATTTCTCAAATTAATCTTTATTTAGTCTGGATGGTTATAATTAAAGGAAGATAATCTCTATGAAATTATAGATTTAAAAGAATGAGTTTAAAGAGCTAAAAACAACTTTTATTTTTCTTGTTCTTCTTTTATCTCTACTGGTGCTTCTGGCTTCCAGTCCTTGATGTCTTTGGGGAATTCTTCGAGAAAAGCTGAATCCATACGGAACAGATAGTCGAGGCGGGCGTTTTTCACTGTGACCTTCCTGGCTTCTTTATCTTCAGAGCCGATCAGGATAGTGATTTCTTTGGGCTCCCCCTCGTCTTCTTCCACCCAGATTCTGACTTCAGCTTGAGGATTATCCAGACCGTAGTCTTTTAATTTGAAAGGAGGATCAATAAATTCTTCGGCTTCAAGGCTCTCGATTTTCCGGATGAAAGTCTGGACCTTGCTTTTATCCGCTTCCTCCTGGACAGGAGTCTCGAAGTGCCAATTGTCCTCCTCATCCTTCGAAAGTTCCCAATCGATTTCTCCCATCTTCAGGCGAAGACGGTTGACTTCCCAACTGTAGAAATTCGCAACCTCCTTTTCCCTTAGTTCTCCGACCTCTTCTTCGAGGTCAGAAAGGAGGGAATCTTCGGCCTCGATAATCTTGGAGGAGAGAGTAGAAGTGGCATAGAGTGTGTCTTCCTGTTTATGGAGAAAAAAAGTGATTTTCTGGTTTTCCAAGGGGAGGGTCAGTGTGATTTCGTAGTCAGGCTGTTCGAGTCCGAATTTATTGATTTCCTCTTTGCTTTTTTCTTCAGAAACAAACTCCTTTGCTTTCAGGCCTGTAAGAGAATTGAGTATTCCAGTGATTTTATTTTCTTTAGCCAGAGCTTGAACCGGTTTGTTGAAAAACCATTCCTCTTCCTTTTTTTCCGCTTCCCATTGGATTTCCTTTGCCCGCAGTGTGATGCTTTTCACAGCGTCTGTTTCAAACCTGAAAATTTCCTTCTGGCGGAATTCGAAGAGGCTTTTCTCCAGTGTGCTCTTGAGATGGCTGGGGATGAGCACGACACGTACCTCATCCTCTCGTCTGGCGAAGAAAGTGCTATCCAGTGGATTCTCAGCGCCTATGAGGATTTTGACCGGCTTTCCCCTGTCTTTGAACCACAAGCTGATTTCCTTTTTGGGGATTTCGTATTTCTCGATATCTTCGGGTTCTTCTTCCACAACTCTCTCAATCCTTAGGTCTGAAAAGTTTTCAGCCAGCCGGTCCACTTCATACTTGTCCGCCTTGGCTTCAAGAGGTTCTGTTATGATCCATTCTTCTTTATCTTTATCCTGGGACTTTTCAAAGGTGATTATTCCATCTTCCCTTTTCAGGGTGATTTTCTGGACATCGTCAGAGGAGAGCGCAACCAGTTTATCTTCCCCTTCTTCTCCGCCTTTCCCTTTGAACTCTTCAAAAAGCAGCACAAAAGCCAGCAGGACAGCGAAGGCAATAAAGAGAATAATGGTTTTTTTGAATTTCATAGGGACCGTCTCCTCACCCAGACTGTGATCCCCGCGACAAGGACAACCAGCGGGAGAATGATGACTGAGACAAAGAAGAGGACTCGTCCCTGGGTGGCTGTGAGCTGGATTATTCGCGGCGAGGCGGTTTTGGCCTGGATGGAAATGAGGTCCGCTTCTTCAGCCAGCCAGTTAATGGTGTTCAGGAAGAGATTCCCGTTGCCCGAGAGGTAATAATACCGGTTCGTGGCAAAATCTGAATCTCCGAATACGGCCAGGCGGCCTTCCTGTGTCGGGCTTTCCTCCAGTTCCTCTTCAGGGATGGCCTCTTTTTCTTCTACGGCTTCCTCTTCTTTTTGTTCCTCAGGTTTTTCTTCCTTGGTCTCCACCGTCACCACAGCGGCTATAGATAGGGGGCCGGCCACATCTTTTTCTTCATCATACGTGACTTCTTTTTCTGTCAGTTGCCTTTCAGACCAGGAGTTGGTGCTTGTTTTTGCCAGGGTCGTCGTAATGACTCCTGCAGGTTTGACCTCGGTCTCATTGATAGAGCGCGCAAACGGGAAGAAGGTGGCAAAATTGAATTTTTCTGTGATTGGATGGAATTCGTAACCGGTCACAACAGGCATGAAGTAATCTCCTCCCATGAGGCGTGAGACAGTGTCCACTATCAAGTCGTCCTCCAGTTGAATTCCGTATTCGGCGATGAAGGACTTCAATCCGGGGGCGGTTTCTGGGTCGACCATGAAGAAAACCCGTCCTCCCTTGCTGATGAAATTCCGGATAGTTTCCAGTTCATTCGGGACGAGGTCTTTTTGCGCACCCGGGATAACAAGCAGAGAGCAATCTTCGGGAAAATTATCCGCCAAAGCAAGGGGCAACTTTTTGACTTCGTAGGCGAGTTTTTCCAGCTCTTGCTTGGCCAGAGAATAGCCCCTCTCCTCACTGTCCTCGATGCTCGCCTCCCCATGCCCCTCGAGGAAATAGAGTATTTTTTTCTTTTCCCTGGAGACCTTAACGATGGCGTTAGTCAGGTCTTCTTCGATCGATGTCGTGATGCGGCTTTCTTTATCCCCGCTTTCCAGGATAGTGGTTCCATCCGTTGTGACGTCGTATCTTTTGACCATGCCAGGATTCTTATCGGGGTCAATGAATTCATATTTAATCTTTTTGGAGTGGTAGGCATAGTTTTGCAAAAGATTTTCCATCTCGTTCTTGCGGAAATTCCCCTCGAGGAAGAAGCTCATGATATGAACATCATTTTTCAGGTTTTTGAGAATCTTGACGGATTGATCTGAAAGACTGTGGAGTTTCGCTTCAGTAAAATCAAACCTGTGGTGATGCCGGGCGAAGAAATAATTGATGATTACCAGAATGCCGATAACAAGGACCACAACAACGATCATGTTGCCTGAATAGATGAAGGATCGGCGTTTAAACCCCTCTTTGAGGCTGGATATGTTGAGGACAATGTAAGCGGCCAGAGCGGCCACTCCGACGACTCCGATGATGAGAGCGATGGTTTTTTTATAGGGCCAGATTCTCAGGGATATTATTGAGATGAATATCAGGGCTAAAGCGATGTAGTTCAGGTTTTGTTTGATTTTTTCCATTTTTACCTCCACCTTCTGGACTGGATCACTGAATGTGTGAGAAAGAGACCGAAGAAGATAAAGCTGAAGTAGTAGACAATGTCTGTGGTGTCCAGAATGCCTCGTGTCATGTCGTCAAAGTGCTGGAAAAAGGAAATGTAGTTGAGGACATCTTTCCATATTCCACTCGCAGAGCCAGCCGCCCAGTTCAGGATCCAGAAAAGGAGAAGAGCGCCAAAGGTCAACATGGCGGAGACAACCTGGTTTTCTGTGACAGAAGAGAAGAAGATTCCTATGGCAATGAATGCTGCCCCCATCAGGAAGAGGCCCAGATAGCCGTTCAGGACGGGAGCGAATTCCGGGTTTCCGTATGCAAATGTGAAGAGAGAGAGGATGCCAGTCAGAAGAAGCATCACAAAGAGCACAAAAAGGGATGCGAAGAATTTGCCCAGGATAATCTGGTTTATAGAGATTGGAGATGTGTAGAGCAGTTCGTCTGTTTGTCTTTTCTTTTCTTCGGCGAAGAGCCGCATGGTGAGAAGAGGAATCGTGAGAAGGAGTATGATGCTGATGTTATGGAAGAGGGGAGAGTAGACCATTTGATTGATGTTGAGCTGTTGGATCGCTTCGGGGTATCTTGAGGCCTGCATAGAATAGGAATTGAACCACAAGATCAGGCTGTAGAAGAAGAATCCGACCAGCACCAGGAACACAGTGGTGACCACGTAAGCGATCGGGGATGTGAAGTACGTTTTAACTTCCTTTTTGGATATCGCCCATATGTTTTTCATTGCCTCATACCTCCTGAAATAGCGCTGAGATAGAGTTCTTCGATATTCATGGCCAGAGGCCTCATCTCGATTAATCCCAATTCTTTCTCCACAATGAGCTTCGTTATTTCATCCCTCAGATCCATTCCTTTTCCCCATTCGATTGTGAACTCGTTGGCATCCTGGGAGATCTTTGCCACTCCGGGGATTTTTCCCAACAGGGAAGGAATTTCCTTTCCGTGCTGTCTGAGCTTTATGACCACTCCTTCCTTTTCCTTGAAAGAAGCAGTGAGCTCTTCCAGGGAGCCTGAAGCCATGAGGTTTCCTTCGTTAATGATGACCGCTCCGTCGCATGTCTGGGTCATCTCTGCAAGGATGTGAGTGGAGAGAAGAATAGTGTGTTCTCCCTTGAGAGACTTGATGAGCTTTCTGATCTCGATAATCTGCGCCGGGTCCAGACCGATGGTTGGCTCATCCAGGATAAGAACCTGTGGGTCATGGATGAGAGCCTGGGCGATTCCCACTCGCTGCTTGAAACCTCTCGAGATATTCTTGATGAGCCTCCCTCTGACCGATTCCAGTCCACTGGTCTCGATGGACTTTTCTACGGCGTCTTTCCTTTTGGTTGAGGGTGTTTGTTTGATCTCTGCGACGAAGTTCAGGAACGAATGAACTGTCATTTCAGGATAGAGAGGAAGCGTTTCTGGAAGATAGCCGATGCTCCTTTTGAGCTCGTTGGGCTGCTGGAAAACGTCGAATCCGGCGACAGAGGCCCTGCCGTCAGTGGCTGGGAGATATCCGGTGAGGATTCTCATGGTTGTGGTTTTTCCTGCGGCATTCGGTCCGAGAAGCCCCCAGATTTTTCCCTTTTCCACGTTGAAACTTAAATTATTCACTGCCAACAATTCGCCGTATTTTTTAAAGAGATTCTCAACTTCAATCATTATTCATCATCCTCCTTTGTTTGAGAGGTTTGAGAATTTGGAATTATTTATTCTATTTTTATGCAAATCCAATCAAAATTTTTTATGAGATTGCCACGCTTCCCTCGCAATAACATTTTCCTTTTATTGTTTTATTTATTATTAACTCCATCACATCAGTTCTGGTTGCGGTATTCCCATGAGAGAGAGCGCACGCTGGAGCACTTCTTTGATGGTGAAAATAGTCAGGATGCGGATGTTTTTAACGTCCTTGTTTTTCTCAGCCAGAATAGAG
>Ga0209635_10002125_pt1 | contig 15082 bp, 13 predicted proteins | sample DeeMarSWOR230_32_FD_187463 | JGI IMG/M metagenome (GOLD analysis project Ga0209635, IMG submission 187463) | Marine sediment microbial communities from White Oak River estuary, North Carolina - WOR-2-30_32 (SPAdes) (version 2) | ecosystem: Environmental > Aquatic > Marine > Intertidal zone >... | reverse complement strand
GATTTGGAGGTGATGAGCTTTAATGCTCTGGAAAAGGCCTGGCGAGAAGACCGCAATCCCGCCTGGCGTGAACATGTGACGCCGTACATCATGCGTCACCCCGAGAAATTTAAAATCCACAACATTACAAATGAAAAGGACTATTCGTACATGCGCTGGACAGTAGACACCATTGAGGACCTGACTTTTGTCCGCAAAATTTACGACCATTTTCAGAATGATAATTTTAATTGGCAAGAAGTCTTACACCTGCTGGAGATGCACCCCGAGTGGCTGAAAATTAACCAGCATATCCGACAAAAAATAATTAAATAAATTATGAAGCAGTTAAAGGGAAGCCATCTAGTCATTCGCGTTGATGCCGGAGGTGAGATAGGCGCCGGGCATCTGATGCGCTGCCTAGCGCTGGCGCAGGCATGGCAGGACGCCGGTGGCCAAGCAATCTTCATCATTGGCTTTCAGAATGAGGGCTTGCAGCAGCGGCTCCAGAAAGAGGGCTTTGATATTCATCAACTTACAAATCCCTATCCTCATGACAGTGATTGGGGCTATACCAAAAGCCTTCTGGATGATTATCCTGATGCCTGGTTGATCTTGGATGGTTATCACTTTGATGAAATCTATCAGAAGCGGATAAAAGATGCCGGACATAAGTTGCTTGTCATAGATGATATGGCCCACTTGAAGCACTATTACACCGATATCCTCTTGAACCAAAACCTGCACGCTGAATCATCTCTATACTCATGTGAGCCTGACACCCGTCTTTTACTGGGTAGCCGCTACGTGCTGCTGAACCGCGATTTTCTTATCTGGAAAGACTGGAGGCGCGAGTTCCCTGAAGTGGGTCAGCGATTACTAGTGACCCTCGGTGGTAGTGATTCCAATAACAACACGCTCAAAGTAATTGAGGCATTACAGGAAATACAAATAACCGGACTTGAAGTCAAGGTTGTCGTTGGCGCCAGCAATCCCCATCTTGATACACTGGAGAAAGCAATCGGGCATAGTCGTATCTCTATACCACTCATTCTGGACGCCAGAAACATGCCTGAACTAATGACCTGGGCCGACGTGGCCATATCCGCCGGTGGCTATACCGCCTGGGAACTGGCATTCACGGGTATGCCGGTTATTATGATGGTTTCTGCGGAGAACCAGCGCCGCATCGCTGAAAGTCTGGATATTGCCGGAGCGGCGATCAATCTGGGATGGGATACTAACATAACCGCCGGTGACATAGCCGGAACATTATTATCACTACTGAAATCAAAGCAAAAACGTCAGGAGATGAGCTTAAAAGGTCGTCAAATAGTTGATGGTCAAGGTGGGCGAAGAGTAGTATCTGCTCTGGAAAACTCCTGCTGACAGAGGAGGCGTAATGCATGCGTATTCTCTATCTGGGTAATAATTGGGTCGGGTGGCAGGTAATCAAATGGCTGAAGGAGCAAGGCGAGGAAATTATCGGCATCGTTATTCACCCGCCCCGGAAACAAAAATACGCTGATGAGATAGTCCAGATAGCAGCATTGCCACCGGAGAGGATTTTTAATGGCTCACAAATATGTAAGCCAGAAGTAAATCAAACTATACGTAACCTGTCTCCTGATATAGGCCTTTCGGTCCTCTTTGACTACATTCTTAAACCTGATTTTGTATCTATTTTCCCTCACGGCGTGGTGAATCTGCACCCTGCTTACCTGCCCTATAACCGGGGACAATATCCTAACGTTTGGAGTATTGTTGATGATACTCCAGCGGGAGTAACCCTGCACTACATTGACAGCGGAATAGATACTGGCGACATTATCGCCCGAAAGGATATAGAAATCGAGTTGGTTGATACCGGCGAAACCCTCTATCGTAAGCTAGAACAAGCTTCACTTGTATTATTTCAAGAAACCTGGCCTCTTATAAAATCAGGTAAAGCTGCACGCCTCCAGCAGAGTAATGAGCCAGGTACATATCATACCTCCAAAGACGTAAACGCGATAGATGAAATACATCTGGAGCGCGAGTACGTCGCCCGAGACCTTATTAATGTACTGCGTGCCCGCACCTTTCCACCTTATAAAGGGGCTTATATAAGACACCGGGGGAAAAAAATATACTTGCGCCTGCAACTCTTACCCGAAGAAACTGCTGGCGAAGGAGAGTCACCATGAACTCAAGAATGGTAAATATCGGTAACTGTGTTATTGGTGGTGATTCGCCCTGTTTTATCATCGCCGAAGCTGGGGCTAATCACGATAGAAAGCTGAGCCAGGCCAAACAACTGATAGACGTGGCCGTAGAGGCGGGCGCCGAGGCTGTAAAGTTCCAGGTTTATAGTGCCGAGACTATGTATTCTCAGAAGACACCGCAATTTTCCTACCTGAAAGAATTATATGCAAATAAAAGCACCTATGAAATAATAGAAGAAAATGAATTGCCCCGTGAGTGGCTTGGCGAACTAGCGATATACTGTCAGAATAAAGGGATCATATTCCTTGCTACACCTTTCGACAGGGAAGCCGTGGACCAGCTTTACGAGATAGGAGTGCCCGCCTATAAGTGGGCAGCCTTCGAAATGGTAGATTTACCTCTACTTAAATATGCAGCCAGTAAAGGGAAACCCTTACTTCTCTCCACAGGCATGTGTAACCTAGCCGATATCCAGGAAGCCTTGGATACAATTTATGCCACAGGCAACAAAGATATAGTGCTGCTCCAGTGCACGTCTTTATATCCTACCAGGATTAGTGAGGTGAATCTTAGAATGATGGATACCTTGAGAGAAGCATTCCAACTGCCGGTGGGGCTTTCTGACCATTCCATGGGGATAACCGTAGCCATCGCCGCCGTAGCGAGGGGAGCTTGCATTATCGAGAAACACTTTACCTTAAGCCGGAACTTAAAAGGCCCCGACCATCCTTTTGCGCTAGAACCCGAAGAACTGAAGCAAATGGTTAGAGCCATAAGCGAAGTTGAGGAAAGCCTTGGCTCCCCGGTTAAGCAGATGATTCCCGAAGAGGAAGAGATGGCAAGACTGGGCAGGAGAAGCATCATCGCCAAGGTAGACATCCCCAGGGGCACGAAAATAAGTGGAGACATGCTGGTTATTAAACGCCCGGGATACGGCATAAGACCCAATTTTCTAGACATTGTTACGGGCAGAGAGGCTAAAAAGGATATTGAGAAGGATGATATTATTACCTGGGAGATGATATGATAGGAATATTCACAATTAGGCAAAACACAGTTCAAGTGGAGTATATATATTGAATACCTATATCGTAGCTACAATTAAGATTTGGAATATTAGAAATTTCCATAAAATAAGAAAGGAAATTAACGCGGACTGGCACCTGATAAATGATAAAAAAGAGCTAATTTTAGAGAGAGTTAATGCCATTAAGCCAAGATATATTTTCTTTCCACACTGGTCTTGGAGGATACCAGAGGAAATTTACACAAACTTTGAATGCGTGGTCTTTCATATGACTGACCTTCCTTTCGGGCGAGGCGGCAGCCCGCTACAAAACCTGATTCTAAGGGGTATAAATGAAACTAAGGTAAGCGCCATAAGAGTAGTAAAGGAACTGGATGCCGGCCCGGTCTATTTAAAAAGAGACCTGAACCTGAACGGTAATGCCGAGGAAATATTAATCAGATGCTCAGACGTCACTTTTAGTATGATAAAATATATTATAGAAAATCAGCCATCCCCAATAGAACAAAAAGGTGAGCCTGTAGTTTTCAAGCGCCGCTCACCGGCGGAAAGTCGGCTACCCGATATCAATGACCTCGCCGAAATTTATAATTATATCAGAATGCTTGACGCTGAAGGATATCCAAAAGCCTTTATAGATATGAATAATTTAAAGCTGGAATTCTCAAAAGCAACTATGAAGCGTGGTCATATTGTTGCCGATGTAAAAATAATACCAAAATCCAGTTAAAATACGAGTATTATGATTAAGAAAATTACGGTTGATGAATTACCTGAATATACACCATGGGTCAAAAGATTACTGCACCTTGAAACTTTCTCCAAACCCATCCGAGACTTGACAAAGATTGATGCTGAATACGACAAAGATAAGTATCTTAAGTTATTGTCGTATTACAATGAACATCCTGGTGCCAGTATTGCCGAAATTAGACTGCAAGAGACTTTACGGGATTCTTATACAGTCTGTTTTTCAAGAAAAGGTGAACTTTTTTTAACTTCTATTGCAAACCTCCACCGACTCCAAGAAGAATCGCTGATTGACACACTCTCCGAACCTTTAAGCAAAGCTAGGGTAGTAGTAGAACTCGGTTGCGGATATGGCTACAACTTTTCCTTTCTCAGAAACGCCTTCCATAATCGGCTTTGGCTAGGGGGTGAATACTCAAAAAATGCCATCGAACTGGCAAACCGTTTATTCGCAAATTATAAAGATGTTAGTGTTGCGAACTTTAATTGGTATGATGACACCTGGGCAATTCTGGAAGGTCTCAAGGGAAAAGCCTTATTATTTACCAGACACTCGTTAGAGCAATTACCAAAGGCAAAGGCGGCTATTCTGACCTTGCGAAAATACAGGGATAAAATAGCGGGAATTGTTAATTTGGAACCAATATACGAACTGATAGACACAAACTCAACTCTCGGTCTAATGAGGCAAGCCTACACCTTGATGAACGACTATAATACGGATCTACTAAGCGTTCTTAAAAGCATGAGGGTTCAGATACTCCGGAAAGAAGTCGACATCATTGGTACCAATCCCCTAAATCCGACGTCTCTCGTCTATTGGAACTTTTAAAAATATTAATGACAAGAGCAATAGATTAAAAAATGAGTAAAAAGATTCTAGTAATAGCAGCCCACCCTGACGATGAGGTGCTGGGGTGCGGGGGAACTATAGCCAGGCACGATAGGCTAGGGGATGCTGTTTATTGCTTGATTCTGGGTGAGGGAGCCACTGCAAGGGACAAATATAACGGTAAGAGAGAAAGCGATAGTGCTGTCAGACAGCTTAAAATACAGTCAGAGAAGGCAGCGCAAATTTTAGGTATAAAGGATGTGTCCTTCCATAGCTTGCCCGATAATCGCTTTGATACCGTGCCGCTCCTTGATATCGTTAAGACGGTAGAAAAGATAATAGACAAGCTAAAACCCGAAACCATTTATACCCACCACGGCGCGGATTTGAACATTGACCACCAGATTACCCAGCGAGCGGTACTGACCGCCGCCAGACCTCTACAGAGCTGTCCAGTGAAAGAAATTTATGCTTTTGAAGTTCCATCATCCACCGAATGGTCATTTGAGCAGTCAGAAAGGGCTTTTCATCCCAATGTATTTGTGGACATTATGGAGACACTGGAAACCAAGGTGCAAGCAATGCAGCTTTATGAATCGGAGGCTCGACCCTTCCCGCACCCTCGTTCCCCCGACGCCATCCGTGCCATTGCTTATCGGTGGGGAAGTACTGTCGGACTGGAAGCAGCCGAGGCCTTTCAACTAATACGCCTGATACGGTAACTTGACGCTAGTGTTGCACCAACGACCAAAGGGTACCGGTGTATTTTACTTTCAATGAACATACGGCGGACATCGATTTTATTGACATTTCAATATCCTGCTGATTAAAGTGTAATATATTGTAAACCATAGTGATTATGTTGAAGCAAAGGTTTTTAAAAACATTCATTAGGGATAAATTCCCTTTTACCACGGTGTGGTATTCCAGAGTTTTAAAGGCTTTAAAACACCTTTCCGCTTTTTTCCCGCTGAAAATACGCCTGGGAATCGGTATGCAGCTAACGCCATGGGATAAAAGAAAAATCATACGCGAAGTATATAGTCAAAAAGAGGAAATGCCATTATTTTCCGGGAAAAAAGTCCTGTTGTGGGAGCCGGCCCCGTGGACGATACACATAGCGTTAATTGCCTGTATCGGGGTACCCCTTTCTTTAAGAGGGTGTAACGTGGAACTGGTTATCTGTGACGGCAGCCCGGTGGCCTGTATAGGTAGAGCAATCACCGATAAGGAGACCCTGCCTGAATGGCCAAAACGCTGCCCGGGTTGTTATGAGGCCTGTAGAGAAGAGGCCACTTCGTTTGGTTTGAAGACTCAAAACATGGCAGACCTGGTTAGTCCAGACACGCTGTCGAAACTGAGGGAAATATCACAGACAATTGACCCAGCCAGCATATCCTCATTCAATTATAAGGAGGTTGACGCCGGCTCTCATGCATTATCCTCTGTAATAAGGTATTACCAGGGGAAAATTAACGAATTTGAAGAGAGCATATTAAGAGAGTACCTATTTAGCACTCTTGTTACTACCGAAGCGGCTATCAATAAAATAGACTCTTTCAAGCCTGACGTAATTCATATGAGTCACGGAATGTACTCTTTATGGGGGCCTGCCTTAAATATTGCGCTGAAAAGGGGAATTCCCGTTATAAAATACGGTGGAGCATATAGAAAGCAATGCATGTATTATCAAAAAATACAAAACAACATTACCAATTTTCATTCTGGTGTCTTAAGTGACCATGAGTGGGAAACCCGTGTTAGCATGCCATTACTTTCACGTGAGGAAGAGGGAGTCATTGAATATTTGGAAGAAAGATACGCATCAAATTCAGGTCGTTTCAAACATTTAGGATTTGTACCAAAATCTGAGAGTAAAAAGGCTCTGTTCAATCGACTGAATTTGAAAGAAGATAAACCGGCCTGGTGTATATTCACCCATCTAACCTGGGATGCCTCGGTAAATTCTACCAAAATGGCCTATCGAGACTATAGCGAATGGGTAATAGAGACTGTAAAAGTAATTAAAGACATCCCTGATGTTCAATGGCTAATTAAAATTCATCCTGCAGAAAAGATATTTAGTACCGTCGATGGAGTAGAGAAATTACTCGGTTTAGAATTTACTAATTTGCCCTCACATATTCAAGTTATACCTCCGGATGCGGATATCAACACCTATGATATTATGAATATTGTCACGGGCGGAATTACTTGCCACGGTACTGTCGGTCTCGAACTGGCCGTCATTGGGAAACCCGTAATCGTTGCTGCTGATGCCTATTATGGCCAAAAAGGCTTTACCTATGATGGGCTTGATGCGGATGAATATAAAAATTTGCTCAGGAGAGCCGCCGAGATTCCGCCGTCTCTAACACCGGACCAGAGGGAGAAGGCCATAAAATTCGCTTACTCGTATTATATACAACGACAGTTACCGCTGAGAATGTTCGAAATAGGCGTTGATGGAAGTTGGCTATACTTCGACTGGGATAAGATTGAGAGCCTCATCCCGGGTCACGACCCGGTGCTTGACTTAATCTGTAACAGGTTCTTCGATGGTGACGATTTTATCATGGATGAAGATACGATCGAGCTTTATTCAGCTCTTTTGAAACCTGGCAATAATAAACAACCTCAGAGTTGATAAATATATGAGTCTTGATAAAGAAATAGCTCCAAACAATGTAACAGAAAAAGTTGTTCCAGCACATATGTGTGTGGGTTGCGGGGTCTGCGCCGGTGTCTGCCCGGTCCAAGCCCTGAAGATGAATATGCATTATGGGAAATACACCCCCTCCCTCATAGATAGCTGCCTGTCAAACTGTCGTATGTGCCTAGATTCCTGCCCGTTTTATGACCACGATGAGGATCAGGATGATATTGCTAGGACGATTTTTAAGAAAGAGTGCGGGCAATTACACCATACGACATTAGGGTATTATCTCGCTTGTTATATAGGATATTCAAGAAAGCACGACCACCGTGCGAAAGGTGCGTCAGGAGGAATGACCACATGGTTAATAGAAACTTTGCTCGAGATGGGGGATATTGATGGTGTCGTAACCGTGCGACGTAATACGACAAATCATTATAAGCTTTTTGAGATGGCAATATTGACGAATACCGAAGAAGTCAGAAATGCTGCCAGTTCCTATTATTATCCGGTTGAATTGGCGGAACCGCTTCATGCTATCAGCACAGACAAACGTGATATGCGATATGCCGTCGTTGGTGTACCATGTTTCCTGTACGGTGTCCGCCTAGCGATGGAACAGAATCATCAGCTGAATCATAGAATTTCATTCTTGTTTGGACTGGCTTGTGGCCTCTATCCATCTGCACATTATACCGAGGTACTTTCCAGATGGGTAGGAGTGTTCCCATCTAAAGTCCGAACGGTGGGTTATCGCTTTAAGGAAAAAACCAGCACCAGTATCGATTTCCATTTTCGTGCTCAACACCTAAATGGGAGGTGGTCGAAACCAATCGGAGCTCTCGAGACATTCAGGTATCTTTGGAGCAGGTACTATTTTGCACACAATGCCTGTCTCTATTGTGATGATGTCTTCGCCGAGACAGCGGACGCAGTATTTATGGATGCATGGCTACCAGAATATTTACCAGAAACCCGTGGCACCTCAATCGTTGTGGTACGCAATCCGAAGATAAGGAATATCTTGGAAGAAGGGAATAGTAAAGGATCTTGCGAGTTGATGACTTGTCCTATCGAGCAAGTGCTTGCCAGCCAGGAATCAAGCATCTATCAGAAGCGAGAAGCTGTGAGAAAGCGAATAAAAGTGTCCAGCGAACTGGGATTGTGGTTACCCCGAATGCGAATACAGCCGAATGATCATGTGACGAAAGATGAACACAAAGACATTCTCCGAATGATACGAACTGTCCAAGCAAGTCAGAACGTTTGGCCCTATTTACGGTGGCTGCCGACACCGACATTAGCTCTCTTCTTCTGGATAGTGGATACATACGCCGGTGGTTGGCGCTATGCCACAAGTATAACGCTTACCTTAATTTCGAGATATCTACCCAAACGATTATTATCATTATTAACATGGTTGAAAAAGCGCTAGAAAAACCACGCTGAAATTTACTTAAATATTTGAGAAAAAGAGAGATTTGAATTAGTATAATATTATCGTAATTAACGGTTTTAGAAATGAGGAGAAGACGATAAATGCAACCCAGCAATGAACCCCATTTTTTACTTGTGGGGCATGAAGGTTGCCATAATCGTGGCTGCGAAGCACTTGTGCGCACTACGGTGAGTATTCTAAGAGAAGAGTTCCCTGGCGCGTACTTTACTATTGCCTCGAGCTATCCTGAAAACGATGTGCCTTTACTTGACATCAAAGGTCTCCAAGTGATTCCTGGGCTTTGCCGGAGCCCTTTTATCTATCAGAGTCACACGTCCAATTATAAGCGTAACAACGAAGCCCTTTTCAACTGGAAATTATCACTCTATCGTTTTGCCGCTGCAAGCGTACCGAATGGTCTGATACCAAGATTAAGAAATTTGCAGAGCAAAGTCCACGTGCTTAAATTACCCTTCCCACCACGTCCGAATACAGAAGAAGGGTTCAATCAAGTGAGGCATTTGAAACAGACAATGCTATCAGCAACTGCAGTAATATTGATAGGTGGTGACATGTTGAATGAAACGCAGGGAAGCTTCATCCACAGTTTAGAGTCTATCGAATATGCACAGTTCCTTGGTCGCAAAACAGTTATTTGGGGTTCGTCCTTCTGGCCATATAATTCACTACAAGCACGGGATCGCGTTAAGACCATGCTTCAGCATTGTACCTTGGTTACAGTTCGTGACGAATCTTCCTATAAGTACCTAGAAAGTTTAGGCATAAAAACTAATGTCTCCAAAGTGGCCGATGGTGCTTTTTTAATGCCTCCTCGACCCTCAGAACAAGCATATGTGAACTGGACCTCACCTCCATCATTTGTGGTTGGTTTTGCTGGGTCCAGTATATTTAATTCTTACTTGAGTTCTCAAGGTTACAGTAAAAAGAAGATCCGCCAAGCCATATTCACTCTTACTGATTTTTTTCAAGATATTGTCGATAACCAGAACGCCGGGGTGATTTTGGTACCCCATGATGCCTTTCCAGGCTCACCCGAGAGAGACTTCCTCTATGAAATAATGCTATTAATAAATAGGCCAAATTCTGTCTATATGCCACCAATTGGTTTGCCCGCACGTGAAACAAAGGCATTAATTGGTAAGTGCGATTACTTTATTGGTATGCGTTTCCATGCGACAATCGCAGCTTTGAGCCAGTCCATTCCTACTCTAGCATTATCACATAGCCCAAAGTTCACCGGACTGTATAAAGAAATATACGGAAACATAGATTACCTTGTACGTTACGAGGACATATCGTCTGATGTATTATCTGAAAAACTCGATGCTTTACAGACAGGACGAGAAGATATTCGGAAAATGCTCGCCATCCGCATACCACAATTACATACATCTGCACGTTATGGAGGGCAATATTTAAAGAGTTTGCTGTCATGATTATCGTTTGTCCAAATTTGAATGCTTTGATGGAGAAAATCTTGAGCATTAATTTTATCTTCTAGCCTACTACTTATTAAAATATTAAATGTGGAGTATGTCATGAGAGCACTGATTACTGGTGGGGCAGGTTTTATCGGCAGTCACCTAGCGGAAAAACTCCTGGAACAGGGAGACGACGTCATGATTATTGACGACCTCTCTTCGGGTAGCTTTGATAACATTAAACATTTAGTTGGCAATCCGCATTTTGGTTTTGCCATTGAAACGATTAATAACATAACGGTCATGGACCGCATAGTAAGTGAATGCGATTGTATCTATCATTTAGCCGCGGCAGTCGGCGTCGATATGGTTATTGCCGACCCTGTGCATACAATTGAGACCAACGTTCTCGGGACGGATGTTGTCCTGAAGACAGCCAACAGATACCATAAAAAAGTTCTGTTGGCTTCAACATCGGAAATCTACGGGAGGGGGGTAAATACCAGCTTCGGTGAGACCGATGACCGTTTACTGGGGTCGGTCACCAACAGCCGGTGGAGCTATGCCTGTTCTAAGAGCCTGGACGAGTTTCTCGCCCTGGCCTACTACAAGCAAAAAAAACTCCCGGTAGTTGTCTGCCGTTTGTTTAATACGATTGGCCCCCGCCAGACGGGACGCTACGGTATGGTAGTGCCCAGATTTATCTCCCAGGCACTATCCGGAGAACCCCTGACAGTTTTTGGAGACGGCAGCCAGTCACGCTGTTTCTGCAATGTTTTCGACGTAGTGGAGGCTCTAATGATTTTATCAGACCGGAGCGAAGCTGAAGGAGAAGTCTTAAATATCGGTGACACCCACGATATCACTATTACCGATTTAGCTAAAAAAGTAATCAAACTGACGGGTAGCTCTTCAAAGATAGTCTACGTTCCTTACGAAGAAGCGTACGGAGAAGGCTTCGAAGATATGCACCGAAGGAAGCCCAATATCGAAAAAATAGCCGAGATGTTCAACTGGAAACCAAAATACTCTCTTGATGATACATTACTTACTATGATTGAGTATGAACGAGGTCTACGAAGCAAACCAGTAACCTAGAACTCAGCTGTCACAGGCGAGAGGAAATAATTTGTGAATTCTTCTAATCGTATTCGTTTTTCGGTGATAATCCCTACCATTAATCGCAGTGATATGTTACGCCAGGCTATTGAAGCATTGTGCCAACAGGAAAACCCGGGTTGCGACTATGAAGTTATTGCCGTGGACAACGGCTCCAGAGACAATACCAAAGATATGGTCGAAGCCCTCGCAAGCAAGAACACCGTGCCAATTATCTACCTGATGGAACCACGGAGTGGTAGTCATTTTGCCAGAAATACCGGCTTTAAAGCCGCCAGGGGCGATATACTCGGCCTAATTGACGATGATGTGATTGTGGACAAGCAGTGGGTGAAGAACATCGTAAAGGTCTATGATAACCGTGAGGTAAGTTGCGCCGGCGGCAGACTTAGCCTCCGATGGGTGAACGGCCCGCCCCCGAAGTGGATTGAGCCCTTTAAAGGGGTGCTGGGAGAGATAAACTACGGGGACAAGCCGGAGGAGTTGACCTGCCCCCGGACGATAGTCGCCGGGAATTTTTCCATCCGTAAAGACATGTTATTCAAAGTTGGGGGGTATAATCCCTGCAACGCTCCGGGGGATAAGCTTGTGGGCGACGGAGAAAGCGGTTTATGTCTCAAGGTATATTGGGCGGGAGGACGTATTTTCTGGGTAACGGATGCCTTCGGCTGGCACGTTCAGGATGCCCAGCGGGTAACGCCTGCCTACATACGGCGGCGGGGCCTGTATCAGGGGATGAGCAATGCCTATACCATCTACAGGAGTAGAAACGGAAATTGCCTTCAGGTATTCAAGGAAGCTTTTAAGCAGAGTATCGGGAGTATGGGCGTACTAGTCGGCGTAATTATCAAGTTCCGATACGTAAAAAATTGGACATCAGAACTCACCAAGTTTTTTTATGACTTTAACTCTATCGTGGGACTAATCTCTTATCTTTACAGAATTTATACTGACCGGCAGCTACGCCAGCTGGTGACTCGTATGGACTGGTTAAATGAGTAATTTCTGGAATCAGGACAGATTAAGGGAAAAACGATAAATGAAAACGGCTGTCTTTATCCCGGTAAGGACAAAATCGACGAGGTTGCCCGGCAAGGCCATCCTCGAAATCAACGGTAAATCTATCATCGAATACCTCATCGAACGGGTAAAATCGGCCGAAAAGCCAGATTTAATTGTGATTTGCACCACCACCAACCCCGAAGACCAGGTGCTGGTGCCAATCGCCGCCAGGAACAAAATCGAGATTTTTCAGGGTAATGAAAAGGATATCCTCGACCGTTACCTCCAGGCAGCAGGTAAATTCGGTATCGATTTTATCGTCAATGTGGACGGCGACGATATCTTCTGCGACCCCGAATACATGGACAAGGTCATTGAAAACTTCCTGAAAACAGGCGCCGACTACATTGAGTGCCAAGGACTGCCCTTCGGCGCTGCCCCTGGGGGTATCAAGGTCGAAGCCCTGAAGAAAGTATGCCGGATGAAAAATGAGGACAACACCGAGACCGGCTGGAAACGCTTCTTTACGGAGAGCGGCCTTTTCCGTATCGAGACTATTGAGGCGGCTGAAGACCTGCGGCAACCGGATATTCGTATAAGCCTGGATTACGAGGAAGACTTTCAGTTCTTCAGCGAGGTTATCCGCAGGCTCTATACACCCGGTAAAGTCTTCAGCCTGCGTGATATACTGGCTTTATTGAAGAAGTACCCGGAAATCGCGGAAATAAACAAGAGCCGCCAGGAAGAGTACTGGACGACATACTATAAAAATGCGGCTGAAATTAAATGGAGAAATGAGTAAATGATGAAATTACTTATTGTTGGCTTGGGCTCAATGGGAAAGAGGCGTATCCGCAACCTTGATTTCCTCAAAGCCGGCGAAATCATCGGATTTGACCCGCGTGACGACCGCCGCCGCGAAGCGGAAGAGAAATATGGCATTAAGACTTTTAGTGTCTTCGATAACGCTATGGATGAAAAACCGGACGCGCTTATTATATCCACTCCTCCAGATAAACATACAGAGTACGCCATTCTGGCTGCCAAGACCAGCAAACACTTTTTCACGGAAGCAAGCGTCATCCTCGACGACATGGATGAACTCATAGAGCTCTGCCGCGGCAGCAATATTGTAGCGGCGCCTTCCTGTACTATGCGCTTTCACCCAGCCATCAAAGATATAAAGTCCATTGTAACCGGTGGAGAATACGGCCATCTGGTTAATTTCAGCTATCATTTCGGTCAGTACCTGCCGGACTGGCATCCTTGGGAAAAGGTCACCGATTACTATGTAGGACAGAGAGAGACCGGTGGTTGCCGTGAACTGGTTCCGTTTGAACTTACCTGGATTCTTGATATCACCGGCTTTCCCCGGCAAGCCGTAGCGCTTTACGGAAAGACCCGGGACGTGGGCGCTGATATTGATGATACCTACGTCATTTCACTCGCTTTCGATGACGCTTTCGGTAACATAACTTGTGAAGTTACCTCACGATATTCCACGAGAAGCCTGATACTGAACTTGGAGCAAGCCCAATTACTCTGGAGATGGGATGAACAGGTAGTCAAGCTATACGACGCCAATATCCAACAATGGATCAACCATAATGTTACACTTGGAGAGTCGGCTGATGGTTATAATAAGAATATCACCGAAGATATTTATATTGACGAAATGAGGTCTTTTATCAACGCCATAGAAGGAAAGGGTAAGTTCCCCAACACCCTGGAAGACGATGCCGGGATACTTAAACTGCTTTACCAGCTGGAGGGCAGGCTATGAACATGGGTAAAGGACAGGCACTCTGGAACCGGGCCAAAGAAATCATTCCGGGAGGCACTCAATTGCTATCGAAACGTTCCGAGCTGTTCCTCCCGGACTGGTGGCCGGCATACTTTAAGACGGCTAAGGGCATCGAGGTTTATGACCTCGATGGCAAGCGCTATCTCGACATGTCCATCATGGGGGTCGGTACGTGCATCCTCGGCTATGCCGATGATGATGTGAACGAGGCCGTGAAAAAGGTCATCGATAGCGGCTCGATAAATACCTTGAACTCCCCGGAGGAAGTCGAACTGACCGAGCTGCTGCTCAGCTTGCATCCGTGGGCAGGCATGGCACGCTTCGGACGCTCTGGCGGCGAGGCTATGGCAATTGCCGTTAGGATCGGCCGGGCCCATTCCGGTAAAGATAAAGTGGCTTTCTGCGGTTATCACGGATGGCACGACTGGTATCTCGCCGCCAACCTGGCCGATGATAAAAGCCTAGACGAGCACCTTCTGCCGGGACTTAAACCTTTAGGCGTACCTAGAGCACTTACGGGAACCGCCCTCCCCTTCAATTACAACCGCATTGAAGAACTGGAAGAGATTGTTAAAAAACATGACATCGGCGTTATCGTGTTGGAAACGATACGGTCACAGGAACCGAAAGACAACTTTATCGGCAGGGTGAGGAAAATAGCTGATAGCAACGGGGCGGTATTGATATTCGATGAGATAACCTGCGGCTTCAGGATGACCGTCGGCGGTACGCACACTCTATACCATGTCGAGCCGGACATCGTCGTCTACGGAAAAGCAATCAGCAACGGCTATCCTATGGCGGTCATTATCGGCAGGAGCGAGGTAA
>Ga0209635_10002121_pt1 | contig 15089 bp, 14 predicted proteins | sample DeeMarSWOR230_32_FD_187463 | JGI IMG/M metagenome (GOLD analysis project Ga0209635, IMG submission 187463) | Marine sediment microbial communities from White Oak River estuary, North Carolina - WOR-2-30_32 (SPAdes) (version 2) | ecosystem: Environmental > Aquatic > Marine > Intertidal zone >... | reverse complement strand
GGCATTCCTGCTATACGGCACCGCACTGATCTACGGCGCCACCGGTACGACCGGCTACGACGGCATAGCTTCCTACCTGGAGGGATCCAGGGGCGACCCCGGTCTCCTGCTTCTGGGGGGTGCGGCAATGGTGATGGTCGGGCTGTGTTTCAAGGTTGCGGCGGTTCCCTTCCACATGTGGGCGCCGGATGCCTACCAGGCCGCACCCACACCCATCACCGGTTTCATGGCAACGGCGGTGAAGGCGGCGGGAAAGGTTCACTCCGACATGGAGCGGGGTTTCATCAGGGCCGATGTCATCGGCTATGACGACCTGGTGAAGTGCGGCAGTATCGCCGAGGGCAGAAAAAGGGGCTTGCTCCACACCGAGGGGAAGAGCTACATTGTCAACGACGGGGATGTGATCACCTTCCTGTTCAATGTCTAGTCATATATCGTGGCGCACTCCAGAAGCTCAACCGGTATCCCCACCTTCCTCTCGATGTCGAGGTAGACCCTCCCCGTGAGGTCCCTCCCCCATTGCCCTAGATTGAAAGGGGAGGACGGAATGACGATCAAACCGGGCCTCTCTTTACTCTCCAGATATTCCTCGATGAAATCGATGAAATCCTGCACCACCAGGAGGTCGCCCATAAATACATTGCCGCCGAAGAAGTTGTTCCGCGGCACCTGGACATCGATTCTCAGATCGCCAAAGAGGTGGCTCTCGGCAAGGCACTGCTCGAAGGTGGGCTTCACCAGGGTGGAGGAGAGGAAAAGGACATGCCTCGCCTTATGGTAATCGATAATCTCTTTTAACCGCTCCAGATAGCTCGCCCTGAGCCCGCTTCCCATAAAGATAATCCCCAGGTGGCGGTCGGCATCCCTAGAGTAGGGGTAGGAGAAATCCTCCAGGCTCAGGCTCAGTGCAACATTATGCCCATCCCTTTCAACAGCAAGATTGGCCTCGCGATTTTCGCTGCGCTGCAGGATGTAAAGAAGGTCCCTTGCTTGAGGTCTGGATGCGATGGCAATGCCACCGATTTCTAAGATTTTGTCCCCGTTGCGCAAACCCGACACGGCAGCGGGGGAATTCTTCACCAGGCCGATGACCCGGGGCAGATTTTTGCGCCCCTCGTGGAGATTCTCCTCATACATGCTGGGCATGATCACGATGGGGCAGGCTGTCTTTTCCCTGAGGGCTCTAACACAGGAGACAATTGCCGACCAAACCTCATCGAGGTCAAAGAGCTTCTCCGCGGATAAATACTTGGAGTAGCCAGGTAGGTTTATCTGCACAAGGTGACAATCGTGCTCATCGGCATAGGCAATGGTATTTGAGAGGTCGTCAAGCATTTCGCCAATGGAGTCCACCGGCCAGGGAACGATGACTACAGCATAGGGAATGCTTGCATCTTTGAGTAGTGGCAGGGCATCAATGGCAATTTGGGGGTTTCTGCCCCTCATCAGCTTTCGGCGGCGGGAGGGGGAGACGCTGTTCAGAGAATGATAGAGATATACCGGCTTCATCTCCGCCAATTGGGAGATCACCTCTGGGGTCAGGGTCGTGCCATTGGTGGTGATCCGAAACACCTCTGAGGTCTTCTCCCTGAGCAGCCGAAGCACCTCAAAAAAGTGGGGATGGATCATAACCTCGTAGATGTCACCCAGGCTGGGGAATAAACATGAGCCCGCCTTGGAGTAAAAATAATCCAACCTGGTTCTCATCTCCTTAAACTCCTCCTCGGCAGGCCTTCTCAGCTTGCCCAGTGCTAAGGAGGAAGGATTCCCCCGATTGTAGCAGAAAATGCAATCGCAGTCGCAGCGAGTTCCCCCATATTCAAAGACCTCGGCAGGGTTGCAGGGGGAGGGAGAAAGCCAGTCCTTGAGATCTTTCAGCCGAAAGCCATCTATCTGGACAACCTCGCCATCCTGCTCTAAATCGACTATGGCGAGGAGGCTCTCCAGTTGCTTCTTAATGAATTCGATTCTTGGTTCGTATAAAGCGGCATTCTTGATATCTTGAAAGGAGTTCATATCTCATCCTCCCAGCCACGCTTAGAGCGAGCGCTCTTCGAACAAACCGGGGAATTCCTGCTCTTGAGGAGAAACCTTGTATACACTACTTCTGTCACGGAGCAGCTTGAATCCATCGATCTTTACCTCACGCTGCCCTTCCATAGGGATAACGATGTTAAGGATATTTTCAAGCTGCGCCCTGATCATCTCCACAAGTGGGTCTGGATACAGAGGTTCCTTTTTGCCATTAAGCTTATAGCGGAAAACATAATCTGTCATCCCCCAGATCACCTCCCCTTAAAAACGGGCTTGCGCTTCTGGATAAAAGCCATCGGGCCCTCCTTTGCGTCTTCACTCCTCATCACTCTATCTATAAGGGTCATAATCTCCGCCTCCTCCTCAGCGCTCGCCCGCTGATACTTAAGGAGCTTGTTGAAGATGGTTTTCGTGGTGCTCACCGCCAGCGGAGCATTCTCGGCGATCTCTCGAGCCAGGGCATAGGTAACAGAGGATAGCTCATCGGCGGGAACCACCAGATTGACCAAGCCAATCTCCCCTGCCCTTTGGCTATCAATAAATCTTCCGGTGAAGAAGAGTTCCTTTGCCCGGGGCAGCCCAACCACATTGATCAGGCGCTGGATGCCAGCGGGGGGATAGACCAGCCCCAGCTTCACCGGGTTTATCCCCATCCGCGCTGTATCAGCAGCGATGCGCAGATCGCAGGTCACCGCTAAGTCGCAGCCAGCACCCATGGCGGCACCGTAGATCATAGCGATTACCGGGTAGGGATAGGAAATGATGCTCTCCATAGCATAGTCAATGGGGTTGCCCGTTCTGGTTGCCTCCTCCGCTGATACCGTAGCGATGCCCCCAATGTCCATCCCTGCGGAGAAGGCCTTCTCCCCAGCACCCCTAAGCACCACAACCCTGACCTCCCTGTCATCTTTCAAAGCATGGAGGGTATCCCCTAGCCGAAGCAGCACATCAAGGCTGAGGGCGTTTCGCCTCTCCGGGCGATTGACGGTGATAGTGCAGATATTCTCCGCCTTCTCTACAAGAAGCACTTCATCCGCCATTGGCTCACCTCCCTACGCTAGTTAATCCGCTAGATGGAATTGGTATCTGAGTTAACCACCCCAGCGATATTAGCCCCCGGGCACAAGCAGAAAAAGACCGGCCCTATCAGGCCTGCATCCGGCCTAACCTATCATCCCGGGCACCAAGCCTATTAGCACCCCAGCCGCTGTGGCGGTACCGATAACGCCAGCCACGTTCGGCCCCATTGCGTGCATCAGCAAGTAGTTCTCCGGGTCTTCACGGCTGGCTTCCCGCTGGCACACTCTGGCAGCCATGGGAACGGCCGATACCCCGGCGGCGCCGATGATGGGATTTATCTTCTTGCCCGATAGACGATACATCAGTTTGCCCAGCAACACACCACCAGCAGTGGAGAAGCAAAAGGCGACAAGACCGAGCAGGAAGATCTGCATGGTCTCGACTTTGAGGAATACCGCCGCCGGCATCGTCGAACCCACGGTGATCCCAAGGAGAATGGTAACGATATTCATAAGTTCATTCTGGGCAGTGCTGGAAAGGCGCTCCACCACACCGCACTCGCGGAGGAGGTTGCCAAAGGCAAACATGCCGATAAGGGGTGCCGCCTTGGGGACTATTACCCCGACGACAATGGCCAAGGCTAGAGGGAAGATGATCTTTGTCCTCCTGGAGACCGGGCGAAACGTGTAGGGCATCCTCACCCTCCTCTCCTCCTTGGTGGTCAAGAGCCGGATAATGGGTGGCTGGATGACGGGAACAAGGGCCATATAGGAGTAGGCGGCTACCGCCACCGCACCCAGGATATCGGGCCCCCCTATCTCCTGCATCTTTGTCGCCACATAGATAGTGGTAGGCCCATCCGCCCCCCCTATTATCGCTATGGATGCTGCTCCCAGCAGGTCGAAGCCAAGGGCTATAGCCCCTATCAGAGCTATGAATACGCCTAACTGGGCAGCACCACCCAGAAGAATGGTGCGTGGGTTTGACAGCATGGGCTCGAAATCGGTGAGAGCCCCCAGGCCGAGGAAGATTAGCAGAGGTATGACCTCGGTTTCCAGGAGATATGTGCGGAAGTACCACAGAATGCCGCCCATTTCGCCATCGGCGGCTGGCTTGGTGAGCTCTCCTACGGGCAGGTTGGCCAGGATTATGCCGACACCGATCCCGATCAGGAGGAGGGGCTCAAACCGCCTAGCAATGCCTAAATAAATAAGCACCCCACCGATGATCAACATGATAAGGGTGCCTGTGTTTAAATCTAAGAACCCCTCGAAGAGGCTTGACCAGTCCACTTCTTTGGCTGCTCCTTACTCCAAATCAACCATAACCACTCCCTGCTTCACCGTCTGCCCCACTGCCACCCGGATGGCTTTGATCACACCATCCCTGGGCGCTGGTATGGTGATCTCCATTTTCATTGACTCGATAATGAAGAGTGTGTCCCCGGTTTTAACTTGATCGCCTTCCTTCACCTTGATCCCCAGCACCTTGCCCGGCAAGGGCGCAGTCACAGCACCAGCAACCGCCTCAACCCTGGGTCTAGTAACGGCCGGGGGGGTGACTACTTTACGATCCGGCTCAGCTTCCCTCACCACCGAAGCCGACGGCTTCTTAGAGACAGTGGTCTCCTCCTGTACCTCGACCTGATAGGTCTGGCCATTGACCACAACCGTTAGTGGTGATTGAGATAGATCGCCTATTTCTACTGTGTATTCCCTATCATTGACCAATAACCTAAAGCTCTTTACCACTGCTGTCTTTTCCTTCCCCTAGAGTTCATGAGTTGCTGCCTGCCAGAGGTTACCCAATGGCTGGGTTGGCGCCGAGGGGTGGTCTTCCTCTGCATCGGCCGACCTGAATCCGACTTGGCCAGGCTCAGTGCCATCGCAATAGCTGCCGCAACCTCCCCCTGCGAGGAGTCCTCACCTTCTGCAGAAACGATGGATTCCGCCCCCTCCGCAACGGGTACTGGCTCCCCGCCCTTCTCGCGGAAGAACCTGCCCATAAGCAATATCACCGCCATTAAAATGATCAGGGTAGCGAAGACAACAACTACACCCACTACCGCCACAAGTGTGCCGTCAATTAGCCCGTTACCCATTGATCTTCCTATCTATTCCAGACCCTCGCCTCAGCCAAATCCTGCGATGGGTTTTGCTTCCCTTTTTGGCATGCTGGCAGATCCTTCACCTTGAGGACCTGCCTCTTTATCTCCCCCGAATTATGCACCCCCGTTTCCTTCGCTAGGCAGCCACATTATAGGCCTGATATTCCCCAAATACTCCCCTTAGCATACCGCATATCTCCCCCAAGGTGGTATAGGCTTTCACCGCCTCGATAATTGGGGGGATAAGATTGATTTCATCATCCCTCGCTGCCTCATCCAAACGCCGTAAGCATGCCTCCACCCCCCCGTTATCCCGCTCCCGTTTTACCCTGGCAAGGTTGGCTATCTGCTTCTCCTCAGCCGCAGCCCTCTTTTGAGGATCGTAAGGGTGCTCCACCAGCCTGGGAGGCAATACTTCCAGCTCTTGTTCTCCGGCAAATAAGTTCACCCCAACAATAACCTTCTCCCCTGTCTCCAACCCTCTCTGGAACTGGTAGGCGCTCTTAGTGATCTCCTGCTGCATATAACCCTTTTCAATGGCAGCCACAGCACCGCCCATAGCATTGATCTTATCGATCTCCCTCCACGCCTCTTCCTCAACCTGGTCCGTCAGGGATTCCACATAATAGGAACCGGCCAAGGGATCGGCAGCCTCACAGAGCTTAGCCTCGAGGGTCATGATCCTCATGGCATCCACATTGAGCTGCCAGCCCTCCAGGCTATGGCCCAGCCCCAGAGGTTCATCGTAGGGGAAACCGGTGAAGGGAACTCCCCCCGCCAAAGCGGAGGCCACACCGCCGAGCACCGCCCGAGTGAAGTTGTTGAGGGGGCGCTGCACCGTTTTGGTAGCCTCGCCACTACCGCCAGCCGCCGCCTGGCGCAATATCCAACACCTGGGGTTTTTGGACCCAAAGCGCTCCTTCACAATCTTGGCCCACATCCGCCGCCCGGCACGATTTACGGCGATCTCCTTGAATAACTCCATGCTGCCACCAAAGTTCAGGAAGGTGAAGCGGGGCAAACAAGCATCCACATCGAGACCCGCATCGATCCCTAATTGCACATAGGCAATGGCATTAGAAAAGGTGTAGGCCAGAACCTGGGGGCCAGTGGCACCAGCCTCCCTCATGTGATAGCCACAGATGCTGATGGTGTTCATGAGGGGCAGGTGCTCAGTACAATAGGTAATGGTGTCCCGGATCATTCTCATCGAGGGCCTGGGGGGGAAGATATAGGTGCCCCGAGCAACAAACTCCTTCAGGATATCGTTTTGTGGTGTCCCCCTAAGCCTTGCAGGGGGTATCCCCCTCTTTTCCGCCATGGCGATATACATCGCTAGAATAATATTGCAGGGAGCATTTATGGTAAAATTGGAGGCGATCCTATCCAGGTCATTGTTGCCCACAAAGGCTTCATAGATCACCTCAAAATCCCTCAGGGTGTCCACCGCCACCCCTACCTTGCCCACCTCACCGCGAGCCATAGGGGAATCGGAATCGTAGCCACATTGGGTAGGCAGGTCGAAAGCAATATTGGGCCCCCCGATGCGACCACTAGATTTATAATAGTCCCTGGTATCCTCTGCGGTCCCATATCCAGAATACATTCCAGCCCTGATCAGTCGAGTAGGGGCCGCACCACCCACAGCCGCGGCAAGGGCGGGGGTAGCATAAACATCCGCAGTGAAAGGATACTCCCCAGGAAATCCTACCTTCTCCAAAAAATCATAGTCTTTAACATCCAAGGGGGTGTAGAATTTTCGAGGGCTCTCCTTCATCCCGAGACGCTCAAGAGATGGCTTCAGCGTCCCCTCCTCCCACTCTTTCCTCCTGCGCTCAATTTCCGCCAACCGATCCTTGTCAAACATAGCACGGCTCCTAAACCCTCGCTAGGGTGCTAAACCAAGTTTTGCTAAGTTTATCACCCTAGTTTCCCCATTGTCAATGAAAAGCCTAAGGGAGTCTGCCCCAGGCTCCGTGAACGAATAGCAAGGGCTTGCCCTTTAGCCTTTGACCACACCGATCGGTCTTGCTTTAGCCACCTTACGGGAGATACCTGCCCGATGGGTTACCTCTACCACTTGGGCGACATCCTTATAGGCCTCCGATGCCTCCTCAGCAAGTGAGGACATACTCCCCACCTTGACCATGATACCCTTCTCAGCCAGCCCCCTGGCGACATCGACGCCGCGCAGGCTTCGCTTCGCTGCCGAACGGCTCTGAACCCTTCCCGCACCATGGCAGGTGGAGCCAAAGGTCTCCGCCATCGCCCTATCGGTGCCCACCAAAACGTAGGAATAACGCCCCATATCGCCGGGGATGAGTACAGGCTGCCCGATCTCTCTATACATGCGAGGCACATCGAGATGTCCGGCGGGGAAAGCCCTGGTGGCTCCTTTGCGATGGATACAGAGAGCGAGCTTCTTCCCATCCACCTCATACTCCTCCATCTTGGCGATGTTGTGGGCCACATCGTAGACCATCTCCAGGCCCAATTCGCGGAGGCTCCTGCCAAATACCTTGATAAAGGCCTCCCTGGCCCAGTGGGTGATACACTGGCGATTGGCCCAGGCGTAGTTAGCAGCGCAAGCCATACCAGCAAAGTAGGCTTGCCCTTCGGGGGACTTCACCGGGGCACAGGCAAGCTGGCGGTCGGGGAGGCTGATGCCATACTTCGCCACCGCTGTTCCCATGGTCGCTAAATGGTCGGTGCAAACCTGATGACCAAAGCCTCGCGAGCCAGTGTGGATCAGGAGGAGCACCTGACCTACTCTCTCAATACCCATGACCGCAGCGGCTGCAGGGTAATAGATTTCCGCCACCACTTGCACCTCAAGGAAGTGGTTCCCAGCGCCCAGTGTTCCCGACTGAGGGGCACCGCGCTGCTTAGCCTTGGCGCTCACCTGCTTGGGATCAGCGCCCTTCATGCTGCCATGCTCCTCGGTGACCTCCAGGTCCCTCACCTCCCCATAACCCCTATCCACAGCCCACTTGGCACCGTTGACCAGAACCTTATCCATCTCCCGCTGGTCCAGCCGTAACTTCCCCTGGGAGCCTACCCCCGAAGGGACATCATGGTAAAGGGCACCAACCAGTCCTTCTATCCTGGGTCTAACCTCCTCTTCACTGAGGTTGGTGCGCAGCAGTCTCACCCCGCAATTGATGTCAAAGCCGACCCCTCCCGGTGATATCACGCCATCCTCCACCCTGGTAGCGGCAACCCCCCCTATAGGGAACCCATAGCCCCAATGGATATCGGGCATCGCCAGGGACCTTGAGACGATCCCGGGAAGGAAGGCCACATTGGCTACCTGCTCCAGGGCCTGTTCCTCCCTGATATGGGTCAGCATCCCCTCATCAGCATAGATAAGCCCGGGCACTTTCATGCCCGCCTTATAGCTCTTCGGGATCTCCCACCTATAATCATCTATTTTCTTTAACGTTCTCTCCCAGTGCATCTCCTTCACCACCTCCTAAATATCAAACAGCACCTGAACCCTGAAGCCATCACCCTCCTCGATCTTGAGCATGTGATATGTGGCTGCCTTGACCGCTGTCTTTATCTTATGACGCTCCGGGTCGATCTTTTCCCCATAGCAGCTCGACCTCAGCCTGGTCTCAGTGAGTTCACCGATTTCAAAACTCTTAAAGAGCATGTTCTCCGTCTCGAAGAGGTAGATCAACTCGTTGAGCCAGGCCACCAGGAGATCCATACGGTCCTCAGCGATTACCTCAACCTCGTGGCAAATAGCAGCGCCCACATCCTCAAGATCGACCATCAGGCTGAAGAGGGCATAGGCAGCATTGGAAAAGGCCTCCTTCAGGTCTGCCCCATAGGCAGCGATGCCGATATCAGCAGTATGATCGATAAACTCAAACCTTTTTGCCATCTTTTACACCTCCATTATACCAAAATACGCCCTTAAAGAGCATTATTACAGTTCACCCCCTTGTTATCTTAAGAGAATTCTATTGACAACTCGGCCTCTCTCTGCTAATTTGGGATGATATATAAGGAGGTAGCGCAGTGAAATTCCCCTTTATCCCCCGGGAGGAGAAGTTCTTCGACCTTTTTGAGGAAAGCGCCCGCAACCTGGTGAGGGGGGCTGGCCTCCTTGTCGAGCTTACGGAGAAGTGGGAGGATGTGGCAGAAATGGTGAGGCAGATAATAGAGCTCGAGCACCACGGTGACAACATCACCCACCGCATCATGGAGCAACTGCACGGCACCTTTGTCACCCCCATCGACCGCGAGGACATTGCACAACTGGCCAATCGCATGGACGATGTGATGGATTTTATCGAGGGGGCCGCGGTGGCCATGCTCATCTATGGGGTGGAGAGGCCTACAGAAAGGGCGAAGGAGCTGGCAGGTGTTCTAGACAGGGTAACCGCTGAGGTTAGCAAAGCGATACCAAAGCTCCGCCGCGCCAAGCAGCTAAAGGAAATCCCGGAGCACTGCATCGAGATAAATCGCCTGGAGAATGAGGCCGATGAAGTGATCCGCTGTGCACTGGCGGAGCTTTTTGTTGACCAGATAGACCTTGCAAACGTAATTAAATGGCGGGAGATCTATGAGCACATGGAGAATGCCACCGACCGCTGCGAGGACATCGCCGATATCCTCGAAGGGGTAATGATTAAGCGTGCCTGATCCCCTTTTCATCCTGGTCATCATTCTTGCCGTTGGCTTTGCCATCGTCAATGGTTTCAACGACGCCGCTAATGCTATCGCCACCGTAATCGGCACCCGCGTCCTCTCCCCCCTTCGTGCCGTAATCATGGCAGCCATCCTGAACTTTGCCGGCGCCGCCACCGGTCTCGCCGTCGCCCTAACTATCGGCAAGGGCATCATCAACCCAAACTTGATTGGCTACGACCTTATGCTTGCTGCCCTGGCTGCGGTGATTATATGGGGAGTTGTTGCCACCCGTTTGGGCCTTCCCATAAGCATAAGCCACTCATTTATTGCCGGGATTGTTGGTGCTGCGATCGCTGTGGGGGAAAGCGGGGCCATTATCTGGAGCGGCTTTGGCAAGGTGCTCTCCTCAGTAGCCATCGTCCCCGCTCTGGGCTTCGCCGGGGGGCTGTTGGTGATGGTCGCCTTAATGTGGATATTGCGGCGCACCGCACCACTCCGGGTAGAAGGCATCTTCAGCAAGCTGCAAGTTCTCTCCGCCGCCTTCATGGCCTATGCCCATGGCAAGAATGATGGGCAGATGCCCATAGCCATCATCGCCATGGCATTGATGATCCACACCGGCACCGAGTTTAGCATCCCCTTCTGGGTGGTCGCCCTCTCAGCGACGGCCATCTCCCTGGGCACTGTCTTTGGTGGCTGGCGCGTTATCAGGACAGTGGGTGTCAGGATCACCGCCCTCAGGCCCGTTCAGGGCTTTGCCGCTGAGGCATCAGCGGCGGCGGTGATTGAGGTCGCCTCATCCCTGGGCATCCCGGTGAGCACCACCCACTGCATAAGCTCATCGATCATGGGGGTAGGCTCTACCAAGCGCCTCTCCGCGGTGCGCTGGGGTATTGCTGGGAATATCGTCCTCGCCTGGGTGTTGACCTTCCCCATATGTGGCGCCATCGGTTGGCTGCTCGCATCGTTATTTTAAAAACCGCTCAAATCAAGCATGGTGCGCCATAATTCTTGCTTGACAGTCTCCAAGAAAGTTGATAACCTTTATGATTAGTGAGTTCTTAGGCAGGAATATCCGGGCGTCCCAGGCAAACTCCTGCTCTTTGGTATATTAGCAGAAATAGAGGCGCAAATAGCAGTGCACCAGCGTGGTGAGGTCACCACAAAGGGCACTGCAACAGTGGTTCTCCCATCTAGGGTACCGCAAGAAAAACAGCATTATAGAAGAGGAAGGATAGCATGACCGAAACAGCTTTAGCCAAGGTAAAGGTTCTGGAGTATGCTCAGTTCGTAGCCGGCCCCTATTGCACCAAGCTACTGGCGGACATGGGGGCCGAGGTGATTAAGATCGAGCCGCCCAATGGAGGCGATCAGGCGAGGAGAAGGGAGCCTTTCCTGAAGGATGCCCCCCACCCGGAGAGGAGTGGGCTCTTTTTCTATCTCAACACCAACAAGCTGGGGATCACCTTGAATCCCAATACCAGCACAGGGAGAGGGATTTTCAAAGAGCTGGTGAAGGAAACCGATGTCCTGGTGGAGGACAATCCTCCCCAAGCGATGGCGGAGCTAGGTCTCGACTACGAAAGTCTGAAGGACATAAACCCCCGCCTGATTATGACCTCGATCACCCCATTTGGACAGACCGGCCCCTATAGAGATTACAAGGCCTACCATCTGAACACCTACCACGGGAGCGGGCTTGCCAAAATCCTGTCGGATATTCTTCCCGATGAGGTGAAGCAGCCCCTCAAGGCGGCGGGATACCTCGGGGACTACGACTCCGGGCTTAGCGCTGCGGTAGCCCTAATGGGAGCCCTGTACGGCCGCTTATTCACCGGCATGGGGCAGCATATCGACATCTCGAAGCAGGAGTCGCTAATTACCCTGGAGAGAGTGGAGATCGGCATGTATGGTAACGAGGGGTTTTCAATGATGAGCACAGTGGCGATGCAGAACATGCTCGGCGGGCTGCGGCACTGCAAGGATGGCCACGTAATGCTTGTCATCCCTATGGAGCATCAATGGCAGGCCCTCGTTGAGCTAATGGGCAATCCAGACTGGGCTCAGGATGAGCGCTATAAGGATGAGTTTTCCAGGGCTCAGCATGCTGAGGTGCTGAACAACTACATCACGGAATGGATGAGTAATTACACCAAGGATGAGATCTTTCATCGGGCCCAAGCATTAAGCTGCCCTATCGGGGCGGTGTATACAGCGGAAGACCTACTCGCCTCGGAGCAGCTCAAGGCCAGAGAGTTCTTTGTAGAGGTGGAGCATCCAGAGATGGGCAAGGTAAAATGCCCCGCCGCCCCTTATCGCTTCTCCAAGACACCCTGGCGAGTGGCGCGCCCCGCCCCGCTGCTCGGCGAGCACAATGAAGATATCTACTGCAAGCGGTTGGGTTTCTCTAAGGAAGAGCTAGTGAGGATGAGGGGAGCAGGGATCATCTAAAAGGAGGGTTTTAAATGACACGACGCCCTTTAGAAGGGGTAAGAATAGCTGATTTCACCTGGGCCTGGGCCGGTCCCTACGGCACAATGCTGCTCGCCTTTATGGGGGCCGAGGTGATCAAGATCGAGAGCACCAAGCGCCCCGACCACTCCAGGATGCGATCTCTTGCAGCAGGCCCCACCTTTGGCGGCCCCGATCACGCCCCCATCTTTAACGACCTCAACCTCAGCAAGATGAGCATAACCCTCGACCTGAGCCAGCCCAAGGCGGTGGAACTGGCAAAGAAGGTAGTCAGTATTAGCGATGTGGTAGCGGAGAACTTTCGCCCCGGGGTGATGGATAAGCTTGGGCTGGGATACGAAGCGCTAAAGGAGGTGAAGCCAGATGTCATCATGCTCTCCTCCTCAGCGGTGGGCGGGACTGGCCCGCAGAGACACTATGTAGGCTATGCCCCTACCTTCGCCGCCCTCGGTGGAATGGCCCACCTCACCGGCTTCCCCGATGGTCCCCCCGTCCCCCTCATGGGTTCCAGTGACCTAAGGAGTGCCACCACCAGCGCCTTCGCCATCCTCGTTGCCCTCTACCACCGAGCCCAGACCGGCGAGGGACAGCATATCGACCTCTCATCCACCGAGACGATCGCTGTTCTTGTTGGCGATGCAATCCTGGACTACACCATGAATAATCGGGTCTCCTCGCGAAAGGGGAATCGCGATGAAATCATGGCTCCACACAATTGTTACCCCTGCCAGGGGAATAACTGGGTTTCCATCGCCATAGCCACAGATGAGGAGTGGGAAAGCTTTTGCGATGCCCTGGGAAATCCCCCCTGGACAAAGGACGAAAGGTTCACCGATGCCTTCCGTCGGTGGCAAAATCAGGAGGAACTCGATAAGCTCATCGGGGAATGGACCATTAACTATACTCACCGTGAAGTAATGGAAAGGTTGCAAAAGGCTGGAGTGGCTGCAATACCATCCTTCGGCGGCGCCGAGCTATTTTCTGACCCCCACCTTAATGAGCGAGGCTTTGCCACAGAGGTATCACACCCAGTGATTGGAAAACGAAAAGTGGTCAATGTACCCTGGAGGTTCTCCGCCACACCGGCTCAGGTCACTAGTTATGCTCCGCTACTCGGTGAGCATAATGAATATGTCTTTGGCGAACTCTTGGGCATGCCCCAAGAGGAGATCCAGAGGCTCGTGGCGGAGGGGATTATCAACTAGTCTCCAAAACCTCTCTTATCAGGATGCTCTGTTTAACGCGGTCGACTGCGTACTGACAGGCCTCAAAAGCCTCCTGGCGATGGGGAGCAGCAATGGCAACAACAAGGATGGTCTCGCCAACACCGATCCGACCCAATCTATGACAAAGGAATATATCCTCAAGATGCCACCTGGTGCGGATCTCATCATCGACCTCCCGAAGCAACTGCTCCGCCGTATCCTCATCGCCCTCACATTCGGCAAAGAGAACCCGCTTACCGCTAAGGGAGTATCCCCGTAGCGACCCAATAAAGGTCACCAAGGCGCCATTGGTATCCCTTCTTGCCACTCGGTTCACAATTTGCTCAGCAATGAGCGGGGTTTGGCTTACCTCAAACATGCTATCCTTTTGGAGCAACCTCTTCAACAGGCTTGTCAAATAGCGCCTCGAGCTCCTCACCCTCTATAGTCTCGCTGGCGATGAGTGCCTCAGCTAACTGCACCAGCTTAGCCCTTTTCTGGGAGAGGATGTCCTTGGCCACGCTGTAGGCATGTTGAATAATGGCGTGAACCTCCCCATCGATCTCCTGAGCGGTATTCTCACTATAGTCCTTCTGCTCTGCCACCTCACGCCCCAGAAATACCAACTCCTCCCTACGCCCGAAGGTGCGAGGGCCCAGCTTCTCGCTCATACCGTATTCTGTAACCATCTTGCGGGCGATCCTGGTTGCCTGCTCGATGTCACTCTCGCTCCCCGTGGTCATTTCGCTAAAGATCATGTCCTCGGCGGCATGCCCGGCAAGCATGGTGGCCAGCATGTCATTGAACTGGGAGCGGGTCCACAGATAGCGATCCTCGGTGGGAAGTAGGCGAGTGTAGCCACCCATCGTGCCGCGGGCGATTATCGAGACCTTGTGCACCGGATCGGCTTGGGGAAGTATCTTGGCTACCAAAGCATGACCCGCCTCATGGTAGGCGGTGATTTCCTTCTCCTTGGGGCTGATGATCCTGCTCTTCCGCTCCGGGCCGGCGATCACCCGGTCGATGGACTCCTCAAGCTCCAGGAGACCGATTTCCTTCTTATTGCGCCTCGCTGCCAGGATGGCCGCCTCATTCACCAGGTTCGCGAGGTCAGCGCCAGAGAAGCCCGGCGTCTGTTTGGCAACGGTCTCCAGATTGGCCGAATCATCCAAAGGCATACCCTTGGTATGCACCTCCAGGATCGCCTTACGCCCCTTGATATCGGGTCGATCCAAAACCACCTGTCGATCGAAGCGGCCAGGGCGAAGTAGCGCAGGGTCCAGGATATCAGGGCGATTGGTTGCCGAGAGAACGATGACATTGGTGGAAGAATCGAATCCATCCATCTCCACTAGGATCTGATTGAGGGTCTGCTCCCTTTCGTCATGGCCACCACCAAACCCTGCTCCCCGGTGGCGCCCCACAGCGTCGATCTCATCGATAAAGATAATACAGGGGCTATTACGCTTCGCCTGATCGAAGAGGTCCCTTACCCGGGAGGCGCCAACGCCAACAAACATCTCAACAAACTCGCTGCCACTTATGGAGAAGAAGGGGACGCCGGCTTCACCGGCCACCGCACGACCAAGCAGGGTCTTCCCCGTGCCCGG
>Ga0209635_10002115_pt1 | contig 15115 bp, 9 predicted proteins | sample DeeMarSWOR230_32_FD_187463 | JGI IMG/M metagenome (GOLD analysis project Ga0209635, IMG submission 187463) | Marine sediment microbial communities from White Oak River estuary, North Carolina - WOR-2-30_32 (SPAdes) (version 2) | ecosystem: Environmental > Aquatic > Marine > Intertidal zone >... | reverse complement strand
CTTATGTTGAACCTACACAGTCAGTCATCAGCGTGGAGCAAAAAACAGGTGAAGTTGAAGATTTCAACTATCAAAGAATTATCAATTCTCTGAAAAAAGTCGGGGTTACAGATGAACTAGCAAGCAAGGTTGTAACGAAAGTTCAGGCTAAACTGTGCAAAATGGATCCCCCTGTTTCAACGCAATTAATTAAAACAGCTGTTGTAGATGAAGTGGAAAAGGAAAATCCAGAAGCAGCAAAAAAATTGAGAAATCGGAAACTGTGGGAATTAAAATCTTTCTAAAATTGGGTTGGGTTGGGGTTAAAATTTAACGTTAAAATTTAACTTCTCTCTGCAAATGCGCACGCAGTTTGAGATTGTATTAGGCAAAGAATGAAAAGCTTAAAAGTGGTTTACTCCAGAAAAAACATTTGGGGAGATGGACGTGACTAAGCCGGAAGTCGATGAAGCTTTTGAATGGATGGTCTTAATAATAGGCATAGTCTCAGCCATAATGAGCCAGTATCCAACATATTTTTACACTCTGTCTCCTGGCGTTGCCGACCCCTCGCTGAAGGCAGCTAAAGCGATTGTTATTCCGTTGGTGATAACGATTTTTATTTGGCTCGTCGGAAAACTTGTGGTTAGCGAACCACTTCAAGTCTTAGCTAAGGTTGTCGCGTGGATAGTGGTTATAGGCGTCACGCTTAACAATTTTTACAATTACATGTTGGGCTTAATTTGGGCTTCTGGGTTTCATTATGAAGCAACCATATTAGATGATGTTTTTGTATCCTTGGGAATGTTATTATTCTTTTTGCTTGCCCCAATCTTCACTTATTTCGTTGTTGTTCCAAAATATAGGGACATTTACCCGAATTCAACTTTACTCAGAAGCAAAGTCAAATTCTTAATCACATACATCGTGACCCAGACTAGTTTGTTCGTGCTGGTTGTTTTTCTTGTAAGCTAAGAGGAATAGAGCCTAGCATCTATTTTGATTGGCGCGCGCTTCTTATTTTGTTGTTATTGTATATAAACAGCCAAGTGGTTTTAAAGCGTCATCTATTTTTTTTATTAGGTCATTGAGTTGGGCTGTTTTAGGTTCTTTATACCACTCGAAAAAGAAATCATATTCTCCTAGTTTTTGCCCATGTTTACTAATTATACTATGACATCTCTTGACTGGAACTACAACACCAGTTCTCTGCATAAAAAAGCCGGGAATAGTAGCATTAAACGTCTCTACCTTTTCTCCTCCTAGATCTCTTGCCATTCTTGGTGAAAGATCTTGTTGTATGACGTAATCCATTATACATACTTCAGGCATATCGACAGCCACTTTTTCAAGTTCTCTTATCGCTTCTAAAATGGGTGGACCATAAATTTTAATATAGCTTCTCATAGACGTTCCCATATATTTTTAGTTTGTTAGGATATTATTAAAATTACCCACAACTTCTACTAACTAAAAGTCTAAGAAATCTGATTTGCGCGCAACCTAATTACAGAAACCAAATTATCTCCTCAAGATGCATGCATGCATTCCACGAAGAGTCTCCCCGCATAATATGCGCGCGCCTATTACGCCCGCAAGTAATGCTGTAGCAATCGGAAACTTGAAGAATGTTGAGATAATTACATTTCAAGTGGGATTGTGAAGATTATAGCTCAGAAAGAAACAATACGAGAGATAATGGCTCGAGAGGAATTGGTTAAAGAGAGGATAGACAAAAATGGGGAGAAATGGGTAAAAAAATACGTTGGAGGGGGAGCACACTTTCTAAACTGGTTAGAGCAGTACAAAGAAGTCTATGGAGAAAGGAATGTAGATATAGAAGAGATAGATTCAAGAGAATTTAGCTGTTTTGAGAAAGGTAACGAAAAAATGTATAGAATTTGGGTAAAAGAAAGGAAGTAATTGATACACGTTTTGGGTTTGGGGTTAAAATTTAACGCCCCCCTTAATTGAAGTAATAAATGATTTAGAAAAAAGTGCTTTTATTGAATTTTTATTGAGGAGGTGCCTGTAGAGAGCCAATAGACTAAAATATTTGTTTTACACACTATCTTATATAAGATATCTCAATATTTAATATAAGAATTAGAACTACACACAACTAGAGAAAAAAAGAGAGATATCTATGAACCAACTAGAAATGCATAAAATCCTGGTAACTATTTTGTTACTTTTACTATTATCTTTTACATCAAACCCATTCGTAGAGGTACACGCAAAAACCTATTCTTTTACTGCAACAATATCCCCAACCCAAATTAACGTTAATCAACTTGCATCATACCAAGGAATAATCACAAACTTAGGAGAAAGCGGCTTAGGTTCAACAGAGATAGCAATCCCCCCTGGATTCACTGTCCTCTTTCCAATAATAATTCTCAACCCAACAACATTATGGAATTACACTCTAACAGCCACAACAATAAGCATAAGTGCCACGGAAGGAGGAGGAGTAATACCAACAGGAGGAAACATAACATTCACCTTCAACGCTATTGCCCCAACCACACCAAGCCTAACAAACTGGACAACCCAAGCCACCACAAGCATTCAAGGAGGCGGAGTAACAATCCCAATAGAGGGTGAACACCCAACAGTAACAGTCACTTCTCCCTCATATAATCCGCCAACCATCCAAGCTTCCCCCACCACAATCAACCAAGGCCAAACCTCCCTTCTCTCCCAACTCACAGGAACATCTGGAGGCACTCCACCTTATAACTACCAATGGCTAGAAGCCTTCAATGAAGAAATCTTCACACCCATTACAGGTGCTAATGCATCAGAATACACTTTCTCCCCTACAACATTAACTCCAACCGGAACCTGGAACTTCCAACTCGACGTAACAGACAACTCCACGATTCCCCAAACAATAACTTCAAACACAATCGCCATAACCCTAAACTCAGCACTAACAGCTCCTCAAATAACATCAACTCCTAACCAAGTAACACAAACCCAAACTTCTACCCTAAATTCCTCCCCAATCACTACGGGAACATCACCATACACATACCAATGGTACCAAAAAGCTCCCAACCAAAATTACACAGCCGTTGGCACAAACTCACCTACTTATATCTTCCCAGGATCCACAACAATAGGTACTTGGACATTCCTAGTTCAAGTAATCGACAACACAGGAGCAACCATCAATTCCACTTCAGCACAAATAACTATAACATCAACACCCTCCTTGACAATAACCGTAACTCAAACTGCCTATGGTACGATCAATCCCGGAACCCGCAGTATAAGTCTAGGTAACGACCAATCCTTCACTATTGCACCTGACATCGGCTATTACATCGCAGATGTTTTAGTGGATGGAGTCTCGATTGGCGCAGTAACCTCATACACCTTCCACAATGTCACAACCAGTCATAGCCTAACTGCAACTTTCGCTCCAATAGAATACACTCTAACCGTCTCCAAAATTGGAGAAGGTTTAACAACCCAAAATCCAAATCAAACCACCTACCATTACGGTGACACAATTCAATTAACCGCAACTCCAGTAAATGGATGGAGATTCACAAGTTGGACAGGCGACATAACTAGTTCCCTTAATCCCTCCACAATAACAATTGATGGAAATAAAGAGGTCATTGCAACTTTTCTTAACAATCAATATATAATCATTGCATCAGCAACCCAAGGGGGACAAATCACTCCTTCCGGAACTACCATTGTAGATAATGGAGAAAACCAAACTTTCAACATAATCCCAAACACAGGTTACCACATCGAAAACGTCTTGATTAATGGCACAAACATAGGCTCAGTCACTTCATACACCATCAATAATGTAAAAGGAGACACCACAATCAGTGCAAGTTTTGCCCCTAACACTTTTTCAATCACAGCCCAAGCTGATCCAAACGGTTCAATCAATCCAACCGGAATTGTTTCTGTAAACCATGGTGCCACTCAAAGCTTCACAATATCCCCAGACAACGACTACTACATCACTGATGTTTTAGTAGATGGAACCTCGATTGGCCCAGTAACCTTTTACACCTTTTCAGCAGTCACCTCAGACCACACAATCACTGCCAACTTTGCAGCCAACACTATTACATACTTTATCAACGTTACAAGCCAACAAGGGACAGCAACTCCTTCGGCACAAGTCAACGCCGGCGAAAGCTTCTCCGTTTCAGTTTCAAGTCCCCAGGGAGAAACAAACCACCGATGGATCTGCACAGGATATAGCATAGATGGCAATCCATCAATCTCAGGTACAACCTACACCTTCACAAACATACAAGCAAACCACACTATAACCTTCGACTGGCAAGAACAATACTACCTAACCGTGGATTCACCGACTGGTCAAACCACCGGAACAGGATGGTACAACTCAAGCACCACAACAGTTGTCTCCGTAAACAATAACACTATCACAAGTGAAAATGGAAAACGACATATCTTCACCGGATGGACTGGAGACGCCACAGGCACAGACACAACAAGCGATCCAATAAAAATAGATGGACCTAAAACAGCAATAGCAACTTGGAAAACCCAATATCAGGTAACCTATGCAAGTTTAGACAACACACGACAGGAGACTACCAATGCAACAGAATGGGTCGACACCGGAACCCCAACTAACGCAGCCTTCCAAAAAATAATAACAAATGAAGCTGGCAACACAAGACAAGTATTAATAAACGAAAACATACCAACCTCTATCAACAGACCCCAAACAATCACAGCAATTTACCAAACTCAATACCTCGTAACCTTCATGCAGGACGGATTAGACCCAGACGCTCCAATAACTATTGAAATTATAATCAATGGCAACAAAACAATAGAACAACTCCCTGTTAGCATATGGATAAACGCTGGCGACTCAATAACCTTCAAATTCATAACAACTCTCGAAACCGAAGATGAGGATATGCAATACATTCTAGCAAGCAGCAACTCCACATCACCACTAACAATAACCGAACCCCTAACAATTCATGGATATTATGAACCACAACCAATCTCTTCAGAGTTTAATTCAGACACAATTACCCTTGCAGCAATACTAGCTACGGTCCCACCTTCAATGGCAATTCCAATTATCATAAAAAGAAGAAGAAAAAAAATCAAAAAAATCAAACCAATCACCAACAAAGGGGGAATCATCAGCCCAGACAAAACCCAGAAGGTGAACACCGGGGGCGACAGCATAGTCTTTATAATGATTCCAGACCCAGATTATGAAATCGTAGATGTCGTGGTTGATAAAACCAATCATTTAGGCCCAATAAGAACCCACAAATTTGTTAACGTAACCCAAAACCATACTATCTCAGCAATCTTCCAAAAAACCTCGCCCAAACAAATTCCCCAATGAATACCCACCCATACTTAATGCATGCATGCAACAATTCAAACTTGTTACTAGTTCAGAAGCTGGCTACTCCTTTCTTTTCAGAATAATCATACCATTTCCACAATTTTTCGACAGCATCTTCTGTGTATCCTTGGTTTTTTAGCATATGTTTGAAGAAATTCTTTGACTTCATGTTCGTATTCTGAAAAGAAATATTGATAAAAAAAGTTTGCTTAGTAGAAATCAATAATTGTAGTAATGTTCAACACATGTACAAAAGAAGAATTAGAAGTTTGCTTCCTATATAAAAGCCAAATGCATGCATGCAAGTCTTTTATCAAATACGAAATCATCTGTAACGTTTTTAGTTTCGGCATTTTTCAAAAAATTGGCCTCGATTGATTAATGAAATTATTGCTGCACTGGCTACAGAAAGCTAGTGTTTTTTAGGATTAGTTTTTTATTATACCATCTTCTAATTTGATTTTTCTTTGTGCGTAGTCAGCTATGTCTTGTTCGTGGGTGATTACTATTATTGTGGTTTTAGTTTCTTCATGAAACTTTTTGATCAGTTCCATAACTTGTTTTCCGGTTTCTGAGTCTAAATCTCCAGTGGGTTCATCTGCAAACAATACTTTGGGTCGGTTTGTTAACGCTCTAGCGATAGCAACGCGTTGCATTTGTCCTCCGCTCAGTTGAGCAGGGTATTGTTTAGCTTGCTGTTTTATTCCAACACCATCAAGAAGGTCTTCTATTCTAGTTCTGAGCTCTTTACTAAACCCTGCTAGATCAGCAGGAAGGGCAACGTTTTCTCGGGTGTCATAATGGGGCAATAATGCATAACTTTGGAAGATGAATCCCATATCTAATAGTCTAAGTTTTGATTTTGCTTTATCGGCTAGTTTATGGATGTTCTTTCCTTTGAACAAAACAAAGCCATAATCTGGTCCGTCTAAGCTTGCCATGCAATTTAGCAACGTGGTTTTTCCTGCGCCAGAGTTTCCGACTATTGCTACAAATTCGCCTTCTCTGATATCAACATCTACTCCCCTTAGAGCATATACCGTGGTTTTTCCCAGTTTGTAATCTTTTGTAAGGCCTCTAACTGAGATGATGTTTTCCTCGGAAGTTATTATATCTTCAGAAATAAAGTCACTAAATATTCTCTTTTGAAAAGTAAAGTATGGAAGATCTGATCCGAAAAAATCTAACCACATTTTTAGCAGTTCTGCTTCGATAAATAGATCTGAGCTTAATTCAGCCAATGGAAATATGGCGAGTTTAAATTCGTCCATAGAGTTTATGGTTTTTATTCCGTATTTTGTTTCGTCTAGATAATCTCGTAGGGCAATTTGGCAAATATCAAGTTTCTTTTGGACGTCTTCTAGTAATGCTTTGCCTTGATTTATTTTCCATGCTACTTGTCTTAGTGTTGTGTCAAAGTTTTCGCATACTTTTTTGAAGTCATGTTTTCCAAAGAAAAAGGATTTGGGTACCTGAAATAGATTAAGGATAGTTGAGATTGTTTTGTCCATATTTTGTAGTGCACTGAGTTTTGCTTGAAGAATTCTGAAAAACATTTCAAGTTTACTTTGAATTTTTGGGTCGCTAATTCTGTAGTGTCTTCCTTGGAGGCCTAAACTTAATCTTTCTAAAACTTGGTTCATATTTCTTAAATGAGTTAATGTTGGATTCAGGAAGACTAAAAAGAAGTTCGTTAGGACTAGTTTGTCTGTCATTTCTTCAAAATCGATTAAGTTTCCATCAGATATTGTGAATTCTCGTGTATTGCATCCAGAGAGTAGAATATGGGTTTCGTTAGTTTCATTCAAGTTCCAGATCATTGCCATGCTGTTTTGTTGGATTTCGAAGTATTGATTTGGCAAATCTGACAAAAGTTTCTTTAGACTTAATTCGAAGGTTTTTGGGAGTTTGGGGTCAATCACTTTTAGGAATTCTTTGACAATTTCTGAGGTTTCCTTAAGTTCTTGTTTTTCTTTTAGAAGTTTTTTCAGTTTTGTTTTGTTTTTATTATAGTAATCTTGGAGTAACAATGAGATGTTGTCTTCAATTTTCTTAAAAGTATCTGGTTGTAGCGGTTTTTCTAGGTTTTTTTCAGCTCCCAAAAATAGGAATGTGTTGTGCTCTTTTTTGCTAATGGTAGATTTTTTGATTTTTTTCTTTAACTCTTTTTCAATTTTATCAGCTAATTGTGAGTTTTGTTTAGAGACAGACTTATCGATTAATGCTCCAAAATATGCTTTCATTGGTTATTTCCTCCAGATTTGATTAAGCCTTCTTCGATGTGTGAGACAACTCCATCAGTCATATGTACTATGTAATCGCATTTTTCAGCGATCCATCTGTTATGTGTTACAAGAACCAATGTTTGTTGGTTTATTCTGTTTATTCGACGAAATAGGTCCATAACTTCTGCACTTGTTGAAGAATCTAAATCTCCTGTTGGTTCGTCTCCCAAAATTATTGCAGGCTGATTTATTAGCGCTCGAGCTACAGCGACTCTTTGTTGTTGACCTCCAGAAAGTTCCGTAGGCAAATGGTAAAGTCTGTCTCCTATTCCTAGTTCTCGAAGTAACATTTTTGCTTGTTCTCTTGCTAAACCTGAACGAACTCCGCTTAGCAGTAAAGGTGTTTCAACGTTTTCAACTGCTGTTAAGAAGGGGAAGAGGTTGAATAGTTGGAAAATGAATCCGATGTTGTCTCGACGAAATGCTGTCATTTGGCTGTCAGAAAGGGAAGATGTGTCTACACCATCAATAATTATTGTTCCAGAAGAGCGTTTGTCAAGGTGGCCTATCATGTTTAGAAGGGTTGTTTTTCCGCATCCAGAGGCACCCATGATAGCCATCATGTCCCCTTTATTTACTGTTAATTCTATTCCTTTCAAGGCATGAACTTCATTTGGTTTTCCTTCATTGTATTTTTTATGTAATTCGGAAATTGAAAGGATAGGCTTTCCAAGCGCTGTTGTTTTTTGGTTTGTGTTTTTCATCCTACATACCTCAATGCTTCTGCTGGTGGAATTCTTGAAGCCACGAGCGCAGGTAGTGATCCTGAACCTATGGCTATTAGTACTATTATTGAAAGATACAGTCCAATTTCTTCCCATGGAATTACTAGTGATACACCTTGCATGTTTGCAAAACCTACGCTTACTAGTAATCCGTTTGCTGTTCCAATTAATAGTCCGATTATTCCAAGTACTACTAGTTCAAGGAGAACTGAAAGAATTACTTGTGTTCTAGGAAATCCTATGGCTCTCATCATTCCGATTTCGCGTTTTCTTTCTGAAACGTTTCGGACTGAAATTACTCCCATTCCTACCGCTCCTATCACTAATCCAAATGTTACGTAGATTTGCAGGAATGATCCTATTCGATCAGTGAGCTCTAGTATTGATTCAATTCTAGAGTAGATTCGATTAGAACTTGCAACATAGAAGTTATCGTCTGCTAAATCTCTGTATCCTTCTCCATTTGTGTTTGTGAATTCTTCAATTTGTTGAGCTATATCTTCAATTTCTGGGTCATCAATGGGGAGACTGGTTTTTATTAAATATGAGTTGTATTGGTTTTCTTCTCTGGAAATTAGGGTTTTGCCATTTGCTTCACCTAAATAATTTGTTTGGTTTGACCAATATTCAGGCATGTATAATGTTCCTAGAATTGCTTGAAAGTCCATATCACCTCCTCCAATTGATAAGCTGGCGGCTAATGGGAATCCTCCTGCGCGTTGGTTGTCAAGACTTCCTCCGATAGTAAACGCTTGATAGTTTGGAAATCCGATGGTTGAAGTGTTCATTGGTATCCAGATTTGCATTCCAAGAGGTAAAATAAACGAGTCCGTGAAGACTATTGGGTTTTTGATAATGTTTCCATCATCATCTCTCAAGGGTTCAACATCCTCAAGGGGGTCTTCTCCTGAGCCTCCAACAAATCCTGCTCCATCTCCGCCTCCTATCTGAAGTTCAGAAAGGTCTGTCTCTCCAGAAAATATAGAAAGTATACGAGATGAAACATTGTAGGCAGCCATCTCGTATTCATGACTAAAGAATTGGTCCCAAGCTTTTTTGTTTAAAACTTCCAGTTCTTCATTAGTAAGGTCTGAAAGAGCAGACTCCCTAATTCCATCAGGGAGATCACCTAGAAAGAAGGGGTAACGCCAATTAGGATCTGAATAGTCTGAAGCGTTTCCTCGAATTTGTTCGGTTTTGAATTCTCCGATTCCGATTGGAACAAAACTGGTTGCAGCATCAAAATCTGAAGAATTAGGATCCTTTAATGATACAAACTTTGTGAAGTCTTGTCCTGGTCTGAAAGTTTTGAAGCCGATTATGTCTGTTATTCGGTTATCAAGCTTGTAAACTTGGTCTGTGAATGAGGTCCCAGGAATTATTGCTTCGGGTTTGTTTAGGAATATTACCATGTCAACGCCTTTGCTGTCTTCTTCAAGTTGAATTGCAGTTCCTAAGCTTGTAGGAATCAGTGTGGCAACCAGAACGTTAAGTGTTAATATGACTGCAAAAATTGCAAATGTTAAAGTGGAACGGGTAATATGTGATGAAATTAATGATGGAGATATTTGGGCAACACCTTTTACTCCTCGTATTTTTATCAGAATATTCCTTAGACCTCGCATTAAAATGGGTAGATTTAATGCCACAAATAGGATTGATCCAATCATTATTTCGATAATTCCCAAAATTAAGATGTCAATAGATAGACCTGTTATGTCTGTTACCCAGTTACCCATAGCTACGATAAATAGGATTGACGGAATAACCCAAAGGGTGATTGCTGCTATGTTGAAGGCTTTTACTCTGTCTATATATTTGGAGAGGACAAGACCAAGTCCTCCTGTTAATAGGCCAAATCCCATCATCAGGGACCTCCATTCGTTGAGGGTGTCCCATCCTTCGCTGGTCCAGAATGCTTGGTAGGATTCTTCGATTATTCCATTATTTATTAGAAGAATTATTCCGCCTGCAATCATTAGTACTCCTAATGCTGCTAGGTTTCGGCTTGATTTTTCTTTAAATTCTACTTTTATTCCACGAAGAGCTTCTACAATCTTAACTCTTGAAGCCCTTAAGGCTGGAAGAATGCCGGTTATTATGCTTAGGACTACACCGATAATTACGGACAATATGACTGCTTCTTGAGAAATAACTGGTTGAACACTAAGTTCGCCTGTTCCAAATAAGCTTACAAGATACATTGCTACGGCTTGGCCAAATGCTAATCCACCAATTAGACCTACGATTCCTCCTATTATTCCTTGGAATAAGTTTTCAATTATTATTGACTGAAAAATGCCGCTACGATTAGCGCCTACTGCTCTTAGGACTCCTGTTTGAAATTCTCTGTCTTCTACGCTCATCAATTGAACGTTGGTAATTAACAAAATGCCAGTCATTGTGATTAGAAAGCCTAATGCAGTTAGCATTGTGCTCATTATTGTGATGAAGAATTCTGCAAAAGTAATAAAATCAAGTCGGTTCGATGTAACTCTATAAATTTTTTGTGTTTTTCCTGTTTTTGGGTTTGTCTCTTCGGGAATTGTGTTTTCTACTTGTTCTAGTTTGTTTCGCAAGAAATCTTCGTCTATTTGTAAAATAAAATGGTCAGATTTGTAGCTCACTAGAAATGTGCTGATTATGTCTGTCTCTTTTTTTGGATTCTGTAGACTTAGCCAGTTTTGTAGGTATTCTAATTTTATTATGCCTCCTCTGTATTGGGAGCTGATTCCTGGACGGTTCGAATCAAAAATGCCTACTACGTTCATTTCTATTTTTGAAATTTCAGGAGTAGAACTGATAATAGGTACTCTTTGGGTACCATTTGGAGTTAAAGTCTCAAAAGCAATTTCCTTTATTTCTATACTGGCTGGAGTTCCATCAAAACTTACAATTCCTAGGAAGGCATCTCCTCTTAGAACTTTTCCAGCGTAAGGTGTTAGATCAAAAGTTGAATTATTAAAGGTGGCTAAATCAGTCCAGTTTGCTACATTAAAGGTGCTGCCATCAACTAAGGAGAAACCTAACATAATTCCTGTGTTATAGGTTCCTGTAGCTGTCACGTTGACGTAATGATAATTTGACAAGTTTAAGGTTGGACAGTTAATGGTGTAAACCATAACCGTGCCTGTGTAGTTAATTGGTTGAATTTCAAGGCTTAAACTAGTGTTGTTGCGGTTTAGAACGTAATTGGCGGTTGTGAGGTTATTGTTTATTGTCCATTTATTCAAAGGAACAACTGGTGGTGTGAAAGTGGTTGAAAGGTTAGTAAATTCTGTAGTTAAAGTAACAGGTAGTGGTGTGTCTTCGTTTAGTCCGAAGGTTTCTGCTTGATCGCTAGATAGTAGGATGCTTTTGTTGTCAACTAAAAGATTGGTTATGTCAATTTGTTCTTGGGTTTTCCAGTCATAAAATGTTCCAAAGGCGTTGGGGTAATCTGTTGGAATTCCAGAAAGAGTCATTTTAGGGTCAAATTGGCTTGATATTAATCCTGGAACATTAGATGATAATTCTGGCATTACTCCTAAGGCGTCAGGAACTAGGTTGTTTACGGTTTCTTGGTCACTAATGCTTAGGTATCCGCCTGTGGTGATGTTCATTATTCTTAGGTCGACTTCTCCTTCTCCTTGAAGGATACCTGTTATGAAAGCGTTTTCTAAAGTGTCAGTTGTTATTGTGATTCCTACTAGCAATGTAACTCCTAATGTTACAGCTAAAATTGCGCTAAGGTTTTTTGTTTTTCTTCGGGATAAGGATCTCCATGCAATCATGAAACTTGATTTTAAACCCAAACCATTTCACCCACATACAAGTTATTTTTCTTTTTTGATTCTTTTGACGATTTTTTCGATTTTTGCAGAGCTTTCCTCTAGAATTTCAGAAAGTTCTTTCACGTCTTTTTCAGATAAGCTATCAATATTTTGGCGTAAGGAAAAAAAAGATCTTACAAGTTTTTTGGTAGATTCTTTTGATTGCAAAAATTTTTTGTTGTTGTCTCCAAGGTTAAGGCCACCAACTAGCATGGGTACAAGGAATTCGATTTTAGTCATGAATTCTTTTGCTACTTCTATTTGTTGTTCTAAGAAGTGTTCACCCTCTTTAGTGTAACAGTAGCGTTTGAATCCCAGTTCGTCTCTTGGCAGCTCTTCGGTGAATCCTTTTTTATGCAGCCATGACAACAGTGGATAAATTGATCCTGGACTTGGTTTCCAGCTTCCTGTTTGGGTTTCGATTTCTTGAATAATTTCTGATCCAGACATAGGTTTTTCACTAAGCATCTTTAGAACAAGAAATCTAAGTAAGCCTCGGGGTACTCCTAATGTTCTGCCTTTAATTTTTGTACTCATTTGATCACAGCGAATTATCGTTAGAAACATCACTAGCGATATATTAACGTTCTGAATTAAAAATCCGAAGATTTATACCCGATTCAAAAAGAATGGTGATTAGAAAAAGGGTGGCTGTGCGCGCGCATTCCATTTTCTCCATTTCTCCTATTTTTTTGGCGTGCATGCATGCATAGACTAAGTTCTCTTTCAAGAAAAAAGTGGATTTGTGGGAGATATCACCAGTCGGGTGAGAATCCATGCTAGACCAAGACCCTTCAGAAGTATGCTCGACGTGATAATAGAAGAGGATAAGAGCTTTTGTGCTTGATATTTTAGTAAGCTATACAGATTTATCAATAACAAAAAATGCTTTTCAGAAATATGTTCCACCGCGAATTACAGGATATATTAGCAAATGTCAAACTTATAACTTAACCTTAGTCTCCTAATATGTTTGTGTGGTTTGTTTAGTTGATGCTGATTAGTATAACGCCTGTGACGATTAGAAGAGCGCTTGCGATGAGTTTGAGGGAGATTTTTTCTTGTTTTCTGAGGAATATGTAGGTGAAGAGTAGGATGAATAGTAGTTCGGTTTGTAGGATTAGGGCAACTATTGAGACAGTCTCTTGGTTTTGTGCAAGAAATGATAGTGGCTATAGTTTAGCGAAGAAAGTATGTTGGTTAGCATTATCAATTGAGATTCTATTGTGAAATAAAGGCATTAATTATATATACCGTATAAAGGAACATGTATAGGGGGCATTTGTTTGAAGCGTTTATACCTTATTGCAATTATTTGTGTATGTATTGTTGTCAGTCTCGTTGTAGTAGGAGCTATAATTCTAAGTGACCTTGGAGGTGACGAACAACCATCACTGGATGATGGGGACTCTCCATTTAGTACACCAGATAAAACCGAAGAACCATCAGTCACACCAAGTTTCTTCACAATCACCGGCAACGCCATCTTGCCTGACCTCAGTATAAGATATGAAAACGGCTTACCTGGGGCAGGACTATATGCAGTATATCTGACTGACCTCTCATTCAACATACTCGCAAATGACACAGACCCATCGTTTAGCTTTTCGGTAGAGCCTAACAAAGCCTATGTCCTAATCGCATATTACTATGGAGGGCAGGCGATTGCTGCAGTTACGCCTACCGTGACCAGTGACATTGTTCAAGACATTACAATCGACACGGAGGTCGCAATGAACCTCATTATGGCCACTGAGCAACCTGATGACCTAGAGCCTACAAGCCTTTCGAGACCACTGGATGATCTGCTTGCGGATGCCAATCAAGAAGTCGCTTATCTTAATGCTTTCTATGACGACAGGAACAACAACAGGAATGCTGACCGTGTTGCAGATGCAGTGCATGCAATAACCATGCACCAATTAAACATTGGTAGCGGTGTTTCTTTTGAAGGAGGAGAACTTGATTATGTGTTTATCCGTTCCTTCGGGGGTGGTTTAGAAGGAATACGCCCATTAAGCGAAATGCTTAATGAACCAAGGCTGCCGTTAAATCCACATTTCACTTTCACAAGATATAACAGCCAAGAGAAAGTGGATTTCGGAATGTCAGACCTAGAAACCAAACGATGGGATTATCTTGGCGAGGGTTTGAGCCCTCACATCACGCCTGGGGGTACTTCCTTAATATGGCTTGGTAAAACTTCTGAATTAAATGAGGCCCAAGATGGCTATGTCTTGGGAGTGTATAAGAGAGTTCTAGGTCATACTGAAGCTCCTGTTCTACTTACCCCCGCAAATTTAGAATGCTTCCAACCACAATTTTCTCCTGACGAAACAAAAATTGTCTTTAGTGGAAGATATACTGCTCACCAGCCTTGGAATCTTTTTGTAATGAATTCGGATGGCTCTAATCTGAAACAAATAACCAATTATTTTTATGATGAAGAAAACTTGTCAGTGACCTTTATGGATATTATGGGTGCGCAATCTCCGTCTTGGTCGCCAGATTGCTCAGAAATCATTTTCGATTTGACTTTCTTTGAAGTAGATGAAAACGGAATTGTAGTAGATTTGAAGTATGGCCTCGAAATAATTAACTCAGATGGTACCAACCAGAGAACCTTCATTGATGGATTAGGTGCTGGATTATCTAATATGGGAGGTGGAAGTTGGTCGCCTGATGGCAGTCAAATCATCTTTGTTGCAAAAGATGTTCCTCTTTCCCTTAGTGGAGAGCAGGAAGATGCTGATACTGAAATCTTTGTTGTTTCAACTGATCCTGAAGACAGGACAGCCTATTATTTTACTAAAAACGAATTTGAAGACTGGGGACCTTCATTCTCATTCGATGGTCGATTTATCATATTCACATCCAATCGAGAAGGGGAAAAGGGAACTCTCCCTGGGGGGAGAGCGATTTGAATCCCAT
>Ga0209635_10002113_pt1 | contig 15121 bp, 10 predicted proteins | sample DeeMarSWOR230_32_FD_187463 | JGI IMG/M metagenome (GOLD analysis project Ga0209635, IMG submission 187463) | Marine sediment microbial communities from White Oak River estuary, North Carolina - WOR-2-30_32 (SPAdes) (version 2) | ecosystem: Environmental > Aquatic > Marine > Intertidal zone >... | reverse complement strand
CTCACCCTATGATTGGCCCCCCCAGCCGTCACTCGCCTATGCTTGGGAAACGGAAGCTACTGTTGCCTCCGGGGATATACAAGAGGGGGAGAAGTACACTTTCCATCTCTTTGAGAATGCCACCTGGCACGATGGAACTCCGGTCACTGCCGATGATGTGGCATTTAGTGTGTCACTGGGATTACAAGATCCGTACAACGCGGAAAACTATCAACACGTTTACAAGACCAACATTGTCGATAACATGACGATTGAAATCTTCACCAACGCAACGGGCTTCTTCGAGTGGACACGGGCCACGGGTTTTACCGTCTATCCCGCACACATCTGGTCACTCCCATCTAGCATCTTCTCGTGGGTTCCAACCGTGCCTGAACTGGTGGGGTCCGGACCCTACATCTTCGCTGCCTATGTCCAAGGGCAATATGTGGTGTTGGACCGCAATCCTGAGTGGCACTTTGCTGTATCACAACCTCCACGCACTCCATGTCCTGTAACAGTTGATTGCTTTTGGTGTTATCCTTTGCTCTTGGGGATCATCATTATTCAAGTTTGCATCTTAGTGTATTTGGTTAATCGGCGTCGCAGTAGGGACGCTTCCAAGAAATGACAAATCTAAACTTGTGTTTAATGGGAGTCGAGAGATTATTTTAATTTATTGCGGTGGGGTTCGGCGTAAAAGTTCATGACGCAGCAGAAAGGGTGAAAGGTTTCAGAATGGGTAACGCCTTCGGGGATGAAATAGGATTTCCCGGGATTCAACTCATGGGTCATGCCACTGATGGTGAGTGTAAAGGAGCCTTCGACGGTTCACGGGGCCCCCAGCTCACTTGCTGGAATCAGTATCAACGTCGTGTCTGGAAGAACGGTTAAGGAGAAAGAATTCAATTTTATTTATGGGATTGGAAAAGAGTGATGAACCGTACTGATAACGTGGTGATCGCACTGTTCATTTCTGGCGTGTGTGTTGCGGTGGAGAATCACCATCAAACGGCTGAAAATATTCCTCAGGTGCAAGAATATACCTCAGGAAAATATACCTGAGTGGTTATTGAAATGTTTCTTATTTCCATCACTCAATCACAAAGCATAATAAGCCAAAATTGGAAGCCAAGCCAGAGACAACACCTAGATTTCCATTCGGAGACGACTTAACGTGACTTATGCGTACGCCTATCGGCCCTTGAGGCCGTATATGACATATACGCTCATTCTCCTTAATACCTTCATTCATCTCATGCAATACGTCATACCAATGATAACCACAGTCTTTACCATGGTTCCCGCTAATATCATTGTGGGTCAAGCACTCATCACGTTGGTAACGAGTACTTTCCTTCATGCCGATTTTTTCCATCTTTTTATTAACATGTACTTTCTCTTCATCTTCGGAACCGTGGTCGAGGGAGAAATGCATCCTTTCTCCTACTTTGCTCTCTATCTCGTAGCCGGAATCTTCGGAAGCCTCGGACACGTCCTCATTACTGCAACTTTGGGAGTTATCTTTGATCCAATGGGTATTGGTATTGGTATTCCCGCTCTCGGTGCCTCTGGTGCCATTTTTGGTGTCATGGCGGCGTACGCCTACCTCCTCCCACGTCGTCCTCTTGGGGTCTATAGGGATGGTGGACGAACCACAGCCGCCTGGAGTATTATCATCATCTATTTCTTCCTTGAACTCTTCCAGATGTTTCTCTCATTCGGAAGTGGCGTAGCCCATGGAGCTCATGTTTTCGGTTTTGTTGGGGGATTCATCTTCGCTCTTTTCTATCGGTTTATTCGCATTCAAATGAATAAACGGAGACCTGAAGTCCAATATGATCCCTACGAATACTATGTGTGATTGAAGAAAAGAGAACGATGAAGTTGAGTAGCACGGTGGCTTTAATCCCTGTCCGTTTTCTTCCTGAAGCAAAACACCGTCTCGCAGAAAATTGGGATACAACAAGCCGTAGAACGCTTGTTCAAGCCATGCTTGCAGATGTTCTCAAAGCCTTAGAGTTTTCAAAAGCAATTGGTCAGCGTATAATCGTAACCGGCGATGATAACTTCTCCCCTATATATTCTCAAAATAACGTTGAAACATATAGAAGTACAGTTAAAGGACTTAATTCTGAGCTCATGGCCTACATTCAACTTCTGACAGAAAATGGAGTTAAAGATGTCGTCATTATCTTGGCAGACTTACCATTACTCACCGACGTCGCATTGGACGAAATCGTTACGATTGGGAAGCGTACTCAAAGACCTGTGATTGCCCAAGACTGGAAAGGCACGGGAACAAACATTCTCTTCAGCCTCCTCCCACTTCCCATTGAATTATGCTTTGGAAATCAGAGTCTTCAAAACTTTAGAACTAGATTAGAAGAAGCGAATCTGATACCCATCATCTATCATTCAGTTGAATCCGCATTAGACATCGATGATGACTTAGCAATCGAACGATTCTTGTTCCTTTCTCGCCTTGACAAGAAACGACAACAAACACACACCTATCGTCTATTAGACCGTGAAGAAAAAAAGAGGAAGTAAAGCAACGAAGATCAATTCGTCGCTTTACGAGGTTTTTGGTTTCACTGAAGTATCATATTTTGAAAAGTCTGGATCAATGTCAGTGAATTGAAGTACAAGTACAGCAAACACAAGAAAGATTGCATACACTGGGCCCCACCAGAAAAATCCGAAGTTAACAGGAGGAGGTCCTGGATCGACCTGTAACACAAATAGGAACCAACCAAGAAACGTGGTTCCAACAGCTTGGAAAGCATTCAATGGCACTCCCTGAAATCCTTCATAGATTCCGGCTCGAGCTTCACCGGTTTCGAGTTCATTTTTGTGGGCAATATCGGCAAGAACGACATAACGCATCACATAAGTGACTGCGATACAACATGCCAGAGGAATGGCAAAGATAAGCACTTGATATACTACTGGTCCAAACATTGGTAGGCCTAGTACAGCTGTGAATGGTAGAATCGCGGCTAGAATTAGCAGTGCAGCCCTAAGGATACCTTTCTTGCTGAAGCGTTTGAATAGGAATGACAGAACAAATGGAAAAGTCATGATGATGACAAGGAACGCAATCATGGGTACCATCAATTCTGCTAATCCAAGGCCCAACCCACTCTCAAGCATTAGCATAATGATTTGTGTAATTGTGATAATTGTAAAGGACCAGAATCCAACCACAAAAATCCATTTCACAAAATTGCGATTCTTGAGGACAGTTTTTGTTTCGGCAGCAATTGATCGTTCTATCACTTTTATTCCAGGACGTTCTCGTACAAAGAGCATAGCAGGTATGTATAATACAAAACACAGGAGACAGATGGTTACTAGGATACCTAATCCTATTGGAGTGAGTATACCAATTCCTGCGATGAATAGAAGGCTTGGGAGAAAACCTAGGACTATGCCCACTCCAGTGCCAATCCAAGTTGCTGTATTTTCCATTGCTGCAACATTAGGTCGTTCATCGGGATCAGCAATCTCTGGAAGCCATGCTTGATAGGCGGTTACTAGAAAGGCATAGAAGAATTTGAATAAGGCTAACGTCGTGAGATAATACGCAAAGTTGATGGCTTGCCAAGCTGGATCGCCTGGAGGGTTCGGGGAGGGTGGAATGAACCAATGGGGAATGAAGATAAGGAATGCCGTGATGGCTAAGGCTGGTGCTCCAATCATGATGTAGGGGCGACGTCTACCAAAACGGCTTTTTGTTCTGTCACTTGCATATCCCATGAACCAGTGGCTGAGTCCAACAACGATAAATCCAAAGGCAGCTGCTAGCCCTGCGTAGAGTGGATTGAGTAGGAAATAGGCATAATAGACGTTTAATCCGGCGAAATCAACGAAGGTCAATAGCAACGAAGAACCTGTACGTCCCATGCTATAGGAGACACGCTTTGGAATTGATAACAAGACATTCACACATCCTAAAGAGATTCAGGACAAGTCATACTAGCTGGAAAGTTCCATTTAAGATGCCACCCTTTACTTAGGCGAATACTTAACCATCAGTGAGTGAGACACGGAAAATCAATACGTTTATTAGGTGGCTAGAAGGTCGTGGTTGCAGTTAGAGCGGGTGAGCAATAGCTACACGTCGTCTACATAAAACCACACTGAGGATTATGACTATGACAGCGAAATGGGTATATCTGTTCAGTGAAGGCAAAAAAGAAATGCGTGACCTCCTCGGCGGAAAAGGCGCAAATATTGCTGAAATGACCAATGCTGGGCTTCCTGTCCCTCCTGGATTTACGATCACAACTGAGGCATGTATAGCCTACTTTGCGAATAAGAAGCAATTCCCTGAAGGCATGTGGGAACAAGTATTGAACGCAATTGAGGTTTTAGAGAAGCATAGTGGGAAGAAACTGGGTGATCCAAAAAACCCCTTACTGGTTTCAGCACGTTCGGGTGCTCGAGTATCAATGCCCGGCATGATGGACACTGTTCTCAACATCGGATTCAACCCAAAGGTCTTGAAAGGATATGCTGAATTAACCGGTAATGAACGTGTCGCGTGGGATGCCTACCGTCGACTAGTCCAAATGTTTGGTAACATCGTAAAAGAGATTGATCGGCACAAGTTTGAAGTCATTCTTGATAAATACAAGGCGCAAACGATAGGTGGGCGGGATACAGATCTCACAGTGAATATGCTCAAAGGCGTGGTTAAAGACTTCAAAGCACTATATGAGTATGAATTAGGGGAGAAGTTCCCAGATGACCCTCTTGAACAAATCCGTCAAGCCATCGCCGCGGTATTCAACTCCTGGTTCGGTGCTCCGGCAACCACTTATCGGAAAGCAGAAGGAATCCCCGAAGATTGGGGTACTGCAGTCAATATTCAGACCATGGTGTTTGGTAACATGGGAGAAACCAGTGGCACAGGAGTCGCTTTCACGCGAAATCCTGCTACTGGCGAAAAGGAAGTATGGGGAGAATACTTACTCAATGCACAAGGTGAAGATGTCGTAGCTGGGATTCGAACACCCAAACCAATCTCTCAATTGCAGGGTGAAATGCCAGCGGTCTATAAGGAATTCCTTAAAATCTCTGATCGGCTTGAACGTCATTATCATGACATGCAAGACATGGAATTCACTATAGAACGTACAAAATTATGGATGCTTCAAACCCGTACAGGAAAACGGACAGCCCTAGCTGCAGTGAAAATCGCAGTGGATATGGTCAACGAGGGCCTTATAACAAAAGAGGAAGCTCTTCTGCGAGTTGACCCCAATCAAATTGATCAATTCTTACACCCGCGGTTCGATCCTGTTGAGGTTGAAAAAGCAAAATTTGATGGAAGGTTGTTAGCTACTGGACTGAACGCATCACCTGGAGCCGCTACAGGCATCGCAATATTCGATGCCGATTTAGCTGAGGAAAAAGGTCAGGGAGGAGCGACTGTTATTCTTGTCCGCCCTGAAACCAATCCCGATGATGTTCACGGAATGATTGAGTCCCAAGGAATCCTTACCCAGCGAGGTGGAATGACTTCACATGCCGCTGTTGTAGCACGGGGTTGGGGCAAAGCTTGCGTAGCAGGATGTGAAACTATCTCAATCGACCTAGATGCAAGGGCATTTCGAGTAGGCGACAAAGTCATTCGGGAAGGCGATTTCATATCTATTGATGGATCAACAGGTGCTGTATTTGAAGGAAAAATCCCAACCATCGAGGCTAGTTTTGATGCAGAAAGTGACCTAGTAACCCTGCTAACATGGGCTGATGAAGTCCGCAAATTGGGTGTATGGACCAATGCTGACACACCAAATGATGCAGCACGAGCCCGTAGTTTTGGAGCAGAAGGTATCGGGCTTTGTCGAACTGAACATATGTTCTTCGAAGAAGAACGGCGTCCAATCGTCGTGAAGATGATTATGTCTGATGACGAAACGGAACGACGGAAATTACTCAAGAAACTTCTTCCCTTCCAACGTGAGGACTTTGAAGGCATCTTCAAGGCCATGGACGGATTACCCGTTATCATCCGGCTAATTGATCCACCGATGCATGAATTCCTTCCAACAAAGGACGAACTTGGGGAAGAAATTTGTCAACTCAAATTGGCGCTCAATAGCAATCCAACTCAAGTTAAACGAAAACGGTTAGAAAAGAAACTAGCTGAAGTAGAAGCCCTCCTAACCATTGTAGAATCTATGTGGGAAGTCAATCCTATGATGGGGCTTCGTGGATGCCGGGCAGGCATCATGTATCCCGGCCTGACAGAAATGCAGGTTCGTGCTATCTTCGAGGCTGCCTGCAATGTTGTCAAAGAAGGTGTCAAAGTCTATCCTGAAGTAATGATTCCCCTAGTCAGTCATGTTAATGAGCTACGCCTCGAACGTGAGAAACTCGAAGGTGTCGCAAAAAGGGTTATGAAAGAGAAGAATTGTAAATTCGACTACAAATTTGGCCTAATGATAGAAACACCTCGTGCAGCCCTAACGGCCGATATCGTAGCTGAATCTGCTGATTTCTTTTCCTTTGGTACAAATGACCTAACTCAGATGACCTACGGTGTGAGCCGAGACGACGCTGAAGGCAAATTCCTCCGACGATATGTTGACAAAAATATCTTACCGAACAATCCCTTCGAAATTCTTGACCGAGAAGGCGTGGGCGAACTCATGCGAATCGCCATCCAAAAAGGTCGCGCAACAAATCGCAAACTCGAAATCGGAGGATGCGGTGAACACTTCGGAGAACCACACTCAATCGAGTTCTCACATATTGTTGGATTGAATTATGTCAGTGCATCACCCTTCCGTGTGCCAATCGCTCGATTAGCTGCCGCACAAGCCGCTCTTCAACATAAATATGGATTGAAATAACGCAAACGAAGTGAAACTCCGTGGATTCAAATCCACCACACATTCGACCAATGCGTGAAGAAGATTGGAGCTCATTGGACCAACTAGAAGCTGAAATATTTCCTGAAGACCGATTAAATGAGAAAGACTTTCAGCGCATACTAGTCACTCAACGTATGTTCGCCCTCGAATCAGAATCAAATCAGCTTATTGGCTACCTCTATGTAGCTCCATTTGGAGACGACACCGGAATAATTGGACGTATTGGTGTCACAAAAAAACAGCAGAAAAAAGGACTAGGCAGTCAACTCATGCAATACGCTCTAAACTGGTTCCAAGAACATGGAGGAATTCGCAAAGTCATACTCAATACCCAAGACTTCAACATGGCCGCTCAAAAACTCTATACAAAATTCGGCTTTCGCACCGTAGGAACCACCTGGCACTACTTTGTACCCTTTAATACAATCCAACCTCAAGGTCGATATACATGCCAGGAAATCAGTAGCAAGGAAATTGACTCCATAAGCACAATTTATCCCGAAACGATGCCAGCTAGCCAGATTCATAGGTGGCTCGAAAATGATCTCTTTGTATTTACTCTTAAAACAACAACAAAGAAGATTATTGGTGCTTGTCGGTTCACACCAGACTTCCCAGGAGCTTATCCATTTAATTTAGAAGTCATTGAAGCGTTTGATGATTTCATTGAAGGAATTCGTGCCTTCAGTCTACCTTCTTATGATTATGTACGTGTCACCTTCGAAGATAATTTAGAGCTTGCGAAATTAATGGCGCATCGGAAGTACAAACTTCATCATCGACTGTTTAAAATGGAATTGAACCTAGCTAAAAAAGAGTAGAAAGTGGAGGCAGTGCCTCCACTGCGAATTTTACTTCTGGTTGTTGCGTCGACGTCGTACAAGGAAAATGGCACCTAGACTGAGAAGTAGTCCAAGGGCGATAGCTTCGAGGGGGAATCCAGGAATTGGTGGGAATGGTGGTATTTCCGGTATTCCAACCGCGAAGACGCCATCTGAAATGTCTACTCCCGTCATGCCATAATCCATGGCTTGGACTCGAATGAGCGAGAGTGGACTAAATAGAAGACCTGTAACGTTCCAGCTTATGCTAGTATCTGTTAGTCCAGAGGCAATGGTTGACCATGAAGAACCGTTGTCAGGACTATACGAGACTGTATAACTATGGATGAGGTCGTTGTTTGGGTCGTACGCGGACCAAGAGATTGTTTCAACTCCAGTAGTATAGGTCTCGCCACCATTTGGAGAAAGGACTGTCACTACTGGAGCCCGGTTCTCACCTAGCCACTTGATCGTGTTCATGGCTAGAATATCATTGTCACTATCATAGTAGTTCATGTCCATATCACCATCCGCATCGCTGGAACTGTCGAAGGCATTGAAATCAGTACCAATTACAATTCGTCCACGTTGATACTCTAAAGTCGCGAACACAGGAATCTCTGGAGCCGCTGTGTTGTTACTCCAATAGGATGTCCCATCAATGTCAGTAATGATGACATCAACAGCCTCAGCTGGTTTTCTGACAATTGCATTACTCAAATAGAACTCGACTCTAGTTACACCTTGGGTAATCGGATGTGTGATGAGATTGCTATCTTCATAAGCAACCCAATAGGGTGTTGCCGCAATGTAATCATCAGTATCATTTAGAGAAACCAAATTCAATTCGAAATTAAACCCAAACTGTTCAGCGATTGGATCTACTTCAAAAGCATATGAACTATAATCCCCTATCAGAAGGAGACTACCACCTTGCGAAACGAAGTCTTCAATTATTGTCAATTCTCCACCAGTATAGACGTCATTGGGATAAGAGATTACTAAGACATCACTAGCATTCAGATAATCGCTTGTGAAGGTATCCATCTGAGAGACTGCAAATCCTGCAGCCCGTAAATCTTCACGCCAACCCCAAAATTCCATGTCAATTTCATAGCCGTTTGAATGCGAATCATCAAAGACAACATGTCGATGAAGGCGAATGGCATTAGCAAGAATGGTTTCAAAGTTGGGTTCAACTGTGAAATAGTCATAACCGATCATAACGAAGTGGCCCTTACCGATCATATCATGCATAACGACATAATCGCCAGCACTCACAACCTTCGTAATTGAGGTTGTTTCATCATAAGATACAGTCATGCTTTCCTCTGTCCACGACGCTGCCGCGCCTTGGCCAAGGGCGTCACTGGTATGTATCTTGTTCACCGTAACCCATCCAGGACCACCCGGGTCATACGCCGCGATGAAGCTGATAAACCCGGCAGACATCATGAGCCGTCCATTAACCCCAATCGCTCCAGATGGAGCAGAGTAACCATCACACGAAATGACAATGCCGCCTCTTTCAACGTAATCATGGAGAATGGGATCCCATGCCGCTCCAATCGTATCCATAGTAGTCATCGTACCCCATTCTTGCTCAGGAATCAAGAAGATATCATGGACCTTGAGAGCCTCTTCCAGATTATTCCAATCCGACAGATTTGTCCAAGTGAAATCCGGGCCATAGGTGTTAGTAATGACATCACGGGTTCGAAAGACCTCACCACTACCGTTGTTATCTGCGAATTCTATATATGCTAAGATGCTGGGACCGTCCGGTGAAGGAACCGGCGGAGCGAACGCAGTCGAAAGTGTCGATTCTGAGGCAGTCACTGGGAAACCAAGAGGTGTTAATAAAACAAAGAATGAAGCTAGTAAAACAAAACAAAGGATTTTCGAAATTTTCATATTATATCCCCTAATGTTGACCTGCAAATGATGTGAAGCCTTCTCAAAGGTCGAAGAATCACAAACCTCCCATCAAAACCGCAAGTCAAACCTGCTTAATATGCACGGAACGAGGTTATTTAAACATAAGTGTAGGGTACCCGGAACTAAACACCAATCAAATGCAGGTCTATTGAATAGTTGAGACTTCCAAATGGCGTTTAAGGGTATGCTTATAATGGCGTCTTAACATAGAGTCAGCAAATTTCCTTTTTTGGGAATTAATTGGTAGATGATAATGGTTTCAAAGAAAGGTGTAAACTCAAAGATACTTACAGGGCTATGCCTATGTCTCCTTCTTACCTTGCTTTCCGGAACAGCATTAGTAACTGCGGCGTCATTCCCGGTTGTTTTAAATCCCGGATTTGAAGCCCCTGGTGCAGGGCCACCTGTCTTTCCGAATAACTGGGTTTTCACTACAACGCTCGATCCACCTGATGATTTCCTTTGGCTGTATCCAACAGGATTTCCCCATACTGGAGCAGAATCAGCAGGTATCATGGTGAACTCACCCAACGGAGCAGAACCTGGTGACCATGCCGAGTGGAGTCAATTAGCTGTAATCCCAGTGTATCCTAGTACCACGTATAACCTCTCAGCCTGGGTGTTCATGACAACCCCTCCAAACCTGTTCGTTGATATTGGTGTAATTTGGGAAGACAGCGGTGGTACCCCGCTTGGGACAGCATTCACAGCACCCGTCAATGTTCCCCAAGCAGCCTGGTTCGAACTCTACCACATCGCAACATCACCCGCTGGAACCGCCCAAGTAACAATTGTCTTACGGGCTACGCTAATTGGTGGTGATGCCATTACCTGGGGAGATATCTTCTTTGACGATGTTGCATTCTACCCTCTAGGAGACTCTAGCTTGGGTGGAAATACTCCAGGTGATCATGGCAACTATTTCGATCCAGATGCTGATCCCTATAACGAGATGCTGCAAGTCAACGTTACTGCAACTAACGAAGGATTAACCCAAATCAATTTCACCCTTGCTGCATATGGCACAGCAGATGACAGTACTGACATCGCAGAAGTCGACTTGATTTACGATCAAAATGCGAATGGCCTCTATGATAGTGGGACTGAATCTATCTTGGATAGTGGCGTCTATGCTTCTGACAATGGTACTCTCCAATTAGATTCAGGTCATACCGTCCCACAAGGGCAAAGCCATGCTTTCTTGATTGTGTATCAATTGACTTTCACAGCGACTGCCGGAGAAACCTTCCAGTTCAACGTCACGCAAATCCGTGCCTTAGGACAAACCTCTGGATTAACCTTGAATCTTCCAGGTCCGCCATATACGTCTGCAGTCAAGACAATGGTGGGAAGTGTCGTTGCCTCAGTTGGTGATAACTCTCCTGGCAATCATGATTGGGCTCCCAATGGAATAACTCCGAACGTGTTACTCCAACTCGACTTATTTGCCATTGGGGAAGACTTCACTGTTGAAGGCATTACCCTCTCATTTACTAGGGGCGACACAGCTCACGTAATTGCCGTACTAATCATCTTGGATGTTGATGGTAATGGAGAATATGATGCCACTGATGAACTGGTGGGAACAGGTCTGGGTCAAGCAACACAGACAATTACCCTTGATCCTACAGTATTAGTCAGCCAAGGGGAAACGGAGCATTTCCTTATCGCACTTACTATGGCAACTACTGCTGTAGAAGGAGCAACCTATTCAGTGGATGTCACCGACGTTGATGTTGTTGGCGCTATCGATTCGAGCACACAAGTAGTCAGCCTCCCAATAAGATCCTCAACGAAAACGATAATTGCACCGCCTCCGTTACCCTTCGATCCGCTATTGCTAATCCTTGGCATTGTGATACTAATCCTCGTCATACTCGTCATTGTGTTACTTATTCGCCGACGTAGAAGTGGCTAATAGCACAAATTCAACCTACAAATCTCTGGTAGAATAAGGGGCTCCCAAGGAGCCCTTTCTCTTCTTTTTCTTGAAAGCCCTTGTAAAAGCGACTCATTTGTAATCGTACATCTCGGTAAAGCCGTGTTAGTTCAAAACCACATTTTTTCCATACTGATATCAACGTAGATAAGGCTAAAATAGAGCCTTACATCCCAGTGTAACCAATTCATGCACTGTAGGTAGATGACGAAAATGTCACCACATGATGATCTCCCAATAGAAAGTCAACCCAATGCACTCCCCGACGAAATCGATCCAGAGAAATATGTCATTGCGACCTACTACTTTGGTGCGCCCATTGGATTACCCATCAAAGATATTTGTGAAATGGCAGCTGTTGAGCAAAGCACTGGAACCTGGGTGCTGGTTCCAGGCGAAACTCCACAAATGCGGAAAAAATATGTCGCCAAAGTCATTGGCATCTATGAAGGACCATACCCCGAATATAGTCAACCCAAAGATGTCACCCACCGCCACTACATTGTCCAAGTCGCCTTTCCATGGGTGAATTTCGGGCAACAAATCCCCATGCTCCTCTCAACTGTTGTGGGAAATATCAGCATGGGTGGACGCGTGAAGGTTCTGGACCTTCGATTTCCGAAAAGCTGGCTGAAAGGGTTCCAAGGTCCAAAGTTTGGCACAAAGGGTGTGTTCAAAGTCCTTGGAGTGAAAGGTCGACCCCTGTTGAACAATATGATTAAACCTTGCACTGGTTATCCTCCCAAGGTCGGTGCCAAGCTTCTCTATGAAGCGGCACGGGGTGGTGCGGATATCATCAAGGATGACGAACTCATCGCTGATCCCGTGTTTAATCGCATCACTGAGCGCCTCCCCTTGTACATGGATGCAATCGATAAGGCGAACTCTGAGAAGGACGAAAAAACCCTATACACCATCAACATTACGGACCGAATTCCGAAACTTATGGAAAATGCTGAAGCGGCCCTCGAACATGGAGCCAACGCCTTGATGATTAATTACCTTGCTGTCGGATATAGTGCCGTCAGGCAAGTCACAGATGATCCCAGTATCAATGTACCGGTCCTAGGACACATGGACATTGCTGGGGCACTCAGTTATTCCCCAATCAGTGGTCTCTCAACTCAGTTAGTCATTGGAAAACTCCCCCGACTCGCGGGTATCGATATTGAAGTGTTCCCTGCACCCTATGGGAAAGCACCACTGCTTAAACAACGGTATATCGAAATGGCTCGAGCGATGAATTATCCTTTACAACACATTAAACCGACTATGCCCATGCCCAGTGGTGGAATAACACCCGGACACGTACCCATGGTGGTGGAGGATCTCGGCTTAGAAATCATGATAGGAACCGGTGGCGGTATCCATGCCTACCCCGCAGAACACGGAGGGCCCTCAGCTGGAGCCAAGGCATTCCGCCAAGCCATCGATGCCACGGTTAAAGGTATCACATTGAAAGACTACGCAGAAGACCATTCGGAATTGAAAGTTGCACTTGACAAATGGGGCGCTGGGAAAACTGGGTTCGAAATGTAGGAGAACATCACTCCCACTGTTGACCCACTACACTTGATTCGAAACGCACTCATCAGGTTGACAATTTTTATTGGCAACGTGGTTAACGGTCGAAAACCGCACTTTCCGGTATAGATGAGTATATCTAATACTACTTCGGCAGGATACCTGCCTTGAGTTAATCAAGGAACTGGTGATATCAATGAAAGATTCCCATGCAATTCTTTTAACGATACTCTTAGCTTCGCAATTCTTCATTTTACCAGCAGCAATAGCTAGTCAGTCACCATTTACGCAAATTCCCGTGCCCCTCGGCTTGGCGCAAGATGGTGCCAACGAATTCGGCACGAATATCCGCGTCACGGATGGCACCTCACCTTACACAGATCAAGTTGAGCCAACCATGGCAATAACGAGTGATGGACGCATACTCGTAGGTTGGAAAGAAGCTGAATCCCATGACGGACCTGGTCGCCGTGTAGGGTTCGCCTATTCCCTCGATGGCGGAATCACCTACACTCCAAATATTCTGATGACCCGGATGGATGACAATAACTTCCAATCGGACCCTTGGTTGGAAGCCGATGCTGATGATAATGTCTATTTTGTGTGGATTGAATTCAATGACATTGTTAACAACTACGACCCTGAAGGGGTCGGAGTAGCAAAAACTACAGATGGTGGTGAAACTTGGGGAACTCCTGTGAATGCAGCAGACACCACATATTTCGATGACAAAGAAACAGCATGTATCGATTCCAATGGAAACATATACATTGTCTGGGATCACATTGAAATCGATTCCGACTACATCGAACAGAGTTGGGATTTACGATTTACTAAATCCATTGATGGTGGAGCCTCATTCACGCCAACAACAACACCGGCTGAACCATGGATCCCTTACCTCCACTGCACCTCCAACGATTCACTTTACATGACCTATGTAAATGGCACATCGGATACCGCACCACTTACACAGATTTTCTTCACCCGATCCGATGACCAAGGAACTACTTGGACACCTGGTGTCCTTGTCAATCCTCCATATATTTCGTTAAACCTCATTACAGTAGTGCGAAGTGATAGTTCACAAAACGTCTATGTCGCCTACAGCGCTGGTCTCGACACTAGCCCACAATATCATGAAATCTATGTCATCAAATCCATTGATGGCGGTCGGACATGGAATACTGCTGTGCAAGTCAATGATGACTACACAGGGATGCAGCGAATGGTGGAAATGTACATCACTGATGATGACACCATCCACATGGCGTGGCTGGATGCCCGGTTGGGCGAATGGAACATCTACTACAGCTATTCCAGCGATGGTGGAGCCACCTTTTCCGATGACGAACGCATCTCCGATGTGGGGTTTCCGCTCACCTTCACACGTCCAGGTGATTACTTCTGCCTACGCCCTGCCCCGAATGGGGATATGTGCATAGTCTGGACTGATGGTCGCAACGGCTTAAACCACGACATCTACTTCGCTCGACAAGGTCTCGTTCTTGCCCCTGTAATGCAGTTTCCTGCTGAATGGCTACTAATCATTGTGGCCGTAGCTGTAGTTGTCGTTGTCATCATTATCGTTGTGTGGCTTATGTTGAGACGAAAAGGCGAGTAATAGTGAAAAACAGAGATTGTGGAAATTCCATAATCCTTCTCTTCTTCTTCTTTTTTCCTTGTATTTCGGAGTCCTTTTATTTTCTCTAATTCAAAGATTGCTAGGATTTCGATAAAAGGTTCTGTCAATGGCGAAAAGCGGATTTCAGATTAGCCGGGTCAACCGATCACGATCAGATGCTAAGCGAACCTACGACCGGTATAGTCGATGGTATGATTGGATTAGCGGTTCGTTTGAAAGGAAATACGCCGAAGTTGGCGTTGCACAATTAGCGGTTCAACATGGAGAACATATTCTAGAGATCGGATACGGTACTGGTCATATGCTAATAACTGTAGCAAAACAAGTGGGATCCACTGGCAAGGTCGTTGGGATAGATATCTCGAAGGGTATGTATGATATCGCC
>Ga0209635_10002112_pt1 | contig 15124 bp, 12 predicted proteins | sample DeeMarSWOR230_32_FD_187463 | JGI IMG/M metagenome (GOLD analysis project Ga0209635, IMG submission 187463) | Marine sediment microbial communities from White Oak River estuary, North Carolina - WOR-2-30_32 (SPAdes) (version 2) | ecosystem: Environmental > Aquatic > Marine > Intertidal zone >... | reverse complement strand
TTTTTTCTCAGTTTCAATTTTATATGCCAAATATCTAATATATCCCGGTAAGAATGTTCTTAATGAAGGTTTCAGATGTTCATTGAATAAGTTAGCACAAATATCATCTAAGATTTTATTTAATAGTAATTCTACATCGATCGTCATAGTTTCATGAAATTTATTTAAATACGTCAATTTTATAATATGTTTTTCTACAATTGCCTTAAGAACTTTCTCAACTGACTCATTTTTTTGAAAATAATAAATTCTCCCATGTCCATTCTGGATTGTAAAGAATTTAATATCAAAAAATTCATTATCAACAATCTCTCTTATATAATAATCTAATGTAGTTCTATCAATTTTATACTTCGATGCGAATTCTTTAGTTGATATAAACTCGGGATAATGATCAGGATGATTTATCGAAAGGAACAACAAAATTTTATTAAAATCTTCCTCATCTTTTAACATTGATTCGACTTTAGAATAAGATAACTTTAATACATGGTCCAAATACCGAAACTTTAATTCATCATCTTCTATTTTATACTTCTTAAAGAATCTACTAGTTTTTTCTGTAATTTCTTCAATTCTTTTGCTTTCTTGTTCCAAAATGGACTGACGATCCAAATCATAGGATTTCAATATTCTAAGATATTCGGTTTTTCCTAATGGTGTTATAATGTATTCTTTATTTTCTCTACTAACAAATCCATTCTCTATCAAGGAATTTAAATTATTAGATAAGGAGGATTGATTAATTGACAATGGGTCTTGTTTAAAATCAGACCACTTGCATGAATAATTATTATAAAGCATCCATAAAATCCAATGATCATAATTCCTTGTTTTAAGTATTGTTTTTGGTGGATATTTTAATCTCCTCTGGCCTGATTTTCTGTCATATACTAATTCACTAAATCTATCTTGTCCTTGCAAGGTAATTTTATATTTTCCTTTTTCAGGCTTTTCAATATAACCCTTATTCATAAGTTTCTTTAAATTGCCAGATAAAGTTGATTCGCTAATTTCAGCAGTAAAATCTGACCATTCGCAAATATTATTATTGCTAAGCATCCATAATATTACATATTCAAAATCAGTTTTCCCCATAGGAGGGTTTAATACCTCTCCAGGAGGATATAAGACTCCCTCAGATCTACTCATAATTACGCACGGTTTTTGCTATAAGATCTTAAATATATATTAGTTCACTATCCTTTTAAGCTTTTCACTTCGGAATAAAGTGTGAACTTCACATGAAGTACGAAGTGCGAATCTATAAATTGGAGTTCATACTAATTAAGATCAAGAAAATGTGTGTCAAACGAATGAAAGAAAAAACAAATTTAATAATTATTACAAATGAAGAGGGACCATTATGGACAAGATAATGATAAAGTGTATTAGATGTGGAAAAGAGATAAAGTTGGATCTTTCGGATTCAAAGGCGCTTTGTAAGAAATGTCGAAAGATTAAGCCAGAAATTGATATAAAAACAACAAAAAATTTTAACTTTTAACGGAAAGAGTGGTTATTATGACCAAACGAATAAGAATAAATTGTATGAAATGTGGTAAAGAGATAAAGTTAAATTTTATGGATGCTCGAGCAGTGTGTAAGGATTGCGGAAGGTAGGGTCTTAGGGATTCTGCTAATTTTTAAAAATTAAACATTTTTTTTACGATTCTTTTCTTTTCCATTTCTATATCAAAGGGAGAGAATTCTTGAGAATTTTTCTCTCCCTTTAATTAAATTGTAATTATTATATTCCCATTCTTGAATATTAAGAAGTATTGGAAATAAAAAAAAATCTAAAAATAACGTAATAGTTATATTTTTAATTTGATTTCGCTTAAGGATACTTGATTAGTATCAAATTGTTGGTTGTTGTTAGTATTAAGACTATAAGGAGTTGATTATATAAAGACAAAGGAAAATAATGTGAAAGAAATAGATAAGGAAAAAAACCATAAGAGTTTTTGGAAAAAGTTTAGGAATTTCTGGAAAGAGTTTGATCAAAAATGGTTATGGGTTAATATTGGTAGTTATATAGTAGGATCAATATTATTTTGGTGGTTATTTTTTATTGGTATAATAAACTTGAGTACAACAATCTTTTTAACAATATTAAACCTACTAATCATACCTTTGATGTATTACCTTTTCATTTACTTGAGAAAATCAAAGCACCAAACGCTCATTACCAAAATAGTATTGGTTGGATGTGGCGGATATAGTTTAGGTGTTCTTATCTGGTTTATTACCAGCTATTTACTTATTACTGCTCCTTGGGCACCCTTACAAGCTTTACCTCCCGTGCAAAGAGGTAGGATTTTACTCTTACTTCTACCAACCTCATGTGGAATTGCTGCTTATATCATGTATAGAGTAGGTAAAAAAAGAGAATGGAGACCACCCTCCTATTTAATAGATTGAAAGTTCATTTCTTTTTCGAATTTTAAAAAATTAGAAAAAATGAAAAAAAAAGAGTTTATTTTGCATTTTCGTCTTCTTCCATGATCCCTAGTTTATTTCCTTCGGTATCCTTAAACATATACATATAGCCTACTCCTGTTACAGTTATTTTAGGGCTTTCTATAGTACCCCCAGATTGTTCAATTCTATTTTTAAAATCATCCACATTGGAAACTTGAATGTAATTAAATATTTGATCTCCAGACTCTTCTCTTTTTTGTAGCCCCCCATCAATTCCTTCTTCGCCTTCTTTACCGGCTTTTATTACCCAGTATTCCAAGGGACCTTCCCATTTCTCGATTTTCCAATCAAAAGCATTTTCATAGAAGTTTTTTGCTCTTAATGGATTATCTGCATTAATTTCAAAATGTACAATTTTTGGCATAAATTCACCTCTAATTTAGTATTATTCAATTTAATTTAGACTGTTAAAAATCTTTCCCTACGAAAAATCTAAAGTTGAGATATAAAATTTTAAAATTCATTTAAGAAAGAAGAGACCTAAAATTTCTTTTGAAAATTAAAAATTATAAATTTATATAGCAATTTATGATGATTAACTATGAATTATTTTACCAAAGATACATTACTAGCCGCAGTTGAAGACAGAACAAAACTTTTTGAGCTCAAATCGGGTGAAGCGACAGCTATTATCTCAGAATATGGAGGACGTCTTTTAGCGCTTTTTCCGCGAAGTGATTGCTATAATTTACTATGGGTAAATTCAAATCCTAAAAATATTATTGAAACTAGAAAAAGATCAATTGGAGGAGATAGGTATTGGATTAGCCCTGAAAGAGACTTTTTTTATGAACAACCCGAGACCTGGGGGAATTGGTTTTGTCAAAGCTCGTTAGATCCTGGTAATTACGAGCCTCTTGGTAATAATGAGATTTCATGCACGCTCTCTAATAATTTGTTTATACAAAACATGAGAACAAAACTAGGTTATCAAGGAGAAATTACAAGGCAGTTTAAATTAGTAAAGGAACCCTATAAAACAGGGATATCTTATTGTGGAGTCGAATTTTTAGATGATTGTGTGTTTTATAAACCAAACCTTCAAATTAATGGATGGAGTTTAGCAACTATTATCACTGGTGGTCCAAAAAATCCAGGAACAGTATTAATTCCTACTAAATCCGAACCCAAACCTATCTCTTACTTTAATCCCATCCCATCTGATCGTTTGAAGTTAGGAGATAAATATGTGTCATTTAAGATTGATGTGGATGATGTTTATAAGTTAGCTATAAGACCAGAAGATATTGATTTTACCAGACCAGCTAAAATCGGCTACGCACTAAAAATGCCTGACAGTGAGGATTATGGATTTTTAACTAAACTTTCTGATGACATACCAAAAACTCAAAATGAATGTTTTGATGTTGCGAGAGATCATCCTGATTCTGAGATAGGGGTTATCCAATCGTATAACTCAGAATCACCCGAAAAACCACTCTTAAACTTTGGAGAAATTGAGCTTCAATTAAACCAATTCAAAACAATCGATAATATATCTCATGGGAAAGCGAAACATCAAATTTTTGGTTATATTGCTACTAAAGAAGAAATTTTAGAAGTCATTAAAAAATACTTAGGGATAGAAAATCCATTTTTATTTTAATTTCTTTCAATCTCCCGTTGGTTTTATGGTACTTTTTTCTATCAATAAAACTGAGGTTCGAGAAGGAGCTCTAGTTCTATGCATTACTCCTTTTGGTACCGTATAACCTTGCTTCGGCTTCAATTCAATTAATTTATCTTCCAAATCAATTAGAAGCAGTCCTTCGATGACGAAGAAGAATTCATCCTCTTTTTCATGTTTGTGCCAATGAAATTCTCCTTCTATAACCGCTAATCTGATAACAGAATCATTAACATTACAAAGAGATATATTTTGCCATTTCTTAGTGGAATCTTTTATTAATTGGGAGATATCAATAATCTCCAAAGGTTGATATTTTACGTCAAGATCAATTGAATATTTATTATTGTAATCCATCTTTCATTCTCAAATGTGTTCTTAATTGATAAAGATACTTTATCGGATCTATATACTAGATACTTACAAAATATAGGTTAAACTCTAATTTAACATTTAAGATTTATGTTTTAATCTAATTTTGTATCATAAAAAGAAAAAGTGAGAGATATAAAAACTAAAGCTTTAATTTTCCTCTCCAAAAGTTGATTTTACTTCTTAATTCTTCTTTTTCTATATTGTTTAACAAATTCATGTTACCCTTTAGGGGTGAGATACTCATTCTTATTTGCCTTAAAACAGCACTGAATCCTTTTTGTTCAAGAATATCATCTTGTAATTTCTCTAAAAGTAAAGCAATGTGCTCTCCCGGTAGAGTATCAAGCTTACTCAAAATATTATCAAACTGGATTGATAAATCTCCATCTGAAGATATTACTGCAGCAGGCTGAATAGCGGGTTCCACTTTTTTAGGTTGTATCACAGGTTCAATCGGCTGAGTTGGTGCTGGTTTAATGACTTTCTCAGGAGTAATTTCTGGAGGTGGAATTGTTTTAGGGATAGTTGGTTCAACAGGTTTTTGGTATTGAGGTTGTAAACGACTAATTTCTGGTGCTTGCTTTATTGCTTGGGTAATTTCAACTTGTTCAAATTTTCTACTTTGAATCCAAACATCTTCTAAAACAGCAGCAAATAGTTTTACATGTTCTTCTAAGACTGAACCCATCCCAGCTATTTCAATCTCCCCTTCTACTGATTTTGACACAACGCACACTACAACTTCTTCGAAATCTTTATTTATTGACCATAAATTTTCTCTGGGATAATGTCTTATTGAGATATTAGGATAACCTGCTATCTGCTTAAATCTTGCTTGATCCTCAGGATCAGTTAAATCGAAATTTGTAGAAATCCTAATATTAATATGTTTTTTCAAACCAGATAATGGGATTAAATCTATGTTTTCTAACTTTGGTGCTACGATATGAACTCGCATTTTTACTCGGGATAAAGATTCATTAATTTGGGCCATGATTCCTTCAACAGATCTTACAAACCACACATCTTTAAAACTTAACAGAGATGCCTTTTTCGAACGCTCCCAAAATTCATTCATTGTAAGCTCTGCGCTTTCCAATTGATTGATAATATTGTAGATGATGTCGTCTTGTATTGATTCAAAGATTTCTTTTCTGAATAGGTCTTTTAACTCATTTATTCCAGTAATTATATCATCATATACCCCAGAAACTCTACTTTCTAAATCTTCTAAAGTACTTACCATCCCACTTTCTATATCAGTAAATACTGTACCCAAGTCTGTGCTTACTTCACCTGCGGTGTCTGAGATACTCCCTAATTGATTTATAACTTGGTCTAGCATGTTTTGTGTTGTTTGCACGAATTTAGTCTTAAATGTTTCAGTTATTTGAGTAAATTGTTCTGAAATTACTTTAGACACAATTTTTTCCGCCATACTACTTAAAGCACCAATTCTAAATTGTTTTTCGAATCTGGTCGCTATCTCTGCTTTTACTGATTGCAAACTGGACTCCATAGCCTCAAATTCTTTAGTTATATCTGCAGGAACAATTTCTTTTAAGTTAAAAATGAATCTTTTAACATCTTGAAATCTTTTAACCTGATCAAGTTCCTTATCAAATCGCTCAAATTGTGTTTTTATTTGAGCAGGTAATTTAGTTTTCATTACTTGTAAGTAAGTTTTATAATCATCTAATTTTCTTAACTTATCAGAATGTTGTTCTAATGAATCAAATTTTGTTTGAATATTTTGTGGTGCAATTTGTTGAAAAGTCTTGATTGTTTCCTTGAATTGGTGAATTTGGCTTACAAGTGCAGCATATGGAGGTAATGCTTCATAAATTGGTGTTTTTCCTGGAATCTGTTTAAGAAGTCCCTTCTGAAATAAATTTTCTGATATCTCCGCTGCACGTTCTTCAGAGACATTAGTAAGTAATGCAATCTCGCCAATCATTACTGGACCTCTTCCCGTCATCTTATAATAAGTATCTACCTCATCATAAGCTAATCCAATGAGTTCTAAAACATGTTTTGTTGCAGAATCTTCTTCACTTGAAATTTGGATATCACTTCCTTTTTATTTTTTATATACTTTTTCAAGAAACTCTAGGTGCTTAATCGCTACAGTTTTCTTTATATTTCTTTCCATTTGTTCCTTTCGAATTTTTTCAATTAAATATTCAGGATAAAATGTATGAGCAATAATATCAGTTAATAAAAATACCCATATTGTATCTTTATTATCCTTTATTAATTTAATAATCTGATCATTTTCTAGAGCTCTTAAAAAACTTCCTACATCCTCTAAACTTTGCCCTGGAGCTTTGGGAATTTTATTTACAGGATACGCTCTTTCTCTAAATAATGTAATATAATCATAGTTATCTGGATTCATTATTGTTTGAGCGATTTTTAAATTGTCTTCAAGATTCGGTTTATAATCTTTAAAAAAATGATTTACCTCTTCGAGATATAACTTCGCGAGTTCTGGATTTGGAAAATTTTTCTTAGCATCCTCCACTAATTTAGCTACAGGCGCTCGAAAAATAGCAAAATCAGAAAGGAGAAATAGAGTTATATCGGTATCGCCTTCAACCCAATCTTGCGTTATTAAACCAGTTTTAATAAATGGATCCAAAATGAATTCGATATTTGGTATTATTTTATTTAATTTATCTTCTATAATCCCTTGAAGTTCCCTCCTAAATAAGGGTTTTTCTTGTAAAGCTTCCAAAATAGTTCGGGCTTTTTCACTACAATATATTTGCGCTAATCTTTGCTCTTTTGATAAATTTTTCAATCGATCCAATAGAATTAACGTATTCTTTAGATAAAGCTTTAATTTTTGTACACTTTCATAACTCTGTGATACATCAGCACTCATCTGTCTTAAATAATTTAAAACATCTTCATCTATTTCTTTTAATACAGTTTCACCAAACATCTCTGGATCCTCTCCTAATTCTAACATCAGATTTATCATTATTGGCATATCAGATTCTAAACCATTAAAATAACTTGAAACGTTAGAACGCGCTTTTTCAAGACGTACCAATACATTTCCTGCTTCTCCCGCGCCTGTAATATGAGCATAAAAGATTCGCATCATATCATCTAAATCAATCTGAAGATCTTCAGGATAACTTAGTTTAACAACTAATCCTTTGTCTTCTGTCCATTCCGTTATAATAAAACCATGTGGCATTTATTGTCCCCCTTCTTCTTTAATAGGTATTTTTTCAATCTTATCTAAAATCTTATCTACTTCAGAAATTTGAACAGGTTCGTATTCTATTATTTTCATTTGATTTTGAAGTTCATTATTTATAATTTGATCTCTTTTGTTTACCAAGATAGGTTTTATCCTTTTTGCCTTTTTTACTTTTTTCTTCAATTTTCTTATTTTTCTTACCATTGGAGGATACTTAAAATGAGTTTGATATAATGTGAAGACAGTTACTAAACCTACAATTCCAGACCCTAATACATATATAAGCCAACTTAAATCAGGACCAGGTTCCGTTATAGGACGTGTTACAATTAAAGTAATTTCCTTGGTTTTAAAATCATAATCATTGCTTCCAAAAGCTGTTATCGTTATAGAAAAAGTACCCTCTGGAACATTTTCCAAAGTTCCTTCGTATGTCCCATTATTATAAAGATTAACTAGTTCTCCTTGGCCGTAAGCCCATCTATAAGTAACTGTTGTATTTAAAATAGTACCTCCAAAATAGGTGTCAATTAGTGTTGCTTGTAATGTCTTATCTTCTCCTGGTTCAGCATTTATTTGAGAGGAAATGTTAATCAATGTACTTATTCTGTTAATAGTTATTATTGGTCTTATGGTTTGAATCTGGAAATTCGTAGAGCGAGCTAGAATTGAAAATAAATTTACCCCAATTTTTAGTTCTACTGTATCTAATTCGACATAATGTTGTTTTAAAATATCATCTCTAGTTAAATTTATTGATATTCCCTCACCTATTAGTTGTACCACTGTATTTGGAACATATGCTCCCGCCTGTTCTGTATATTTTATTGTAATATTTAATTTCTCTCTTATTGTAAGATTAAAAACAGGATCAAGGGTTTTTTCTTCACCATTTAAAAATAATTGTAATTGTGTCATTCTTTCGGTTACTTCAATAAAAAATTGAATTGATTGTGGTTGATAATTATCTTTTTGTGCGAATATGGTTAAAACTGTAATTCCTTGCTCTAAATCGTTTGCTTCAATTGTCTTATTATAGTATTGATTGTTTGTTTCATTTAACTTATCCCAACCTAATAAATACACAGTTGCATTAGGAATGTGCTCATTTAGTTTACTGTCTCTATATTTTACTGTAATATTAATAGTTGAATCAATTTCAACTATAATTGTATCCCCATCATTTTTTGGGTCACCATTTAAGAATAATTGTAATCCTGTTTTTCTTTCAGTTACTTCTACAAAAATCTGTATATTTTTAGTTTCAAAAAGAGTTTTTTGTGCTATTATATTAATAATTGTAACTCCAATTCCAATATCGGTTGTATTAATATTTATAGAATAGAACTCCAATGTCTCATATTCCGTTAGATTCCCTGATGAACCTCCTCCAATATATTGTAAAGTTGCGTTAGGAATGTAATTTCCAGTTTCATTATCCAAATATTTTACAGTTATGTTTAATGTATCAAAAATTGTAAGATTAATAAGTGGATTAAGCGTTGAATCAATATCATTTAAAAACAATTGATATTTGGTTGCTCGTTCAAAAACTTCAATGAAAAAGTTAATTGAATTAGTTGTGTAGTTAATCAGCTGGGCAAATATTGTAAATGCATTAATTCCTTTAACCAAATCATTTGTGTTTATAGTTATATTATAATATTGACCGTTTGTTTCATTTAACTGATCCCAATTTAAAAGAGTCACTGTTGCGTCTGGAAGGTGCTGCTTTGTCTCATTATCTTTAAAATACACTGTAATATTTACAGTTTCATCAACCTTAGCATCGAAAGTTTCACCATCATTTGTTGGATTATCATTTAAAAATAATAGTAGTTCTGTTTCTCTCTCAGTTACTTCAACAAAAAATTGAGTTTGATTAGTTTCATAGAAAGGCTTTTGAGCTATCACAGTTAAAATAGATACTCCAATTCCTAAATCTTCTGTATTAATAGTAATATTATGTTGCTCATAAGAAGGATCTGGGTCAAGACTGCCACTCACTTTTCCTTCTAAATTAACATTTGCAGAGGGTATATAATCTCCTGTTAAATTCGTATATTTTACTGTAATGTTTAATTCCTCTCCTAAAGGAAGACTTATAAACGGATCATCGGTTTTATCTATACCCTCTAAAAATAATCGTATTTTTGTCTCTATATCAGTTACATCCTCTGTATATGTAACATTTAGATAAAGATCATCAATCGAAAAAGTAATTGTTCTGTTTAATTCGAATTGATCAGCTATATAAACTCGAATTGAAACATTGATATTTTTATTTTTTTCTATCAAACGGGTGACATCAAATCCATTTACTGAAGCGTTCTTAAATTTAGTTTCTGCTGTCCATAACTTAATTGTTTCAGAATGTGGAAATCCATTAATTAAAATTTGAAATTCTGAATTTGGAGATAATGTTTCAGGTAATGTATCATTAACTTTATATGTAAAATTTAAAATTGCTTCGTCAATGATAAATGGGTTTGTGATAACTTCATTAGGTATATCACCCTCTTGTTCCCATGATACCGATGTTTGCTGATCTATAATTTTTTCGTAAGTGAACGAGAAATCTATAAAATTTATTCTTAATTTATCCCAAGAATCTACATCATTCCCTCCTACATTATCTTCACAAAAAAGATCTATTCCCAAAGTCATTGTGAATGTAGTAGAATTTACCCCTAAAATTAATTCTAAATAATTAATTAATAGAGCATTATCTATATTTGTTAATGATGTAGTTTCTATTGTAGTCACTGGACCATTATCCCATCCTAAATATTTTGTTCTATTATTAGCTATTTGAAAAGGTTGATAGACATTTTCTATATCTGAAATTAAAATATAAAATCTTGCATAATCTCCTACCTGTAAATATGTCGTATCATCAATAACATCAATACCACCAGCTGCAGGAGTAGCAGTTACAGTTGCATTAAAGGTAACATTAAGTGATGCTGAAGTTATTTTGTAATCTGCCATATCTGGTACTGTGATATTTCTTTTCCAATGAACACTGGGAGTTCCTCCTGTTTGACCTCCTGGTATATTTTCATCCCAGGTATAATCAATCCAACACCCGTAAGAATCAATTCCCCGTTCTGTTCCCTCATCCATCCCAACACCCCAATCTGAATTATTAAAAGCTGTCCAAGTGGAGTTAGGAACACCTGAAATTGAATATAATCCCTTTTCACCAATAATACTATAATTCGCACTACCACCATCAATAATTCCATCAACATCATCTGGATCTCCTGCTAATATACCTTTGGTTAAGGTCCAATTATCTGAAGAAGAAAAACCTCCATTTGTAATCCATTGCCTAGTTTTCGTCACTTTACTCACTCCTGAAGTCTTTAGATCTCCCATATTTTTCTCGTTCATAGGATTATCTTTTAAATTTACAAAAGAAATAGGAGCTATTAACATGAAAACAATTAATACCGCTAGAATTAATCCAACTTTAATTTTTCTCTCTCTCATTATCATACCCTTCAATAGAGTTTATATCAATAAAGGTTCTAAATTAAACTTATTATTATGTTAGGTTTAAGTTAATTAAGGTATCATACCTTAATCTGTAAATACAGAATAATAATATCAATATGGTATATAAAAATCTTTTTTACATCTTAATATTAGAATTTTATGTTTTTGAATTATAAAATCTTAAGATATTCATGTGATATCTGAAAGTTTCATCTTTTTCAGAAGATACTTTTTACAAAACCCCCATCAACTTGGATAACGGTTCCGGTAATATAACTGGCTTCATTTGAACCTAAGAATACAACTAAATTCGCTAATTCATCGGGTTTTCCTAATCGCCCTAACGGTATAGATTCTGTCCAAGTTTTCTCAACTTCTTTATACGTCTGTCCGGTATTTTTAACGGTTGTTTCAATTAATTCTTTCATACGATCGGTAAGAGTTGGACCAGGACACACAACATTTACTAAAATATTGTCTTTTCCATATTCATTAGCAAGAGTTTTAGCAAAACCTACGACCCCCAAACGAGTAGTATTCGATAATACTAAATTATTTAAGGGCTGTTTAACGGATACAGAAGTAATTGCAATAATTCTGCCACTTTTTTGTTTCTTCATTATCGGAATAATAATTTCCGTTATATGAATAAAAGAACGGAGGTTCAAATCAATTGAATTTGACCACTCTTCTTTAGTTATTCTGTCTATAGGCTTCGAAGGGGGACCACCCGCATTATGCACTAAAATATCTATTCTCCCAAATTTTGTCAATGTTGCTTCTACTAGGCTTTTTATCTGGTCTTCATACAATAAATCAGCCACAATAGGAAAAACTGTATTACTTGATATTATTGACCTAGAAGCTTCTATTTTTTCCTTCGCGACTTTCAAATTGTCTTTGGAACGACTACATATAATAACATTAGCACCTTCCTCATAAAAGCCTTTTGCACAGGCAAAGCCTAATCCTTTACTGGATGCTAGAACTAAAGCAACCTTATTTTCTAAACCTAAATTCATTATTATTTGCCTTTTCATTTATTTGGATCTTGAATTAAATCATTATATAAACTACATTTGCGATAGAAATGATTACACCTATTACAATTTTCCGCGTTTAAACAATTTTTCGCATTTGGACAGATAATCTTATGTTTATCCGGTTTTATCATAACCCTATGTAATCTCTTTTCAATATTGTTTCGCATTAGAACAGACCTTTATTCATATTCACCAATTTTAACAACACATACTAAAAATTATAATTTCCTTAATTTCCTATGAAAGATTTTAAAAAGATAATTTTATAAATTCAAATAGTTATAATAGTTTTATAGATTGAAGAATATATTATTAAATATAGAATTAAAATACTAAAATTTTGTAGAAAAGGTGTATGAGTATTAGTATTGACACTAAAAGTTTCGACAACATTCTCAGTAAAATTATAAAGAGTGAAAGCGGTATCAAAAAAGTAATTTTGGTTGATAGGACCGGATTAACCATCGCTAGTGTTTCTAAATTTTCCTACTTCCCCGCTGATGTAGATGGTATTGGAGCTATCGCCAGTGCAGTATTCTGTGCTTCCGAAGAACAAGGTAAGAATTTAGAACTAGGAAACTTAGAGATTGTAACTTCAGAGTTCAGTGGAGGTAAAATATTTGCTTCAAGTTGTGGTCCTAAGGGAGTCCTTACACTCATCTCAGATCCAGACATCAATATTGGACTAATCAGACTTATTCTAAAGCGATCAGGAGACGAATTAAAAGAGATTTTAGATGAATTCTTAGCAGAGGTTCCAGAAACTCTTGATTCAGGTTTAGATTTATCCGATCTCGACTCGCTTACACCCGATTAATATTTACTACAATTTAACTTTTCATTTGTCCTATTTTAAAAAGGATTTCAGATTCAATCTTAATAAGTTTTTATTCGAGAAATCCCAATAATCATAGAATTTGGGTATAAATCACTTAGAGACGTTAGATTTTTCATTATTGTTAAAACCATTATAGTATTTAGTTTTTTGTCTTAATAAGATTTAAATAATAAATTATCTGTTTATGTTTTAAATCAGAATTTATCATAAATATCTTAAAATCCCATAAGGATAAATTCTATTGATTTATATAAGAATATTATAGTGAACTTCAATTGGAAAAATCAAAATTATTTTATGATAAGAAGAGAGAACATAGAACCGAGCCATACAAGATTTTATTCACAGGATTAGATGGAGCGGGAAAAACAAGTATAATTTTAACTCTTGAAAGACAATTATCAAAGATAACGAAGGTTGAACCAACCAAAGGCGCACAGAGGACCAGTTTTAAACTATTAGGTAGGGAAATAAGTGAATGGGATTTAGGAGGTCAAAAAAGCTATCTTATTTCATATTTAAAAAAGCCTGGAAAATTTTTTGATAATACTGAAATTGCTATATATGTAATGGATATATTGGACGGCTCTCGCTTAGTTGAATCAATAAGTTATCTATATGACGTGGTTGAAAAATTTAGAGAATTGAAAATTTTTCCACCTCTTAATATCTTCTTCCATAAATTTGATCCTAGTTTGGTTAAAAATATTAAACTAGAAAATCGAATTAATGATTTAAGGAAGGAAATACAGGAAACATTAGATTATAAAAAAATTCATTTTTTTCGCACATCAATATATAATCCTTATACTCTAATGAGTGTTATATCTAAAATCTTATTAGAGTTATATCCAAAATCAGAATTAATTCAAAAGACTATTGAAGAATTTGCCAAAAAATTAGAATGTGAAGGATTGATAATAATTGATAAAAATTCGATCATCTTAGGTTCATATTTTAAAGATGACAATTCGAATATACTATTAAGTAAAACCATTGCCTATTTTCTGACTCTAAACGATGTATTTGTTGAGATGGATTTAGAAGAGCAAAAAGATCAGATAATAGTTAAAAAATCAGAAAATCATTTTTTATTCAAGCCAATCATATTTGAAGAACGTACCATACCATATTATATGTTAATCCTAAAGAAACATAATCCTTTCGATCTTTATTTTATTAATAAAGATTTTCCAATGTTCGTTAATCTTTTCAAAGATATAATTTTAAGTCAAAAAACTAATCAATAATGCAATAATCTTTTTTATATTTTCTTAGTATTAGAGAGTGAACATAATATTCAAAAAAAGTTTATCAAATATACAAGTTATAATATTTTTATTCTTCATTTTTAAATCAAAATAAACGCCAAATACATTATAAAGAATTAACATTTGAGTTTAAATTTTATAAAATGACTATCAATAATCAAAAAAGTTTATCAAGATTATATTCTAAAGAAGATTTATGTCATTTGATTTTGTAAAAAAATTAGATTTTAAATCAGAATTCTTTGATCTTTATAGACTCTCAGAAAGTGTGTACGCTACAATTTCTAAAGAAAATTCTGGTATGGGAGGAAACGCGGGATTTATTGATATAGGAGATTATCTGATAGTTGTTGATACTACTGGAAACATAGATGCTGCTAAAGATTTGAAAAAAGCAATCACCCAATATACCCAAAAAGAGCCCAGTTTTATCATTATAACTCATTATCATATGGATCATCTTATGGGAACCTCTCTTTTTGACATATCAACTCAAATAATGACATCTGATCGAACACGGAATAACATTCAAACAGAAGGCAGAAAACGCATTGAAGAATTTAAGAAGATGGATCTCAATGAAATAGAAGAATCTCTAAAAACAGAAAAAGACGAAGAGAAAAGAAAAGATATTGAAAATGATATATTTTTTCTAAAAACTATACGTTCGGACGGTTTCACTATTCGAGAACCTAATCTTACCTTCAAGGAAGGATGCGTTATCCATGGAACTGATAAAAATGTTCACTTGCGAACCTTTAAGAAAGCACA
>Ga0209635_10002110_pt1 | contig 15142 bp, 13 predicted proteins | sample DeeMarSWOR230_32_FD_187463 | JGI IMG/M metagenome (GOLD analysis project Ga0209635, IMG submission 187463) | Marine sediment microbial communities from White Oak River estuary, North Carolina - WOR-2-30_32 (SPAdes) (version 2) | ecosystem: Environmental > Aquatic > Marine > Intertidal zone >... | reverse complement strand
TGCTATTTCATATCCAGTCTTTTTAGGATCATCGGCGTTTTTCATTCTCTTATAAATTGCATCAGGAAGGTCAACACCCGGAACATAAAATTTCATACGCTCGGCCATCTTAAGAGATTTAAGTGGCGTCACACCAGCAAGTATATGGACCTTTTTATCAAATCCGTTTGATCTTACTTCATCCATCCAGCTGTTAAATCTATCAAGGTTGTAAACACTTTGAGTTTGAATGAAGTCTGCTCCTGCCTGTATCTTTTTGTTGAGACGATCTACTCTAAATTCTAATGGTTCTGCAAATGGATTTGCTGCAGCACCTATGAAAACATTTGGGTTTCCAGCAATAATTTCATCCCCACTTTGAAAAAATCCACTATCTCTCATGTTTTTTAACATCTGAATAAGTTGAATTGAATCAATGTCAAATACACCTTTTGCGTTGGGATGATTACCAAACGATTGATGATCACCAGTTAAACACAATATGTTTCTTATTCCAATTGCGGATGCACCGAGTATATCGCTCTGGAGTGCAATTCTATTCCTATCTCTACAAGTTATCTGCATTATAGGTTCCATTTTCATTTGTAGTAAAATAAAACAACCTGCAATACTAGACATCCTAACAACTGCTGTTTGATTATCTGTGATATTGAAAGCATCAGCATAACCTTTCAGCTTTTCTGCCTTCTGTTTTATCTTATTTGGATCCGAACCCTTTGGTGGCCCTATCTCTGCAGTTACAGCAAACCTTTTTTCAGATAGTACTTTTTCTAAATTGCTTCTGTACTTCACGCTATATTTTCCTCCTCATTTCAAGAGATTTAGACCAATCCTTGGGCTTTTGAATTTCATCTAAAAGTTTCAATTTCCCTTTCTTTTTAAGGAGTTTATATATGTACTCCCATACGCAATCCAAATCTGAGCTTATTTCACATTTTCCTTCCTTAACTCCACCACAGGGGCCATTAAGCATAGATTTTGGACATAGCGAAACAGGACAAAAACCCCCGAACATATCTAGTAGACATTCCCCACACATGGTACATCGCTTTACAAACTCATTAGCACGCTTTATTTCACCTAAAAATAATGTATCTGTACCAGGGAGGACGTCTTTATCATTAAATATATCTGAGAGGGTTTGTACACCGTTGCCACATGCAAGCACGAGTATCTTTTTTGATTCGGCCAATTCTATATCGTGAGATTTCAAAAGTCGTTTATCATTATTGAGATGACAGGCGGGGTCCAGAATAATCCATCCTGAAACCTTAACCTTTTTCTTTTCAAATGCATCTTTCATTGCCAATACTTCTTCTTCACCGCCAGTATGGCATAAGGTGGCGCATTCACTACACCCAACAATAAAGATTGGACCTAATCCCACTAATTCAAGCAGATCCTCGAAATCTTTTTGCTTTGTTATTATCATTGAGGGGTAAGATGGAAAATCCCTTTATTAATATTTTATATTGAATTAAGCATCTTTTCCATTAATAGACAAAAAGAGAAAAATGTTATTAGATACAATCATTCTATTTTGATTTTAAGTATGCATCATATCTTTTTTCCAATATAATATCATCGAACCAGCAAAGCATATCCAAAGTTCCATTCGGGCGATTTGCTTTCATATTACATTTTTTCATTAGATTATTGACAGTTCCAGAATACATTTTTTTCAATTCTTGATATGATAACAATTTCTTATTGGGCAAAGTTGAAATTCCTGTTTTCAAATCTTCTTTCATATCACTGATGTCATCGATTATTTGCATTACCGCACCAAGCTCATAAATTGCTTTTCGTTCTTTTTCATTCATATTTGGAGCCATTAAATACATCAGTGCTAAAGCTGAAATACCTCCTTTAGCAAATGTAATTTTCATTAAATCTTCTTTGGATTCATATTTATCAGATAGTTGATAAATACTCATAAGTTGACTGATGTGCTCTATTTTCACATAATTCATAAACTTATTAAATGCTGTTTCGCCAAGATTATCTCTTAGATAGTCTACCGATTCTTGAAATAATGACAGATATTCATCTTGTGACACTATACGTCTATCGTTCATTATGAATTCATCAAAGTCTTTCAAATATTTTCTGCATACTTGAATATCAAAAGAAGCATCATAAAGCATCGTCGCGATAGTAAAGTTGGCAAAAAGTTTATCATCAAATTTACCCCCAACAGATTTTGCAAGATCAGTTAAACCTACTTTAGAAAGATAAAGATAAGTTCTTAAATTTTTAAGACATCTTGTTTTTCTTAGAGCTGTGTATGCCGGTTCTAAATTTTTGAGCATATTAACTTTCTTTTTCATATATTTCATATAAAATAATTGGGCAATGAAGAGGCGATATACTGCTTTAAGCAATAACCAAAATCTACGTTTTTTATCGTAATTAATTTGATCACTACTATAATCTATTTTACTTGATAAGTTTGCTGATGTAAGCAGAAAATCCAGTAAAACATCAAGTTCGTCATATTCCATCTCAACCGGTGATTTTTTTAATTCTATCTTCTTTCTATGATTGTACTTTTGAGATTGGGAATACTTTGCATCCATCATATTTAAATTCCAGTAAGACAATATTATTACATAACAATATTGCATATAATAAGTTTTTCCTAAAAAACAAAAAATAAATAAATTTTCTAGTTTCTGTGCTTGAAATAAATATTTTATTTAACATTCGACATTCTTTATATAACAGTTGTCTTCTTTTAAATCTAGAAGTCTATACAAAACACTTAATTTTTTTCAAATGATTATCATTACATATACGCTATATCTTTAAAGAAAGGATCTGATATGGTAATTATGGAAAATCTGCCCATATTGATATTATTGGGAAGTACAGGAATCATTATCACATTATATCTTTGTTTAACTGGAAAAAAAATCCAAAAAGAAGAAATTGAAGATACGGAATCCGATTATACAACTATCTTTGGAATCAGTTTTAGCATAATTTCATTAATCTATTTTTTTAGATTATTAATGATGTTTTTTACTAGTATTATTTCCCGTTTTTACATACTAGCTGCTATTGGATCATTAATTGCGTTACTGCCATTGATTACAATATTTCTTGTAAGATATAAGAAAATGATTAGATTGAAGGTGTAACATTAATGTCCTTTGTTGAACTTGGCCAGGAATTTGGAATAACTTCCGATTTTCAGTATATGTTTCTAGTTACAATTACGATAGTCTGGCTAAGTTTAGTAATTTATTCACTTAAAAAAGACGGCGTTAAGAAAACAACTAGATATTTCCTACCCATGATGATAGCTGCATTATTTATTGAAGCTTCAGCTGTAGCCAATGGCAGATTTAGATATCCAGAATATTTAATATATTTCAATGTTTTAGGAGGAAGTGTACCTCTTATCATACTAATGGGATGGAGTTCGAATCTCTATCTATTTCTTAAAATGAGTAAATCTGTAGTGTTAAACCTATATAAAAAAATTAACATTTTACATATACTTCTGATTTCAACTTTATCCGGTCTATTTGGAATTTGTCTTGATATATTAGAAGATCCTCTCGCTCATCATAACAATTGGTGGATATGGACTGAATCAACTGGTGGGGTTACCTTTTTTAATGTGCCCTTTTCAAATTTTATGGATTGGTTTATAATTCTTTTTTATATGTCTTTAGCAACGCTGTTTATTGAAAGATCGGGTTATTCTGAAAATAGAAAATTGGTGATTTCCATTTTTTCGCTTACTGTAGTGTTCGCCTCTGTTTATGCAACACATTTATTTTTCACAGGTATTTTCCAATTTATTGGCTTTTGATGAATAGTCAATTTTTATGTAACTTTTTAGGTTTAAACCTCCCTCTTTATGTCCGAGTCTTTCTTCAGTAAAAAAATCAAAATAGTCTTAAAAGGAGTTAATTCAATCTTCGCCGCGCAAAACTTTCTTCCATTTTGGTTCTTTCCACGGCATTAGTTTAGCTTTTATTTTGTTTCTTATGCCTGAAAACACAAATTTTCCCATAGCACGTGGGAATTTTTTGAATGCTGGATCCCTATGCAACGAGGCAAAGAATTTCTTTAATTCCTTCTCTTTCTCAGGGAATCGCAATGAATCCAACCGAACGGCATAAATCGATATGTCTAGCGGATATATTTCCTCAAAACCCTTGGTTTCGTGGGGAAACGGTGTAAAAGCTAAAGATACAAACCCGCCAGTGCTTTCTGGATCCTTTATCATTATATATGTCCACAAAGGACTATACTCAGCACATAATCGAGAGGCTTCACCAACGTCTGCTTTGACTTTGTGTTTTTTGGAAACCCAGAGCTTATATATATCTGATATATAAGGTTTTAATTCCTGAAATTTCTCCCACTCACCCTTACCGCCAAAGGCTTTCACAAATTCGTCTACTTTTTTTCTAGCATCTTCCGGTAACTGATTAAGATCTATCATGATGAATCCTGTAATAGCTCGATATATTTAAATATACGTACTATCAAACAAGATTAGTAATATTATTTGCCAGGTTTAATCTGATGAAAAACGATATAAAAAAGCAGCTAACTTTATTAATCGATTCTTATATGTACCACTCAATATGGAGGTAAATTCAGATGGAAATAATTGATGGAAGAGTTCGGCTTAGAACAGAACAATTATTAAAACCATGGACTACTGAACTCAAACCCTTTTTTAAAGACTATATAAGATGGTATAAAATGAAAGACCGTTTAACTCCTTTGTCTGTCGATGAACAAATTAAAAATGCCAAGGAAGTCGGTATAGAAAAAATGGTTGTTTGTGGCGGAAATAAAGAGGATAACGACCATATAATAGAATTAGCCAAAAAATATGATGAGGTTATCCCTATCGCTGCAGTAAATATTGAGGACGGTATTCTTCCGGCTCTTAAGGAAATAAGACGATGTAGTGAAAAGAATGTAGCTGCTATTCACATATCTCCATTTATATCAAAAGTAAATGCAAATGATAAGAGATTATATCCTATTTATGGCTTATGTGAATTGTTAAAAAAACCTGCTATAGTTCATGGCTCGATGCACTTCTGGCGAGGAGCGTATATGTGGCATGGTCATCCCCGATTCCTTGATGAAGTAGCAGTTGATTTTCCTGAGTTGAAACTCATCATTTCTCATGGTGGAAATGGGTTTGGACCACCTGTTTTGGCTGTCGCTCAAAGACATCCCAATGTATATCTTGAATTTAGTGCATTGAGGCCTAAACATATGGCCCCAGAGTTCATACAAGCTGCAAATACGTATCTCAAAAAGAAATGTATTTTTGGAACAGATTATCCGTTAATAGAATTCAGTGAACAAATTGAGTTATGGAAATACGCGCTAAGAGAAGAGGTTTGGGAGTTTTTCTTTCATCAAAATATATTGGATGTGCTCTATAATGACCCAGTTCCTTATGAGTGACAATAAATTTTGACTTAAACATTCAACCTTAGGTGACTTAATGAGCTATGATTCCAAAAGAATTCAAGAATTAAAAAGAGAACTGGAAAATAAAAGCGTCCCCGAAATTATCGTAGGTGCTCATAAGGAATTTGGAGATAGATTAGCTATGACTACCGCTTTTGGTTATAGCGGCATTGTGTTGATGAGCTTTGTGAAAGATATAGTGCCAGAATTGCCAATTTATTTTATTGACACAAGATACCATTTTGAAGAGACGTTGAAACTTGCAGAAAAAATAAAAAAAGAATGGAAATTAAATGTCATTTATCTGTCTACCAGATATACAGAAAAAGAACTAGAAAAAATTATAGGCAAAGAGACATACAAAACTGATCCAGATTTATGTTGTCAATATAGGAAAGTAGAACCGTTACTTCGTGTGTTAAAAACAAAGGATGCATGGCTGAGTGCAATTAGAAGAGATCAAGCAAGAACTCGGGAGTCAATCGATGTAATCGAAATTGATAACAGAGGTGTTATAAAAATTAATCCACTCTACAATTGGACAAGAGATCAAACATGGATGTACATAAGAAAATATGATTTGCCGTATAATCCACTTCATGACCAATATTACCCAAGCGTTGGTTGTAAGCCCTGTACATCTCCCGTTGATAAAGGGGGAGATGAAAGAGATGGACGATGGAGGGGAATGCCAAAAGTAGAATGTGGAATTCATGATTACAAAGAAAAGGACGAAAAAATGGAAGAGAAGGAAAAGTGATGCTGGAAGGTAGACAATTATCATCCTTGTTATTTCTTGTTTTAATGCGATAAGTTTTTTATCTACTTTGTCAGTTTACATTTATCTCTTATGATAAAAGAATATCTGAAACTAGCACGATCATACAATGCAGTTTTAACAGGTATTTCTCCCGTTATGGGTGCTATTGCTATGCAACAGTATGATCTTCTGCACCTTTTTCTCCTGTTTTTAGTAGGTTTTCTAGGACATACATATGGATTTGTTCTTAACGATATACTTGATTATAAAATCGATAAATCATCTAAAGAAATTAGCAGCCGTCCATTAATAAGTGGTGCAATCTCGATAAAAAAAGCATGGACAATTGCTTTTGCATCAATGATAGCTGCTTTTATCGTTGCGTTATATATCGGATTTATAACCCAAAGTTTCTTTCCTCTTGCAATTCTTGTCATTTCCGCATGTTTTATAACATTATATGATTTAACAAGCAAAAAATTTCCCTTTATGGATATCCTTGCAGCATTAGGTATTTTCTTTTTGATTTTATATGGTGCCTTTACCTCGGTAGATACCATTTATCAAATTACTACCATAGTTTGGATAGTTTGCATTCTAGGGGTAATTCAGGTTCTCTATATGCAGGTCGTAGCAGGTGGAATTAAAGACATTGAAAACGACTTTAAGAGGGGAGCTAGAACACTTGCTATAAAAATGGGAGTAAGAGTTATTGATGGTAATCTAAAAATTACTTCAGGCTTTAAAACAATTGTTTATTCTATTCAACTGGTAGATATAGTAATCGTATTTCTACCCTTCTTTATTATATGGAAAATAAACAATCCTTCGATTTTACAATATTTTCAATGGTCTTTACTAAGCATTATTGCAATACTGATGTTTGTTCCAACTTATAAACTTCTTTCAATGAAGCGTTTTGAACGATTTAAAGCTGTAAAACTTGCTGGGATTTATTACATTTTTAATTTTGCACTCGTGCCCGTTATGTTAATGAGTCTAAATCCATGGACAGGTCTGCTTGTGTTCATCCCCGGCCTAGGTTTTATTCTCTCAAATCTCATATTACATGGAACAATTTTACTACCAAAAACTATGTAATGTATCAGAAAAACTCAAATAGTATCTTCGTTTTCCAAAATCAAATGAATAGGATTGTTGCATATGCAAAGCTATTAAGAATCCCTGGACTTGGGGGCTTGGCGATTCCTCCAGTCATTGGAGCTATAACAGTGGGAGTCTTTGATTTTTATAATCTACTAATTCTTTTTGTTATTGGGTCTCTTGCTGCTATCTATGGTTTTATTTTAAACGATTATACAGATGTTGAAGTAGATAAACTAGTAAAGGAACTACATGGGAGGCCTTTGGTTAGTGGAGACATATCCAGAAAAAACGCAATCGCAATATGTGTTTTTTGTGTCCTTTTTTCATTTTTATTTGTTTTTATGTTGTGGCGAGGAGAGATTTTCGATGATTATAAATTTGCAGCTATACTGTGCATTTTTTTGGCTGGCGCTTTGGGAAGCATTTATGACCTATATGGGAAAGAAATCGTTGGATCAGATTTTCTGGTAGCTATATCTGTAGCATTTGTTTTTCTTTTCGGTGCTTTTTCATTTGGTGAACCAACGATATTTACATGGGTTGTCTTTCTTCTAACGTTTAATAATATATTGCATATGAATGCTATAGAAGGTGGAATTAAAGATGCAGATCATGACCATATCATGGGAGTTAAAAACATTGCACTAAGCTCAGGTGTGAAAGTAGATGGAAACAACATTTTCATTCCGCCTCATTTTAAAGCATTTGGCATGGGAATACGCCTCTTTTCAACAGTTCTTTTGTTTGTTCCATTTGTTGTCTACGGATATGACTACTATATATGGCAGATTATCATCTTAGCATTAGCAATTCTTGGAGTGTTATATTTTAGTGTTAGACTATTATCTGTAAAAACGTTTGATAGATCCACTATTAGAAAATATATTAGTATGCAATCGTTTTTGCGGTATTCGTTAGTTCCTCTTATGCTCGTCTCCAGTATTGGTGTGTTGTATTCACTTATATTGATAATTTTTCCTATAGCATGGTATATAATATTTGCACCACTACTTGGTGAAAAACTATTTCGGCCACGGATGTAAATGAGCAACGAAAAAAAATCAGATATATGCGTAATTGGAGCAGGAATTGGCGGTTTAACTGCTGGGGCCTTGCTTACAAAACAAGGATATAAAGTAAAAATATTTGAAAAAGAACCTTTAATAGGTGGTAGAGCTCTTTCCTTGGATACATCATCTCTCACTCTTGAAAATTACAAGGAGATTCTCTCTCGATTTTATATGCACGTTCCGTTTTCTGAACCAGATCTAGAGACGATTTTTAATAATAATATGCTTAACGGTTACAAATTAGACCTTGGGTATCATGCCATTGGTGGCGGGGCAGTATCTCATATCAATAGCGTTCTTTCTGAATTCGATAAACATCTTGAAATGCTTGAATCAAACACAGGATTTATCAAACCCAATGGTTTTGAAATCCCGTTTATTTCGAAACGTGATAAAATCATTATGCTTCCACAGATACTACGATTGTTGTTCTCGAGCGAGTCAACTATGAGAAAGTTAGACGATGTCTCTATGACACAGACTATAGAAAAATATGGAAAAGGTAAAATGAAGGTGACTTTAGAGGTCTTTTCCCGTGCAGTAACGACTGTTAATAATCTTGATCGTATTTCAACTGGAGAAATGTTTCGAGCTCAAAGAAATCTTGTTAAAGGGTCAAAGCCTGTTGGCTACCCAAAACAAGGGCTTCATAGATTTTCTCAAACTTTTGTTGATATCATCAAACAAAATGGCGGAGAGATTTTTTTAAAAAATCCTGTAGACAAGATCATTATCGATGATTATAAAGCGGTAGGGGTTGTCATTAACGATAAGCAATATTTTTTTAAGACCATTATTTCAAATACTCTTATCCAGCATCTTTTCACAATTGCCGATGAAAAACAGTTTCCATCAGAATATGTTCGGAATATTAAGGCGCTTACAGGAACAGGAAGTTTGTGTGCCTATTACTCTCTTAAGAATGTAGACCCCAATTTACTTGGAAAAACTTTTCTTTTCCTAGAGAGAGATGTCGGTATAGATGGAAATGATGCAGTGGGGATGATCGATTTCATGGTGGCTTTACCTAAATCAGGGTTGGCTCCTCTCTCCCATCATCTTGTTCAATCCTATATTATCTGTACTCCCGATGAAGCGAAAAATAAAAAAACATTAGAAACTCTTAAGAAATTATTAGATAAAAATCTTGAAAATCTTATGCCTGATTTTCGTTCACAACTTAGATGGGCTATATATCCTGCGGCATGGCATCTTGACGGTGTTGCAAAAACAATTGATAATAAAAAGCCAGATACAAAGACGCCGGTTGAAAATCTTTATATTGTAGGCGACTGTGTAAAAGCTCCTGGCATTGGTATTAACTGTGCATTATCCTCAGCAAGAATATTATGTAATATATTAACTTCTGTTACATAAGTTATTTTATTTTATATTAAGTGGCAAGACGGGGTAATTAATATTAACATCCGCTTACATTATCGGTAGCTACCAGCAAAAACTGGTGTAGAAATGTCAATAAAACTTACCATGAAAGAACCTTATCGCAAGAAAGGTTTTTTATCAGTTAAATTTAGAGGATATCTTGATTTGGTACGACCTTTTACTTTAATCCCACCGTTCTTTGTTTCAATGTTTATAATGTTTGCAAGTCTTATTTATAACGGCCAATTGGAGGATTATCCTAACTGGTGGGTTATCATAGCTCAAGCAAGCCTTACTCTCGCTTTTCTTAATGCTGCTTCTAATGCTCTAAACCAAGCTACAGATGCTGAAGCTGATAAGATTTCTAAACCATATAGACCTATCCCAAGAGGTATAGTTAAACCTGATGAGGCCCAGAGTATTGCATACATTTTTTATCTATTTGGGCTTCTTAGAGCTGTTACAATTAATTTTTGGTTTGGAATTTTTGTATTTCTTATAATGTTGTCTACAGTTATCTATTCACTACCCCCCAGATTAAAACGATTTTTATTTATCAATCAGATATGGATAGCTATACCTAGAGGCCTTCTTGGAATATTAGCTTCCTGGAGCGTTTTTGGTGATCCGCTTCAGAAAGACCCCCTAGTCATAGGCACTATTGCACTGGTATTTTTTATAGGAGCCATGACTACTAAAGATATTGTAGATAGTGAAGCAGATAGAAGAACAGGTATTCCAACTTTAGTAAACACATTTGGCATAAAAAAGGCTGCATTTATCTCTTTACCATTCATGTTTTTTCCATTTGCATTTATTCCGTTTTTTATACAATATGGCATGTTAAATTCTTATCTACTTCCGTTATCGATATTCACTGTCCCCAGTTTTCTTATTTTTTACTTAATGCTCAAACAAAGTGAAAGTAAAAGCCTTGAAAACGTACATGCATGGGTACTAATGTACATCACATTTCTATTCTACTCTATTGGATTTGCCTGTCTCATAATATTTGGGGAGTTAGGTTACCTAAATTTCCTATAAACTTTATCATATTTTAACTTTAATTGTTATAATTAAAAAGATTATTATATTATTAAAAATAATATTATATTTAAGAATCCTCTAAATAAGGAACAAAATATGCAAGTTAAGAGAGTTATATTAGTTTGTATACTCGTTATAATTTCTACTTTAGTCTTGACTATAACTGTATCTTCACAAGAGGATACGATTCCTTATTGGAACAAAGCTTGGTCCTTCAGACAAGAGATACAATTGCCTATTTTCACTAACGATTCTTACGCAATATATCAACCCATAGACATAAGAGTAACTTTTGATGATCCATGTTGGGCCAAGAATGAAAATGAAACTTCCATTAGAGTCCTTTGCTGGAAAGAAGAGCAATGGTTTGAACTAGAGTCACAAATATATGACTTAAGTTTCAGAGAAGCAAATCAAATTGAACACTGTGGTCTAGTTTTTCTTGTCCCAGAAATTGCTGATGGCAGCGAAAAATATTATGTTTACTATGATGACAGTGAGAAATCCCAACCTAACTATAAAGATCATGTATGCGTTGAAGATGCGTATTATTTTGATATCCCAATTTCTGAAATAACTGCAGAAGCAAAATACTATTGTATAAAAGAAGAAGGCTATTGCATTTATGGTGTAGGTCAAGAAGGCCAACTTTTAGACCGAACTTTCTCTCAGCTTATTGTCAAACAAAAAAAAGGTGTGAAAGATTTTAATATATTAGATTCTGACCAAATAGCTTCTTTTGCCTTTTCTTATTATTATGGAGATGATGAAAAAGATGAGAGTACTTCTGATCAATCATTTCTTTATAAAAAAATATTTGTTGACGGCAATTTGATGGTTGAATTTGGGATAATAAGTGAGTCCACAAAAAAAGATATTCGTACAACAGCGATATATAAATATTATTACTCTCCGTTAGAGGAAAAAAGAATATGTGTTAGAGTTAAACATGAGATTTTGAAAGATGCTGTAATACAAGGAAAAGAAAATATTGATGGCCGATTCGGTGCTTTAATTTCAATAAAAACTAAGAATCCTGTTGTAAGTAGGATGAATGCAGGGGAAATATTCCCATATTTGCATTTTTTTAGTGAAAACGATAACATCGAAGAATATCAAATGAATCTAAATCCTGAATCTAAAAATCGAGAATGGATAATATGCTTTAAAGATGATGCTGATCTTGGTAAAGAAGCTTGGATTGCCTATGGGGAAGGTAAAGAAGGAAAGACGAATTCAATTATATTCGCTTCAAATGAAGGACTTATCAGTTCAGGAACTGATGAAAGAGATGGAATTCAATTAAAGGTCGCTGAAAGAGAATATTTTCGTTTTCTTGGTACAGAGATTGATTACGCATCGATAAATTTTGGAAGAAATTCATATGAAAAAGGCTACAATCATGATCTTGCTATGCCTGATGATCTGATAATTGAATTTGATGCAGAAATGTTTTCATCTGAAACTGATGGTTACATAGTGGTTCAAAAAGAGGCTGCGTTATATCGAGAACTCGTTAAGCACCGTCATTCATCTGAAGATTCTTCTTTTGAGCCAGAACGAAAGACATATGATTTAACAGTTACCACACATTTTGGTGGCACTAGATTTTCTTATCCACGACTGGCAAATATAACAAACCGTCGCTTTCCAGTAATGTGGATTGAATTATGGCAAGATGGAAAAGTTATTTCATCAGGGGCTGCAGATAGGTCTTTATTTATTAGAGCACAAAAAACTTTTACAGAAATTGTCGAGGGCGATTATCTCATAAAAGTTTATTGGAAACTTGATAATTCAACAAAATTTTTCAATGGAGCTAAAACAATCATCTTAGATAAAGATAAAAAAGTTCAAATTTTTTGTACTTGGGAGCGAACAGTCACAGTTACCTTCACTGATCAGAATGACAAAGGTATTGAAGGAATAACTGCAGTTTTACTTGATAAGGATAACTTTATTTTCGATGAAAATAGAAGTGATAGTAATGGTGACATAACCTTAAGAGCGCCATTCAATCTGAGGGATCCTTATAACTTAATGGCATTTTATAAAAATTTGGTAGTTTATGAAGGTACACTTAAAAAAACTGTAAGAAAAATTGATGTAAACGTTGTAATTGAACTTTATGATTTAACAGTTGAAGTAACAGATGAATTTAATCTTCCACCTGGAGTGGGACTCACACCAACTTTATCTGGTTTGGAGACCAATAGCTCAGTTCAATTGATACTTAATGAAATCGAACCAGGAAAATTCTTCATAGAAAGCATTCCTTCTGGAAATTACAAACTTTCAATTACATACGCAAATTTCGTTGATGAAAAACTACTGAATTTGCCGGAAGATGGCGAGTACATTAGTATGAAATTTACTGCTATGTTTAATCTTGCTATCGATCTTTTTGATTCACGTGGGAATCCTCTTATCGATGAGGAGATTGATTTTAAGATTATAAGGGAAAAAAATCAGGTTTATGAAACAGATAATAATAAATTTACTTTACCTCCAGCTCGTTATTCCATTAATGCATATAGCAACGGAGATTTAGTTGGCATTCGGGAGATTAGTTTTACGAATGACAAAACAATCAAATTAGTAACAACTTTATCCTCAATTCTTCCTATAATCATCATTGGGGCTACTCTGATTTTTATAGGTATTATTATTGTATTTACATTGATTAAAAAGATATCGCTACATTCAATGCTTAAGTTGTTGGCTATAGCCCTTGTTGTCATTGCTTTAATTCAACCTTGGTGGGGACTATCTGCTTCAAGTAATAACCCAAGTGCAGAAAAAGATACTCGAATGTTGTTAAACCCCGAAGTTATGATAGAATCTACTACTTATAACGATAAAACAATTCTCGATATTGCAGAGATGCCTAATCTATTTGTCGACTTGCTTGTTAAAATTGTAGCTGTGTCATATACTGCTATTATTCTTCTAGGTCTAAGTTATATTTGTTATAAGTTTAAGAAAAAGACTTACTCACTTATTCTTATTTTTATAGTCATGATTCTTCTAATTGCAATTATTTCGACATTTTATATGGGGACATCAAAATTATCTGAAGTAAGTGTAGGAGAAGTACAAGGCACAGGTCTTTTAAACTTGACTGTTGAGGAAGAAACGTTACCTATGCAGGCTAGTTGGGGCTTTGATAGTGGTTTTTATTTAGTTATAGTTTCGGCTATTTTGTCAGTGTTTTCCTTTTTTATAGAACTCAGACTTTATATTAAGAAAAAGAAATCGTAATAATCGCAAAGGCCAATGCAAAAATGAAGTATGTTGCATACATTAGGGTCCAAGCTGTTGTGTTTTCGCATTTTTCATTTCTATGGCTGTTTATCATAAGCCAAAATATAAGAAAACTTAGAACCACTAAAAGTGCAAGAGGAAACAGGTATGCCTCGATAATATTTAATGTGATTAATGGTATAATTAATGCAAAAGCACTACACATAAATATCAAAGAAATCAAAGCAGTTATTTTGATCCCGAAGACATTCACTGAGGTTTTTGTTCCTGCTTTTTTATCAGCTTCTACATCGAGTATATCTTTTGTAGCTGTGCCCCCAAAGAGAAATATTGCAGCAATGCATCCGATTGCTAGCGGTAATGGTTCAAACGGATTTCCGAAAACACTCCAAGACCCTACAATACCTAAAAATCCCCTTGGTATGGCAACCCATAATTGATTTAGAAATAGATATTTTTTCATTCTTGGTGGCAATGAGTAAGTTATTGTGAAGAATGCAATTAGGAGTACAAACAAACTGAATGTTATACTAATTGTCAGAGACAGTAGCATTGCCAAAATATACAAAGCAAAAGATAGATGTCGCGCATCTTTCTGTGTTACTAATCCTTTTGGTATAGGTCTATAAGGCTTTGATAGTTTATCCTCTTTATAATCAGTAGCCTGATTCAAAGCATTAGATGCACCATTTAATAGAGCAAAACAAATACTTGCAGGAATTAGAGTTAATACTATTGTTAAAATTGATATATCAACTTTTCCTGAATAGATAAGACTTGCTATCATTACACTACTAGAAACAATAATTGGGGCAAGTAACGTGAATGGTCTCAGTAATTCAAGGTAGCTTCCAAGTTTTATATTCATCAGTCCTCACCCATTATTACAATTAAACTTTGTGATTTATCACTATATAAACATAATAACTTGTCAACAAAATGATATACTCCCTGATTATCCACCTGCTTCATACAAATAATGATTTGGATACCGACGTATATAAGACTTATTTGACAATTAGTACCAATATCTAGGGTCTGTCTAATATTACTT
>Ga0209635_10002109_pt1 | contig 15147 bp, 9 predicted proteins | sample DeeMarSWOR230_32_FD_187463 | JGI IMG/M metagenome (GOLD analysis project Ga0209635, IMG submission 187463) | Marine sediment microbial communities from White Oak River estuary, North Carolina - WOR-2-30_32 (SPAdes) (version 2) | ecosystem: Environmental > Aquatic > Marine > Intertidal zone >... | reverse complement strand
CTGAAGGTACATGCTCTTGTGCTTCTCGCAATTTTACATTCCCTGTTTTGCATTAGTCAAGCCATAGTTAAAGGCTCAGGTTGGATGGTTCTCAAACACGCCGCTCTTGCCCCAGCGAGACCTGGAAGGGGGAAGTCAGCTCACCCTTCAAATTAATTGTCTCTCGTTTGATATTTGATAAAGCGCCGTTTCCACTCCATCCTCGCCAAGACCATCCCGCCCACCGCCATGGGCTCCGGATGGAATGGAAACCGTCGCTTTACCTCAGTGGTTGGATGATATAGAAAAATGGGCCAGGCCTCTTTTTTTACTTTTTTTGAGTGTATTCCAAGGTGATGGGATTATATGTCATTGCGAGCAAAGCGAAGCAATCTCGTAATTAAAAATATGTTAAGATAGCCTCGTTGCTCTATTATGACAATTTTATCTTAAGGGATTGCCACGCTGCGCTCGCAATGACATGGTGGGATCTTCTTTTTAAACTAAATTCCCATCACTTTGGATTAATCCTTTTTTTTCTTCTATTCTTTTGACTCGGGCTTCATCTCTTTTTATAATCATAGTGAAAAGTAATCGAGGAGCTTGAAATGGAGAAGAAAGAAAAAGATAAGGACATTTTCGCGGAGATCGGGGAGAAGCTTAAAGAGATCGGTGAAGAGCTGAAAGTCGGAGTGGATAAGGCAGAGAGGAAGATACGTGATTTTGACAAGAGCATCGAGCCCGCCATGGATGAGCTGAGCAAGAAATTGAAAGAGCTGGGAAATGTCCTCAAACCGCCTATGGATGACCTTTCCCACAAGATGAAGGAGTGGGCTCAATCCGTCAGGCCGGTCATCAATGACATGGGCGACAGGATTAAAAACTGGAAGAAAGCCGATAAGAAGAAAACAACAAAAGCGGTAAAAAAAAGGAAATCCTAGACCTGAATTCTCGCCTGTCTCCTATGCACCTAGAACTTTTTTCTCGCTTGAGGCGTTTTTATCAATGAGGAGAGTTCCCTTCGGAACCATGTTTTTATCTGGCGATTGATTCAAACGAGGAGACCATGTTTATAAAATTCGTTTTATGGCTGATCTTACTGGTGATCTGCTGGCCCCTGGCTATTCTGGGTTTGATTCTGTATCCTATTGTCTGGCTTCTCCTGCTCCCGTTCAGGCTTGTCGGGATCACGGTGGGCGCCGTGTTTGATTTATTCAAGGCCATCATCACCCTTCCGGCCAGGATCCTGAAAGGGCCGGGAAAATAAGAGTCAGAGTTTAAAACAAACTCAGGTAAGCGCATTAATTAGCATGTAAACACATTAATTAATGTGTAATTAAGCAACGAATGATATTCCTCGCTTCGCTCGGAATAGGCTGCGCAATATTGTAAGATAAAAGGATACATCCAAGGTGTCATTGTGAACGTAGTGAAGCAATCTCATAAAAAAATATATTTTTCCCTAAAGGATTGCGGCGTTTCACTGGCGATGACACCAAAGTAAAGTGTCGCGCCTTTAGGGTTCGTAGTGCCAATGTCATAACATTTAGTGTGTTTATAAAAATATTGAAGAATCGGTGAAACTGATAAGGGGAGGATGACACCATGAAAAATCTATCATGCCTTTTTCTCTGCCTTGTATTCGTCTTTAACCTGGGATTCAGCGCTGAGCAGGGGTCTGAAGCTCAAGCAAGCTCTATTCCCAGGCCTGAGTATCCCAGACCCCAGTTCGTACGCTCTCCCTGGCTGAACCTGAACGGCGTCTGGACCTATGCCTTTGACTTCGGAAAGTCAGGCCGGCAGCGCGGCTTTGCGGAAAGCCAGGGTTTTGAAGGAAGGATCAATGTCCCCTTCTGCCCGGAAAGCCCTCTTTCCGGAGTGAACCGCAAGGATTTTATCCCAGCCATCTGGTACCAGCGCAGCCTGGCCATCCCCAGAAACTGGCAGGGGAAAAAAGTTATCCTCCATTTTGGGGCAGTGGATTACGAGACAGAGGTCTTCCTCGATGGGAAATCCGTCGGAAAGCACTACGGTGGGACTTCATCTTTTTCGTTCGACATCACTCCATTTGTCACCAGCGGCGGGGAGCACAACCTGGTGGTCTCTGTTCTTGACGATACCCGCTCCGGACTGCAGCCAGGCGGGAAGCAGTGTCCGGATTACAGATCCAGAGGATGTCATTACACTCGGACAACAGGGATCTGGCAGACCGTCTGGATGGAGGCTGTTTCCGAGTTCGGCCTGAAATCCTTCCATATCATCCCCGACCTCGACCAGAAAAAGTTCTCCATCCAGGCCCAGTTTTATTCAGTGCGTCCTGACTTCGTCCTCCAGGTCAGTGTTCTGGACGGAAGCCGTATCGTGAGCAGGGCAAAGTCGGCCTTGAGCAACGGTGTGATCTGTGACCTGCCGCTCAAAAAGCCCGTTCCCTGGTCGCCTGGAAAGCCATTCCTTTATGACCTTGTCCTTGAGGTGAAGGATAAGTCCGGGAAGGTCGTGGATCGAGTCCGGAGCTATGCCGGGCTACGGAAAGTCCACATCCAGGGCAACCAGGTCTTCCTGAATAACAAGCCCTTCTATCTCCGGCTGGTCCTGGACCAGGGATTTTATCCGGATGGGATCTGGACAGCTCCCAGTGATGCAGCCTTGAAAAAAGACATTGAGCTGTCTATGGAGGCAGGGTTCAACGGAGCGCGTCTTCACCAGAAGGTCTTCGAGGAAAGGTTCCATTACTGGGCTGACAGGCTCGGCTACCTGACCTGGGGAGAATCCTCCAGCTGGGGCCTCAACACGGTTAGCGGCGAAGCGGCCAGAAACTTTCTCATGGAATGGCAGGAGATCGTCGTCAGGGACCGGAACCACCCCTCTATAATTGCCTGGACTCCTTTCAACGAAGCCTGGGACAGGCGGGAGCCGGCCAAGCGCCTGCTCTTCGATGCGTATAACCTGACTCATACCCTGGACCCCTACCGGCCGGTCAATGATTCCAGCGGAGGGCTTCATGTCGAGACCGACCTCTGGACCGAGCACACCTACGAGCAGGATCCCGAAAAGTTGAAGGAGCTGCTGGCTATTTCTGAGGAGAAGGGAGTCTGGCGCCGCGGCGCCGAACACAGCGCAGAGTACAGGGGGCAGCCTTATTTGATAGACGAGTATGGGGGGATCAAGTGGATTCCCAGCCCGGATAAGGTCCATGCGCCTGACTCCTGGGGTTACGGAGAGGATCCGGCGACTCTCGATGAATTCTACACCCGGCTCGAGGCCCTGACCGATGTTATCCTGAGTATGCCCCATATCAGCGGGTTCTGTTACACCCAGTTGACCGATATCGAACAGGAACAGAACGGAGTCTACAACTACGACCGGAGCGCCAAGTTCGACATGAAGCGCATCCACAGCATCTTCACCAAAAAAAAATAAAAAAAAGGGAGCCAGGCCACTTTTCTATTTTCCATAAATTGGGGACTGTCCCCAATTTCTTGCCTCGAAAAGTAAAGCAGCGGAAAATCGTTTGAGCAGCGATGTTAAGAGGGGAGTGTTGGAAATCCTCTCAAAAATACGGTTCAAAAGACAACTTTTTCTTGATGTTCAGCGTATAACAGAGAAAGGCCCTTGATGCCGAGAATCGAAATTATTTTCATGAATCCAATCATTACCAGAACGAAAATAGAGGCACATTTGGTCGACTCAAGGAAAAGGAGATGAGCTATGCTCAAAAACTACATTAAGATCGCTTTGAGAAATATCCGGAAGCACCCGGGCTATTCCGTCATCAATATTGCCGGGCTGGCTATCGGGCTGGCCTGCTGCCTGTTCATCTTGATCTGGGTCCTGGATGAGCTGAGCTATGACAAATTCCATGAGAACTCTCCCTATCTCTACAGGGTCGAAGAGAATCAATATTATTCGGGCCGGGTCTATCATGTCACAGTCACGCCCTATCCGCTGGCGCCGGCGCTCAAACAGGACTTCCCTGAAATTATTGAAGCCACCCAGTATGTGGGAGTGGGGGGGCAGCTGTTGCGGTATGGAGAAAAGGCTTTTTTCGAAACCGGGATCAAGGCTGTTGCTCCAGCCTTTTTTCGTATGTTCACTTTTCCTTTTGTCAAAGGTGACAGCGCCTCAGCACTGGATGATCCCTTTTCCCTGGTTATCTCGGAAGAGATAGCGGAAAAGTATTTTGGAGAGGAGGATCCTATCGGCAAGGCCTTTTCAATCAATAACAGGTATGACATGAAGGTTACGGGGGTTATGAAAGATGTCCCCCATAATTCCTACCTCCAGTTCAATATAGTGATCCCTTATGCCTTGTTGGAAAAAGTAGGGGCGGTCAATGACAGCATGGGTTCCAATTCCATATTCACCTTTGTCCAGCTTCAGAAAGGCGCTTCTCTCCAACAGGTCAATGAGAAGATACGCGGATTCATCAAGAAGCACGTCCCGGATTCTGTCACCGAGCTTGAGCTGGCCCTGTATCCGCGGATTCATCTCCACCAGTATTTCGGCTACGGGAGAGATATGGGACAAATCAAATATGTTTATATGTTCTCTGTCATAGCGCTGTTTGTCCTGTTGATTGCCTGTATCAATTTTATGAATCTGTCCACTGCCCGGTCAGCCAACCGAGCCAGGGAAGTCGGGGTGAGAAAAGTGGCCGGTGCACTCAAAAGCCATATCATCCAGCAATTCTACGGCGAATCAGTCATCTATGCGTTCATTGCTCTGGCTTTCGCAATGATCATAGTTGTGCTTTTAATGTCTCCGTTTAATAATCTTTCCGGAAAGGAGCTGTCATTAGGAATCCTCGGCAGCGGGATGATTCTTGCCGGATTCATCGGAGTCACACTGTTTACAGGTCTTGTGGCGGGCAGCTACCCGGCGCTTTTTCTCTCTTCTTTTCAACCGGTCAGGGTGATAAAGGGAAGCTTGAAGTCCGGGACAGGAAGTACTCTGTTCAGAAGGATACTTGTTGTCATCCAGTTTGCGCTTTCCGTTTTCTTGATCATCGGGACTGTGGTTGTCTATAACCAGCTCCAGTACATGAAAAAAAGAGATGTTGGGTTTAAAAGGGAAAACATGGTGTATATTCCGATGAGAGGACAAACCGGGAGATTTTACACCGCGCTCAAGGATGCCTTGGCCAGGGATTCTCGAATTCTGGGTGTGACGGGATCGTCTCATTTGCCTTCTCAAATCGGGAGTAATTCCAGCGGTGCGGACTGGGACGGGAAAGACCAGGACCAGGTTGTGTTGATCGGCATGAGTAGTGTGGATTATGGCTACATTGAAACCACCGGGATTGAACTGACAGAGGGAAGAAGTTTTTCCAGAGAATACGGCACAGACCAGACAGAGGCCTTTATCGTCAATGAAGAAGTGGCGAAACTCATGGGAAAAGAGTCTGTAGTGGGAGAAAGATTTTCCTTTGCTGGCCGAGAGGGCAGAATTATCGGCGTGATGAAGAATTTTCATTTTGAGTCTTTCCGGAATAAGATCGAACCCCTGGCCGTATACATGCGGCCGCCTGATCAGGGATTTAGCTACACCCTGTTCAGGATCCCGCCAGAGAACATATCAGCCTCCTTGGATTTTGTGAGGGAGACCTGGCAGAAGGTTATCCCGGACTTTCCGTTCGAATACAGGTTCCTGGTCGATGATTTTGAATATTACTACAGGTCAGAGGAAAGGATGGGAGACCTCCTCAAGTATTTTTCGATCCTCGCGGTGTTTATTGCCTGCCTGGGCCTGTTCGGGCTGGCCTCGTTTACCGCAGAACAGAGGACTAAGGAGATCGGGATCCGCAAGGTGCTCGGAGCTTCAGCGCCACAGATCACGCTGCTGCTGTGCAGGGAATTCTTTGTTCTGGTCTTGCTGGCCAACATCATTTCCTGGCCTGTGGCCTATTTTGTCATGAAGAACTGGCTCCAGGATTTTGCCTACCGGACCGGTCTCGGAGCGTTCACCTTTGTCCTGACCATGGTGCTGGCCTTGATCATTGCCCTGCTGACAGTCAGCTTTCAAGCCGTCAAGGCGGCTGTCGCCAACCCCGTGGATGCTCTGAAATACGAATAGAAAAGGGATCGCGTCTTAACATTTGACATTTTAAAAATTGAGGACAGCTAAAGGGGCCGCATCTTAACATTCGACGTTTCGGACAAAAGAAAGGATTCTTTTTTTATATGAGATTTCCACACTGCACTGGTAACGAAATGATGTTGAGATTGCCACGTCCCTAATGACGATTTGAACTTCCGGAGAGTGACTCTAAATGCTGCTGAGTTCCTTGCCTTAGAGCGAATTCTCTTTCTTTCAGCAGGGGATAATAAAATATAAACCTATTGAGTACCGAATGTTTTTCAGCTAAATTCATCCCTTGACCTCTTTTTTTGGAATAGAGAAAATCATTGATAATGGCCACGCAGACTGTTATTGAAATGGAAGGAGTGGGCTCTGTCCTTTTCGAGCGCAGCAAACGGGCCAAGCACTTGGTCATAACGGTAAAGGCGGTCACCGGGGTCCGAGTCGCTGTTCCCTACGGAGTATCTCTGGAAAAAGCCGAGCGTATCGTCCATCAAAAGACAGCCTGGATCCAGAAACAGCAGGCTAAGATTCGGAGGGTCAGGCGGAAATATGGAGCACTTTTGTCTGATTCCCGCCGGCTGAGCAAGGCGTCTTCAAGAAGAAAGTTGGCCAGCCGGCTCAACGACCTGGCCGCGAATTACGGATTCGAATACAACAGGGTCTTTTTCCGCAATCAAAGAACACGATGGGGGAGCTGTTCCGCCAAAAATAATATCAACCTGAATTTGAAGCTGGCCCTGCTCCCGGATGAATTGATCGATTACGTGATCCTCCACGAGCTCCTTCATACCCGAATAAAGAACCACAGCCATAAGTTCTGGGCGGAGATGGACCGGATGGTCGGAGATGCAAAGAAGTATGCGAAGCAGTTGAAAGAATACGGCCTGGGATTGTAGTTAGATTCTACTTTTTATCGAAGCGCAGGTTCCTGACTCGGCCCCCGCTCAACCTGAATCCTGTGATGCGGTTTTCCCTGTCCCGGCTGAATCGGACCTGCCTGAAAAACCATTGCTCCCCTAAGAACATGTCTTTTTTGGTCGGGTTGAGCTGAATGTCATCATGGCGCCGGTGCTGGGCGGTGAGTTTTCCGTCCACGACGGCCAGCGTGTATGTTGTGCCCAGCTCATCACTGTAAAAATCCCCTGTGTACTCCTTGAGCTGCTGGGCATCGAGCTCCACCTGCTTAAATTTCTCTCCAATCATGACATTGTCACCCTGGGTGAATACCAGCTGGGTCACATCACCCACATTGTTCAGTCGAAAAGTCAATGTCGCGCCCCTGTTCCTGATGGAAAATTCGGTGTCTGACTCGGGGACCAGGCTGACCTTAGGCCCTCCGTCCTGCTGCAGGATCAGCTGGTTGTTCTCTTTGACAAAGGTCATTATCAGCCCGGGTTCAAAATAATACCTGCCTGCGAATGTGTCGTACAAGGCTGTGTTGGGCTCCACCTCTCTCTGTTCAGCCTGTTGGGCCGGAGGCTGCTCCTCTTTTATCACATCCGAGAGATAGATATCCGCCACCTGCCTGGCTATCCGCGAGGTGTTGAATGAGCCCAGGTTGCTGAGGACGACAACCGCAAATCTCTGTTCGGGGAAGAGGACGATATGACTCCGGTAGCCTGCGTCGCCTCCGCTGTGGGAGACCGTTCTCAGTCCCTTGTGCTCGCCGATAACCAATCCAAAAGCGTAACTGATCGTTTTTCCGTTATTGAGAACTCCCTGCTCCTGCATTTGTTCGATGATCTCTCTGCCTCCCACGCGCCCGTCTTCAAAGTTTTTTACCCATTTGGCCAGGTCTTCTGCTGTCGTAAACAGGCTTGTCGCCCCCACATTGGCGTAGTTCAGCCGTCTTTTCTTGAAGCTGTTTTCTTTCACCGGCACATAGGAATAAGCTCTGTTTTTAACGATTCTTTCGTGGTCATCATAGAATTGGGTGTCGGACATGCCGAGCGGATTGAAAATATTCTCCTCGGTCCATTCCCGGAAAGATTTGCCGCTGACACGGGCGACGATCTCAGCCAGGAGGGTGAAACCCGTGTTGCAGTAGAGATACTGTTCGCCCGGCTCAAAATTCAGCTCCTTCTGGTTGCGGACCATCTTCAGGATATGTTCCCTGGTGATCACGTCATCAAGCCTCCAGCCGGCGACTGCCAGCAGCTCCCACTGGTCGCGCATCCCGCTTATGTGATGGATGAGATGCCAAATGGTGATGGTTTTTCCAAAATCAGGCACTTCGGGCAGGTACCTGCGGATATCATCGTCCAGTTTCAGCTTGCCTTGCTCAGCCAGCATGGCTGCGGCAAAGGCGGTAAATTGTTTGGATACCGAGGCCACGTGGAAAACGGTGGAGGAAGTGATGGGAATATCATATTCCAAGTTGGCGCTTCCGTATCCATTCTTGTAGATGACCTCTCCGTCTTTGATAACCGCCAGCGAGGCGCCGGGTGAATCCGGCTTGTCCCAGGAGGAAAAGAGTTTGTCCACTTGGGTGGCCCGGGCTTCATTATCATATCTCAAAATGTTATTTTTGCAGGCTGTGCCTGAAACCATCAGACCGATAAGCAAAAAGGAAATCAGAATATACAGAGCTTTATTCATATCTCTCTCCTTAGCGGTTTTGGGTTGAATTGAGTTGTTTGCGTTGAAAAGAACAGAGTCCCAAAGCATTTTCTAAGTTTTTGAGTTATTATATTGAAACTTTTTTGATCAACGGTCAATTATTATTTATAAAAAGCCTTTGGAAATGATATTTTTTTGACTGCTCAAAATATCCGTCCATGAAAAAAGATGCTAGAAAGGGTATGATATCCCTGAATTCCCAGGACCATGGAGGTTGACGATTGGTTGGTTGGGTGATTAACAGCTCAACATCAACAGGGAGGGGATTATGAATCAGTTTAATCGGTTATGGCTAGCTATGGCTATGCTATTCTCTTTATACTTTGTGGCTTTAGTTCCCCAGGTTGTTGGCTCAACTCAAGCCCAGGCGCCGGACACGCCGGCCGGCAAAAAGCTGGCTGAGTTTCTCGAAGTGGTGGGCTCCGGAGATGTGCAGAGGATGAAGACGTTCGCTGAGAGCTTTGCGGTTTCCTTTCTGGAGAAGATCCCGGCTGAGGACCATGTCCGCTTTTTCCAGCAGGTTCATCAGCGCTCCGGAGGCCTGGACATTGTGAAGGTGGAGGAAGACTCGGATCATGAGCTGTCCGCCCTTCTCAAATGCAAAAATTCCTCCGGTTTAAGGTTTTTCGCCATCCGGACAGAGACAAAGCTCCCTTTCGCTGTCGTCGATATAAGCTTTGGGATGGCTGAAGAGCAGGCGGATGAAAAGGCTCCGCCTCCTCCCACAGAGTCCGAGGCATTTGACCCGGATGCTGTGGTCAAGGGAAAACTGGGAATGGCCCTCGATAAGTACCTGAAGGAGGAGATGGAAAAAGGATTCTCAGGCGCTATCCTGGTGGCCAGAGCCGGAGAGAAAATTCTCCACAGAGGCTACGGCTGGGCAGTGAGAGAACGCCGGATCCCGGTGACGACAAAGACCGTTTTCGATATCGGGTCGATATCCAAGCCATTCACGGCGACAGCGGTGATGAAGCTGGAGCAGGAGGGCAAACTCAAGGTCACCGATCCCATCACCCGGTTTTTCGATAATGTCCCTGAGGATAAGAAGTCCATCACCATCCACCAGCTGTTGATTCATTCAGCCGGCCTCGGCGAGTACCATGATACCAAAGGAGACTTTGAAAAGATGACCCGGGATGAAGCCGTCCAGCATATCTTCGATCATGAGCTCAAATTCAAGCCAGGCGAGGGCAATGCCTATTCGAACTCCGGATTCACCCTGCTGGCTGTAATCGTGGAAAAGGTCTCCGGAAAGCCGTTCAAAGCTTTCCTCAAGGAGCAGGTGCTCGACCCGGCAGGTATGTCCAGCACAGGTTTCTACCGCAATCCCGCCTGGAAAAAAGAGAACGTGGCCTGCGGCTACAACGCACGGAAGCTGGGCGAAGACAACTCACCACTGACCTGGCCGGAGATCACCTGGGCCCTTCTGGGAAACGGGGGATTGGTCTCTTCAGCCGGCGACCTGTTCAGGTTTCATCAAGCCCTGAAAGGAAACGCTATTCTCTCCCGGGAGACGAAAGAGAAGTCCTGCACCGGGCACATTGATGTCGGCGAGGGAGCCATGATGGGCTATGGCTGGGGAATCCGTCAGACCGAACACGGGAAGAGGGTGAGCCATGGCGGGGCGAATGATTTCGGCTTCCGGGCCATGTTCATCAGATACCTGGATGAGGATGTGGTCATAGTGGTCACAACCAATGCCGGCCGTGCTGTGGACATCCGCAGCCTTGCGCAAAAAATTGCTGACCTTATTTTCAAGAATAACTAGAATTTTCCCGGTTAAGGCCAGTCAGGGAATCATTCTTTTGAGGCCCACTGGATGAAGGCGGCGATGTCTTTCTTGAATTTCTGATGTGAAGCCTTGTGGATGTACATCATATGCCCGGCCTCGTAATAGCCCATCCTCACCCGTCCCTTGAACTCGTTGTTCAATCCGATGTGAGCAAAGGTGTATTCGGTCCCGAAATAGGGAGTGGCTCCGTCGTAGTAGCCGTTGGTACAGAAGACCTTGAGGTATTGATTCTCGCTCAGCGCCCGGCGAAGTGTCTCGGCCAGATTCAGGCTGGGAGTCCTGCCCCGACCAATGCTCCAGTTCCAGGGCCGGACATTGCCGTAGATGTTGTAAGGGATGTCGGTCTTATACTTCAACTCTGTGCGTACATAGTTTTTAAAGGTGGACGAAAAAGCTCCCATGATTGCATCGCTGCTCGGGTCTGACTCGTAAGTTTCTCCGGCCGAGTCCACATCTCTTCCCTTGAACCGGCCGTCGAGCCTTCCGATCGTCCGGTGTTCTTCCCGGAGGAGTTCTTTGGCGTAGCGGCGAAGCTCGATGCGCAGGTTGGTTTTCTCGATATAGCCGGGGGAGAGACCGGTGTAGCGGGATAATTTTTTGATGATTTCCTGTTTCTCTGCCTGGTGAAGCTCGTTTCCTTTGAGGAGTGCCAGGGCGTATTCATTCAAGGCGAATTTTTCGACTTCGTCCAAGACCTCCCTCAGTTTTTTGGCTTGAAGGTCGGAAGGGAGTTTTTTATGGTACCAGGCCGTAGCCGAGTAGGTGGGGAGAAACAGAAAATAGGGTGTGTCGTTTCCGGGAAGAAAGGAGATAGTCTGGAAATCCAGCACTGCCGAGACGAGGATGATGCCGTTCAGGAACATGCCCAAGCTTCGTCCCTGGAGAAAGCCTGACAGCCCGGCTGCCCGGGTCGTCCCGTAGCTTTCACCGAGCACGAACTTGGGTGAAGCCCAGCGCTCGTTCTTGGTGATGTAGAGACGGATGAACTCGCCCACTGATTCCACGTCTTCGTTCACACCATGGAAATCACTGGGGTTCACTCCCTTCTCAGCCCGGCTGTATCCGGTGGAAACCGGGTCGATCATGACTATATCCGTCACATCCAAGAGGGTGTTTTCGTTAACCTCAAGCCTGTAAGGAAGGGGAGATGAAAAGCCCTCATCGTTCATCAGGACCTTTTTCGGGCCGAGGGCTCCCATGTGCAGCCAGACCGAAGAGGATCCCGGCCCTCCGTTGAAAGCAAAAGTCACCGGGCGCTGGCTCATGTCTGTGACGCCGTCTTTGGTGTAAGCGATGTAGAAAACTTTGGCCAACGGCTTGCCGTCTTCCCTTTCAAGCTGCATGTATCCAGCCGTAGCCGTGTACCTCAGCTCTTTTCCGTTGAGGCGGATTGCATGATGGGTGACAGAAACATCAGGGTCAGATGATTGAGGCGGTGCCTGTTTCTGGGGAGTCTCCTTGGCTGAGAAGCCGGGAACCTGAGAGATAAAAATGACAATTAAAAAAAGATAGATACTTCTTTTGAGCATTTTACTCCCTCCTGTAGAGAATGCCATCGCCTGCTATTCTGTCATCACTTTTCGAATATTTCAAATTTTTTTCAAAGATTCTTGGGAAATTTTTTGATTTCAATTGACATTGATTTTCAGCGGTGATAAAAGCATAAAGGGAACATTTGAGTAACTCAAAGATATCTGAGCGGTCAAAAAAAGTGCGAAGCCCATTCCTGGAGAAAAGTCTCTTGTCTTGAATTTTTCATGCTCCCCAGAGCAGGACGATAGGTTTTTCATATCCCGTTTTTAAAATTATAAAGGTATTTTCAGGGGATGTTTTTTCGAGCCAGGAGTATCGATTGATTCAAAAAGGAGGTCATCATGAAAAATCTAAATTTTATTTCAGGGCATTTCCGGGTCTCATTCGGATTGGTCATGATTATTCTATTGGTCTTTTTCATCCAGGGGTGTCAGAAAGCCAAAAAAGTCGAGCCGCCGAAGGCTGAGAAGATACCCAAGGAGCTGACCATCCACGGCCACACCCGCGTCGATAATTACTACTGGCTGAACCAGCGAGACAATCCCAAGGTGATCGAGTACCTCGAAGCCGAGAATGCCTACAAAGATGCAGTGTTGAAACATACCGAGGAATTGCAGGAGAAGCTGTTCGATGAGATCGTGGGAAGGATCAAGCAGACGGATATATCCGTTCCCTACAAGGAAAGCGGCTATTTCTACTACACCCGCTTCGAAGAAGGAGGCGAGTATCCGATCTACTGCCGGAAGAAAGAGACCATGGAGGCAGATGAAGAGATCCTGCTGAACGTCAACGAGATGGCCAAAGGCTACGACTTCTACAGCGTGGCCGGGCATACCGTGAGTCCTGATAATAAACTCATCGCCTTTGGTGTGGACACGGTCAGCCGCAGAAAATACACGCTCTATTTCAAGGACCTGACCAGCGGAGAGTTGCTGCCCGATCAGATCCCCGTTACTGCCGGCAGAGCGGTATGGACCAACGACAACAAAACAGTATTCTATGCACTCAAGGACGAGACAACCCTTCGGCCCTATAAAATACTGAAACACGTCCTCGGCACAGACGTTTCCCAGGATAAACTCGTCTACGAGGAAAAAGATGAGACTTTTAACACCTATGTCGGTAAAACCAGGTCCAAGAAATTCATCATCATCGCCTCCTCCCACACCCTTTCCGATGAATACCGCTTCCTGGACGCGGATAATCCTGACGGCCAGTTCAAGATCATCCAGCCCAGAGAAAGAGGCCTTGAGTACAGGATCGACCATTATCAGGACAAGTTCTTTATCCGAACCAACTATAAGGCAGAAAATTACAGGCTGATGGAGACCTCGATCCATAAAACCACCAAGGAGAACTGGAAAGAAGTCATCCCCCACAGAAAAGACGTCCTGCTTCAGGGTTTTGAGGTGTTCAAGGATTTCCTGGTTATCAGTGAACGGATCAAGGGATTACCGAGCCTGCGCATCATCAGGTGGCAGGACATGTCCGAGCATTATCTCGATTTCGGGGAAGAAACCTATTCGGCCTATATTTCCTACAACCCGGAATTCGACACAGAGCTTCTTCGTTACAGCTATTCATCCCTGACCACCCCAGGCTCTGTCTTCGATTACAACATGAACACTAGAGAGAAAAAGCTCCTCAAGCAGCAGGAAGTCCTCGGCGATTTTGACTCGGCCAACTACCATGCGGAAAGACATTATGCCACTGCCCGGGACGGGGCCCAAGTCCCCATATCCCTGGTCTACAGGAAAGGCCTGGAGAAGAACGGTAATAATCCCTGCCTTCTCTACGGGTATGGCTCTTACGGTTCTACTATGAACGCCGGTTTCAACTCTGCCCGGCTGAGCCTGCTGGATCGCGGCTTTGTCTATGCCCTGGTCCACATCCGGGGCGGGATGGAGATGGGCCGCTACTGGTACGAGGAAGGCAAGTTGCTCAATAAGAAGAACACATTCACCGATTTCATCGACTGCGCGGAGTACCTGATTTCTGAGAAATTCACCAACCCGGACAAGCTCTTTGCCATGGGAGGAAGCGCCGGGGGATTGCTGATGGGAGCGGTGACGAACATGCGGCCTGACCTTTTCAAGGGAATCATCGCCGGTGTCCCCTATGTGGATGTGATCACGACCATGCTGGACGAGAGTATCCCGCTGACCACGAGCGAATTCGACGAATGGGGAGACCCGAAGAACGAGGAATATTACTGGTACATGCTTTCCTATTCCCCTTATGATAACGTAGAGACTAAAGATTACCCGGCCATGCTGGTCACCACCGGCCTGCACGATTCTCAGGTGCAGTACTTTGAGCCGGCCAAATGGGTAGCCAAGCTCAGAGCGCTCAAAACGGACGACAATATCCTCCTCCTGCACACCAACATGGAAGCCGGACACGGCGGAGTCTCGGGCCGGTTCAGAAGGTTTAAAGAAACAGCGATGGAATACGCCTTCATGCTGGATCTTGCCGGGATCAAGAAATAAAAAGAAAGTTGCAAGAAATTGGGGACAGTCCCCAATTATATATCCTTTTGGATAGAGATATTCTCCGGTTGGCTTGAAGTTGATCATGTCCTGAATATCCTGGCTTTTTTCATGCATATTCAATTTATTTTGACACGCTTTTTTTTATATGGTATGAATTCCTCTGATTTATTCTTACTTACGTATTCTTCTCCTTTGGGACGCGCTTAAAGATTCTAACTCCAGAGAAAAGCATGAAGGCTGTTCTCAAGTTATATAAACGGCATCCCGGCATTATCAATGTCCTCAGGCTTCTGTTCTTCCTTTACCTTTTCTTTTTCAGCCTCGAATTGATGGGGACCTCTTTGAGGATGTTCGGCAAGGGGCTGGCGGAAAATCTGATCCAGACAACGACAAATCCGCTGGTCGGTTTGTTCATCGGCATCCTGGCCACATCCGTTATTCAATCTTCTTCTTCCACGACATCCATAGTCGTTGGCCTCGTGGCGGGTGGTGCTTTGAATGTCTCCAATGCCATTCCCATCGTCATGGGAGCCAATATCGGGACATCAGTGACAAACCTCCTGGTTTCCCTCCCCCAGATCAGGCGAAACATCGAATTTCAGCGCTCGTTCTCTGCGGCGATCGTTCATGATTTTTTCAACGTGCTGGCGG
>Ga0209635_10002108_pt1 | contig 15155 bp, 15 predicted proteins | sample DeeMarSWOR230_32_FD_187463 | JGI IMG/M metagenome (GOLD analysis project Ga0209635, IMG submission 187463) | Marine sediment microbial communities from White Oak River estuary, North Carolina - WOR-2-30_32 (SPAdes) (version 2) | ecosystem: Environmental > Aquatic > Marine > Intertidal zone >... | reverse complement strand
GTAGACTTCTCTGGGAATATTGTATCAGAAAATATTTCCAAGAATCTTTCGGAGGAAAATTATGAGCATCACAAGCCGAATAATGGCGCGAATGTATAAACTCCCACCTGCGGAAACCTACGACATTGCTGTTGATAGAAATCTTGAAGTACCAATGGCTGATGGAGTGGTATTGCGTGCTGACCGTTACTACCCGCGCCATTCGCAGAATCTGCCAACATTGCTGATTCGAACCCCCTATGGTCGTTCCCGTTTCGGCATAGTATGGGGACAGCTTTTTCCTGAACGTGGCTTTCAGGTGCTGATCCAGAGTTGCCGGGGAACAGATGACTCTGGCGGTGACTTTACTCCTTTTCGCGGTGAGCGTGAGGATGGGCTGGCGACACTTGAATGGCTCAAGACGCAGGACTGGTTTGATGGCAAGTTGGCGATGGCAGGCCCAAGTTATTTGGGCTTCACACAGTGGGCGATAGCGCGTGATGCTGGACCTGTACTGAAGGCTCTTTCCACACAAAACACCAGTTCGGAATTTCGCAGTGCGATGTATCCAGGCAGATCATTCAATCTGGAGTTATTTCTGAAGTGGATGCAGGTCACGTACAGCTTTAGGGGCTCGATGCTGAATTATCTCGGAGGTATGGTTGGTGCAGGTCGACGCATGAAAACTGCGGTATCGCATTTGCCCCTGAACGAGGCAGACGAAATTGTGGTAGGTAACCCCATGAAATTCTGGCGTGATTGGCTGCAACATACCGAGCCCAATGATGGATGGTGGGCATCCGAAGATTACAGCCATGGTGTTGCAGATGTATCCGCTCCGAACCATTTGATAAGTGGTTGGTATGATTTTCTTCTTCCACAACTGCTGCGAGACTATACCACCTTGGAACACGCAGGACGCAACCCCTATCTCACCATTGGTCCCTGGTCGCACAGCAGCAACGGATTTTTTGAGGTTAGCTTGCGCGAATCGCTCCTATGGCTGCGTGCACATCTACTTGGTGAGACAAAAAAACTGCGGACATCACCCGTTCGCATCTATGTGATGGGAGCAGATGAATGGCGCGATTTGAAGACATGGCCTCCCAGCGATACACAAACTCAGCGCTGGTATCTCCAGCCAGAAGCGGCGCTCACAACAGACATTCCCCCCGATTCACAGGCCAGCCAGTTCCGTTATGATCCCCGTGATCCAACACCAAATGTCGGCGGCGCGATTAATGCCACTCTTGGTAGGGGTGCAGGCGCACAGGATAATCGCACATTAGAGGCGCGTCCAGATGTACTCGTTTTTACCAGCCCTCCACTCTCTCAAGATATGGAGGTGATCGGTCCCGTTTCCGCCGAATTGTTCGTCCGTTCGAGCTTAGAACATACAGATTTCTTCATCCGACTGTGCGATGTGCATACAAATGGCAAATCAATGAACGTGTGCGACGGGCTGCTGCGACTCTTCCCGGGAAGGCCAGCTGCCAACTCGGATGGCTGCCGAAAGGTAGTAATTGATCTGTGGCCCACCGCCCACCGTTTTAAGGCACAACATCGCATCAGAGTGCAGGTTTCCAGCGGAGCGTTCCCGCGCTTCGCGCGAAATCTGGGTACGGGTGAACTATTGGCGACTGGGACAACGATGAAGGTCGCTGAGCAGAGTATCTTTCATGATCCAGATCATCCGTCTGCGGTGATTCTGTCGCTGGTATAGATGTGCCGTCAATAAAAACTTGAAATTATTCTTTTCTTCTTTGAGCTTTACACCCGAAACATATATAAAGTATAACACTGTTATATTTTCGGAGATCACTATGTATTCCCAGAAAGTTGTTGATCATTTCACCCATCCCCGCAACCAAGGACATATGGAAACCCCAGATGGAGTAGGAAAAGTGGGAAACCCGGTCTGTGGGGATGTGATGTACATCTACATAAAGGTAAAAGATGGTATAATCGAGGATATTAAATGGGAAACAATGGGATGTGCAGCAGCTATTGCTGTTTCTTCCATGATTACAGAACTGGCTAAAGGAAAATCCATAGAAGAAGCAGAACAAATTACCCGGAACGATGTGGCAAATGCATTAGAAGGGTTACCGCCAATCAAGATGCACTGTTCCAATTTGGCAGCAGACGGGCTGAAAAAGGCAATTGAAGATTACAGGAGCAAAGGTGAACGTAAAAAGGAGGAAGTTGCATGAAACGAATTTACTTTGATCATTCTGCCACCAGTGCAGTAGATCCTCGGGTTCTAGAAGTCATGCTCCCTTTCTTTGAAAAAAAATATGGGAATCCTTCTTCACTGCACCACCAGGGACAGGAAGCTGCTGAAGCGCTGCAAGAAGCCAGAGAGAAAGTAGCCAGGGTCATCAATGCACAGCCTGAAGAAATTATCTTCACCTCAGGAGGAACAGAATCCAATAATACTGCCATAAAGGGAGCTGCTTTTGCTGCCCTCACTGGAAAGTCCTCCAAAAGGCATATCATTGTCTCCCAGATTGAGCACGACTGCGTGTTGAATGCCTGTCGATGGCTGGAAAAAATGGGATTTGAGGTGACCTATTTTCCTGTGGATAACTACGGACTGGTGGATCTGGAAGCCCTTAGAAAGGCTGTGAGAAAGGATACATTAATAATTTCCATCATGCATGCCAACAATGAGATCGGCACTGTCCAAGACATTGCAGAAATTGGAAAGATTGCTCACGAGTATGGTGCCTATTTCCATACAGATGCAGTACAGAGTATTATCAAATTACCCCTTGATACAAAACAAATGAATGTGGACATGCTGTCTGTATCCTCTCACAAAATCCATGGACCCAAGGGTGTGGGCTGTCTGTACGTGAAAAAAGGGACTAAAATAGATCCACTGCTTCACGGAGGTGGTCACGAACGGGGATTCAGATCGGGGACAGAAAATATATCGGGAATTACAGGATTTGCTGAAGCGGTAAAGATCGGTGAAGAAGAAAGACCCACTGTCATGCCCAGAATCCAGAATCTGCGCGATATACTGATAAAAGGTGTGTTAGAAATTGAAAACACCTGGCTGAATGGACATCCCACTCAGCGGCTTCCCATTAATGCCCACTTTTGTTTCCGGTTCATAGAAGGGGAAAGTCTGATATTGCGTCTGGATTTAAAAGGTATTTCTGCATCCACAGGTTCTGCATGTTCTTCAAAGTCTTTACAGCCCAGTCACGTGTTGTTAGCCATTGGTCTCCCTCCAGAGGATGCGCACAGTTCGCTGCGGTTAACGTTGGGCAGAGACAATACAACTGAAGACATTGAGTACACCCTGGAGGTGCTGCCAGAGGTGGTGGCTGATTTGAGAAAGATATCGCCATTCAAAGGTTCTTTTCAGTAGCTGCTTTTAGATATATTATTCTCTGATTATTAGCGATTTTCCCGATTTTTGTTGTAAATATTCCAATTTTATTGGAATATAATGATTCCAACCGAAAAGTTTATATAGGGGTAGAAGTTAAGAGGGGTGAAGCACAGCCAACACTGCAAGCAGGAGACGAAACATTTCCTCCTTGATCGCGGGCCTTCACCACCCTCAACACTGGCAACAAAGAAGAATATTTGAAAGTGAAATCCAGCCGGTCTCAAGAAGGGTGGTGAAGTCCAAAGAGTCGTGGTCCGGATTTCCGGATCACGACTTAACTCCTTTCTCGTTGATTCAAAGCAAAGATGAATCACATTTTTATCTTTTTATGACCAGGTAAATTCCGCCAATTACCAGAATACCTCCACTGATAATGAGTAAGGTTGGTATTTCCCTGAAGAAGAGGATAGCCAGAAGGGTGGCACCCACTGGTTCTCCCAGTATAGCTACACTGACCACTGCAGCTTTCAAGTATTTCAAACAGTAATTATACAGTGTGTGGCCCAACCCTGAAGGGATCAGAGCTAGAAAGACAAAAATGAGGTACTGAGTGGAGGAGTAGCCAGTAAGGGGTATCCTGAAAGCGAGGGTAGTACTGATCAAGAATGCAAAAGAGACAAAGTAAACACTGGATACGTACGAGAACGTGTCCAGTTTTCTCCTCAAATTTCTGCCAATGACCAGATAAGCTGCCAACCCTACAGCACCTGCCAAAGCCAAAAAGATGCCAGTTAAATTTTCTTCTACTGGATTGCTCACTCCGATTAAGACAGCACCTGTAACAGAGAGAACAATGCCAGATACTGCTTTTAGACTGAGGGTTTCCTTCAAGAATACATAGGAAAGGACAGCCACAAAGAGAGGAGAAGAATCCACAATAATGACACTGGTGGCTATAGTGGTGTAGAAAAGAGAGGTGATCCAGGTGGCAAAATGGATATACAAAAAGAATCCAGATAAAATCAAGTAAATAGTATCTTTTCTGGTTATTGTTCGTAATTGGGGAAGTTCATGCTTTGCATATGCTATAATAAACATGAACAGACTGGCTAACCCTAACCGGTAGGTGGCAATGATTAGAGAAGGAGCTTCACTTAATCGGATCAAGATTGAAGCAGAAGATACAGCAGCAATGGCTGTGATAAGAGCTATGCGAGGTGACAGCATAAATACAGTACGTGGTGTTCATAAAAAGATGTGGTATAAGGAGTTCGGGTTCACCTCCAAGAATGAAAGGTCAATTGAGAGCTACAAAGGATTATTAAACCTTGAATATGCAGTGAAGAGCAGCTGAAGAGTGAATGTATTTATAGTTGGAGAAAGAGAGAAAGAGTGTATGATAAGAATTCCTGTCAGCTTTGAAGAATACATTCTGAGGACGTGAAAAAATGGAATATTTGGATAAAGCAATCAAACTTGTACGCGAAAAGGGTAATCAACTTAACTTATTGCGGTTGCGATGTGCACTGCATGAAACCTATACAACAGCTGAAGCAGAAAAGATTTTATCATCATACCAATTCCCAGACGGAAGCTGGGACTACAATACAGCTGAAGAGGAACCTGATAGAATTGGCTCATTAGGAGGGACTATTCACTGCCTTCGATGGATACGTGAGTTCAAGCTGGGCAGTACCACCCAGATGACGCGTACATTGAAATTTTTGACCACTATCCAAGATTCGGATGGCTCTTTTTATGAAACAAAGGTTAAACTTGCCCATTCACCACACAGGTGGCTTCAAAAAGAGACAATAATTGATCGCTTCTATTTTACAGCAGCCGTTTTGATGCGGTTATTTTCTCTGGGTTATCGAAAGCATGCACTTGCAAATCCCGCCTTACAGTGGCTTAGCAATCACTGGGAGAACTGGGATATGGTGACTGGAACCTGGTACAATTTGTGGGCATTGCTCTGTTTGTACCCATTTGAGAGTGGATTATACCCTTCATTGTATACTAGATGTTATGAAAAAACAGTGGACTGGCTTTCTCACCTTGATGCTCAACCGCTGACCTGGTTGCTAGATGCATTACAGGGTGCTGGATTCTCAAAGGATGAACCATTAGTAGCGCAGGGTATAAGCCGGCTGGAGACCCTGCAAAATAAAGAAGGACTGTGGCCAGATTCGAAATATTCAACAGCAGAAACCACAATTACTGCTGTGCGGTTACTGAAGGACTATCACACGTCAAATTGGTGAGAATATCCCTCATCTCAAAGAGAAAAGGGGATGTGCCTGGACTTTTTTCGAGCCACAATAATTGCATACCCCGAAGATATTTGGAAGTATAAAATCTCATTCTTGTAAGAGGTTTTCACTCCTTCTGCTTTCTCTTCTGAATCAGTCCTCACCCAGTTAATGTAATCTTCAGTTCTCATTTTTCTTACAAAAAATCCCTCAGATTCTATCATAGTCTTGAGTTCTTCTGCTGTAAAAAAAGTTCTCAAAGGCGCTTTTTTCTCAAAGAGTTTCTTCAAGAATGAGTAACTCTCCTTTGTGGCCACTGGCTCCATGAGCAGAAATATCCCTCCTTTTTTCAATGCTTGGTGAATCCCTTTTAAAACTTGCAGAGGATTGGGAAAGTAATGGAAAGAATTACGTAAGGTAACCACATCAAACACTTTTTGGAAATCCATTTGTTCAGCATCTTTTACGATGTAGGTAATATCATACATTCTCTGTCCAATAAGGGCAGGTGAAATATCCATGGCCACCACTTTACACCCCCTTTTTGCTAACTGAAAGGCCACTACTCCATCTCCAGTAGCTACATCCAAAACAGCATCACCTTTTTTGACTCCTGCAAAATCTAGATACTGGTCAATCTTCTGGAAGGTTAAAACATTCCACCACTTCTTCCGTTCAGCAATCGTTTTCTCGAACACATCTTTTACTTCCATTTTCATCTCTTTGTCTTCTCTGGCTTTTATCTTCTGAATCCACGCTAAAGAAAGTCCAATAGCAACCAATCCCAGCACAAATTCTGCAAAAAATCCCCACGTATCAACCACTATTCCAGAAATGAGGTTGCCAGCAATTAATCCTAGTGACGCCATGAAGTTGTACATGCCCATGATTTTCCCTTCTTTCCCTTTGACAGCCAGCCGGGACATGACCGAATTTGAGGAGATAGTAATTTCAGACCAGGTGTACCCGAATACACAGTAACAGACAGCAGCTACTCCCACTGCATACAATCTGGACAGAATTGAGGCCCCCACCAAAATGAAAAAGAAAATAACCCTCACTGTTAACCCTCTCTGCAAAACAGCAAACCCTCCAAATAGAGCCACCTTTTTAGCAGTTCGGGAATAAAAATAGGCAGATATTACTGCATTCAGAAAGGATACAAAGAAGACAAAAGAAGCAGTAGCTCCCTTCTCAGTAAGAAAATACACAAAAGGAGTAAAGATTAATCCTGATGACACAAATAAGACAAATGAGGCAAAATAAAAATCTCTGAGTCTCTTACTTTCCACTCTCACAAATTGGGGAAAGTGAATCACATATGAAGGCATTAACCGGAATTTTTCAGTAATCACATTAGCAAAGGATGTAATTTTGTCTCTATCTATGTATATGGGTTTTTCCCTCACCATTTTCTGGAAGAGCACTGCAGACACTAGTGATGTAACCCCCAAAAAAATGAACAGGAACTGCATTCCCAAAAGAGCTAATAACCCGGTTCCGAAGAGCATTCCTGCAGCCCAGGCATATCCTGAGATTTTATTGAATTCACCAATAGCCTGATCCCAGAATTCTTTTCTGGCACTGCGCAGTAAATACACGCTGGATACAGGGACAATGGCAGCAGCAAAAACAGCAGACAGCACATGGATGGATAAGACATCAGTCAAGGTATCAGCCTGTGAAAAAAGGAGAAGGGCTACTGAAAATCCGCAAAATCCCATTACTAAGAAGGGCTTTCTTCGCTGAGTGGCATCTGACAGTTTTCCCCAGATAACCAAGAATATCATGGACGCTACAGAATAGGCAGTGGACACTAAAGAAATATCAGTGGCAGTTCCTTTTAACGCAATAATCAGTAAGGGAATCAATGGAGAAGAGCACCCTGCAGCAAATCTGAAGGGTACAAAGGTGTAAAACCATGAAGGGGGCTTAAACATGAGTATCCTCTTTTACTGTATTTGGTATTTGGTATTTGGTATTTGGTATTTGGTATTTGGTATTTGGTATTTGGTATTTGGTATTTAGTTGACTCAAATATATTCTATAGTGCTGGGAGGTTTGGGAGTAATATCATAAACCACCTTTACTACCCCAGGAATTTCTTCTACTATTCGGTCTGCAACTTTTCGTAAGGTAGTCCAGGGAATCTCTGTAGGTAATGCAATTAAGGCATCTTTTGATTCAACACAGCGTACTGCAACAATATGTCCGAACATTCGCTTTCCATCTATGACCCCAGTAGCTTTGTCACTTAATAGAACAGCAAGCGCCTGAAAAGGATGTAATGGTAATAATTCATCTTCAACAATGGTGGTGGCCTTTCTGACTATTGAAACCCGTTCAGAAGTGACTTCTCCCACCACTCGGCAGGCTAGCCCAGGACCAGGAAAAGGTATTCTGTCCCACACTTTTTCAGGTAGTCCCAGTGATTCAGCCACTGCTCGCACTTCATGTTTGTAGATATCTTTTAATGGCTCTACAATTTCTAACCCATACTTACGGGGGTCAATACCAATCTGCTCTAGTACATTGTGCTGGGTTTTGATGCCTCCTTTGGTCTCTTTTATGTCTGCAGCAATAGTCCCTTGGATTAAGTATTTTGCTTCAAGATTTTCTAGTGTTCTTCCTAGCACTGTATAAAACGTGCTCCTGAATGCTTTTCTCTTTTCTTCTGGATCTATTTTTCCCTTCAAATTATCAAAGAACTCTTGTTGCGCTTCAATAATTACGGTATCAAGCCCTCCATCAGTGAACATTCTTTCTACTGCTTCAGGTTCTCCTTCCCGCATCAGTCCATCATCGATGAATACTACCTCGAGATCGTTTAATACAGTTCCTGCCAGAAAGGCGCACACTGTGCTGTCCACGCCTCCTGAAGCTGCCACGACTGCCCTTCCTTTCAGTTTTTGCAGTTCGCTTTTTTTTGTCTCAATGTATTGCTGAGGATTAAACATGTCGTGTCATGGAGAATGGGGTTTAAAACTTTTGGGTTTTCCGTGGAGAGAATTTTCACCTTCCATCTTCAACCTTTGTTCCAACAGAGCAAAAAACCTAGTGTTAACAAGGGCAACGCGCATCTACCTACCCAATTCATTCTCCAGTTTTTCTTTGATCTTCTCCTCAAATGTGTGGTACGGGTACTCCAGCTTCTGCGTTTCATAATCATAGTAATCAAATTCTGAATGTCCACCCACATAAGAAATGCCAGGAGGAAAAGAGCGAACATGATACAATTCTTTCTCTATAATCTCCTCTACTTGGTCCAGATTATGCATCAAACCAAGCACAAATGCAGGGTGACAAACGCAGCCCATCAAACCCCACTCACCATAAAGCGAGTATTCTCTGAATATCCGTCCCCCCTTAGCAAAGTTGTGAAGTATTCTCTGGGTTAATTTGATATCGTCAGTCTTGAAAAACAAATAAAAATCTGCACATTGTTCAACTGGATACGGATGTATGTAATATATTCTATTTATTAATCTAGTCTTGCACATTTTTTCATAAGAATATTTTATCTGGTTATATGTCCATATTCTATTATGCAATTTCCTTTCTTTTTTGAGTATCTCAATTAGTTTTATGCTCTTATATCCTCCTCGCAAATAGGAAAGGGTCGCAATATCGCATTCATTCCATTCAGTGTCATAATGTCCGTACGAAAAATCACAGATGTCACAGGGGTCTAACAGGTTGCCCAAAGAAGGATTAGGATCCCCAAAAAAATTGGGAGTCTCTATAACATCCCGGTGGCAGCGCACACGGACTATGTAGTCTGCAATAATGTCTGAATCTTTGAGTAACTGTAAGAGTGCTTTTACCTCTGTATCGTTTGAAGAGAGGAACCCTGCACCTAGCAAATTCTTGTGGGAGGATAATACAGGGTACACCCATGCCAATGGTTCAATTAACTTCAGATACTCAATAACTGTTTCATAGCTCTTGCTCAATTCTACAATGCAAAACAAACTGCGGAGGGGATTCCTGCACAATTTGCCATGATCAGATTGATACACAGGTCCCCGCAGTATGTTCTTCTCTTCGAATTCTTCGATCTTTCTTACAATAGTGCTCATCCACTTGTAGCTGGTGTGGGCTAAAAGTTCTTTTAAGGATATCTCTGGATTTCTCCCTAAGACAGTGAGCAGCTCCTTTTCATTGTCATTTAGCTGGTATTCTTGTACCATAATTGTAGTAACTTCGAGAAATTTATAAACTTTTCTAAAACCAATAGTTCCTCATGTATGCTAATAAACTTTAAGAAGTTCTCGACGATTCCCCAGTTAAATATCCTGCATTAACTCCTCTCAATTCTAAAGCTGCAGCCTTAGATACTCTTTCAGCAAAAAGAGGAATCAAATTCCTTACGCGATTTCCGTTTTGCTGCTGTCATCTACTTTACATAGTTTCTCCAAAATTTCTTTGTTCTCTCTCCTAGACTCCGCATGAGTCTATAGTAGATAGACCGCGGCAGCGCATTTACAAGGGTTACCGCTGTCTTGTCTCTTAGGCTGGGAATACACACTACCTTACCCTTTTCTAACTTCTTTAATGATATGTCTACAACCTCTCTTGGCAGCATCTTCTTGAAGCCAATTTCCTTCGGATCCACTCCTAACCGTGAGTGGAATTCTGTTAACACAAACCCTGGAACCAATACTTGTACATGAACCCCTGTTCCCATTAGTGCGACGTGCAGTGCTTCAGAGAATGTGATCAGATAGGATTTTGTTGCGCTGTAATTCTCCACAGTAGGAATAGCAAAGTAAGCACCTGCTGAAGAAACATTGATAATATTCCCTCTGTGTCGCTTCAGCATGGAAGGGAGTGCAGCCCGTGTGAACCGAACTGGTGCAATAACATGAACCTGGATCATAGCTTCTAAAGAATCAGGGTCGCGCTCCCAAAACGTGCCCGGTAGCCAGTAACCTGCATTGTTGATCAGCATATCTAGGTCCAATGATTGGTTTACAATGTTCAACTTCTCGTAATCCATCTGCGCGAGAGAGTTCTGCAGTGATGACTCTAACTGAGATATCATGAGTTTCTTCTAAATCTAAAGCAAGGTTCTTGAGTTTTTCTTGTCTGCGGCCATGTAATACTAAGTCAAATCCGTCCAGGGCTAGCCGTTTTGAAAAGGCAGCCCCAATACCGCTGGTAGCACCAGTTATGAGAGCCTGCAGATGACCAGATTCATTATTCATGAATATCACTTCATCTTTATTATTCTTGCTAATATAGAATCTACAAAAGGCATTACAATCCAAATAGAATTATATTCTGTCTTGACGAAAAGAGTAAACAGCTCCTGGCTCATAGACATTCCCTGTAACCCAGGTATGCCAGAACGGTACGAGGATGTTTTAGGAAGGTTACTCCTCTGAAAAAGGATGTTTTATGGTGGTAGATTTATCAAAGGTGGAAAGGAACACATTTCCGCTCAGTTTGATGGCATCTTTGGAACATATTTCTTCACATAATCCACAAAAGCAGCACTTTCCAAGATCTATCTGAGGGTATTTCTTAGGATATTTCTCTTTTAGCTTTTCAGGTGCCTCCACCATCTCTATTGCTCTATTGGGACATATTTTGGCGCACAATTCACAGGATATACACTCATCAATGTCGTATATGTGTTCTCCTCTGTAGTCATCGGGTATGGGAATCGCCTCATAGGGAAATCTGACTGTCATGGGCTTTGAAAACAGGTTTCTCAACAATGCTGGTAATATCCAAATATTCATAGAATCACCTATCCATGTCTGCTGGACATATATTCAGACTCCAGTAAATAGCAGGTATGTCTGCCACCTCTGCTCCTTTCAACAAGAATTCCAGAACAGGGATCATGTGCAGAAAATCGGGGCCTCTAATCTTCACTCTGTACGGTGTTTTTTCTCCATTACTGACCATGTACATCCCTGCTTCTCCTCGGGCAACTTCGTTGCGTACATAGACCTCTCCAGCAGGAATTTTCGTGGCTAATTTAGGCTTTTTAAATTTAGATGCTCTCACTTCTCCTCCCGGTAGCTCATCCAGTGCCTGTCGTACAATTCCTATGGATTGTATCATCTCTTCTATCCCTATCCTGTTTCTGGCATAGGCATCTCCTTCCCCTTTTACAGGGACATCAAAATCAATCCTGTCATATATTTCATATGGTTCTTCTTTTCTGACATCTGATGCCATCCCCGATGCGCGTAACACAGGTCCTGTCGCACCCAATCGTAGAGCATCCTCCAATGATAGTACCCCAATACCTTCTGTTCGCTGCAAATAAGAGGGGTTCTCCAATTCTTCCAGCTGTACCATTTCCTCCATCAGGTCCAGCACGCTCAGAATTTTCTGTTCTGTATTAGGTGGAAAGTCTCTTCTCACTCCACCAGGACACAAGTACCCGGCAGGATACACTCTCCCTCCAGTTATCAATTCAAACAAGTCCATAATGTAATCTCTGTACCCAAAGGCTATCTTAAACCCTGTATCAAAGCCAGTGGCCAAGGAGAAAACGCCGTACCAGATAATATGGGATTGAATCCTGGACAGCTCAGCCATGATCACCCGTATGTACTGGGCACGTTCTGGTACTTCAATATGCATTAACTGATCCACTGCTTGTGCGTGGATTAGATTCCAGTTCATAGCCTCCAATATGCACAGCCTATCAGAGAGGACAGCATTCTGGAGGGGAAGTCGATATTCCATGAGCTTTTCAAAGCCTCGATGCAAGTACCCAGGATCAGCTCGAGCAGAAATCACCTTTTCTCCCTCTATTTTGAGCTTCACTCCAAAGTTTCCTGAACCTGGATGGGCAGGCCCAAAGTAAAAGTCGTACTCACCCTTTTCAGGTGCAGGTTCTAATTGATCAATCAAAGTACACACCCTCTCTCACATTTTCTTTGTCATAATACTCCTCTCTCACATACTCCCTCCAGTCGAAATCCTTTCTAAAAGGAGGGGGACCATCCCAGTCTTCCAAGAAAAGAGGAGCCAGATCGGAATTTCCCTCAAATACCACACCAAAGAGTTCGTGTAGTTCCCTTTCATGTATCTGTGCACTCTCCATCCATACTGGAACAACAGAGTCAATAATGGGATTATCTCTATCAATTTTGGTCTTTATTCCCAGAAGGATCTTGTCTGTGTAGGACCATAAGAGGTATACAATTTCGTATTTCCCCTCATCCAGCCAGTCAGTGACCGATATGGCGGACAAATGCACAAATCCTTGATCTCTCATAAATTTGCATAATTTTATCAATATTTCTTTGTCTACAGATACCCATATCCTCTGATTTCTCTCTATTTCTCCTTCTATGTTAAATTTCTGGCTAATTTTCTCTAGTATATCTCTTTCTCCTTCTCTTTGTGTTTGTTTCTCTCTGTTGTTCTCTCCTTTCACTGCCATTTAGTCCATCTCCTCAACGTGCTGGAATATTTTTGCACATGCTTCAAATACTGCTTCAGGTCGCGGCGGGCAGCCCGGTATATACATGTTAACCGGGATATAATCCTCCAACCGCTTAACAGTGTTGTATGAATCCCAGTACATACCACCAGTTATTGTGCAGGAACCCAAAGCCAAAACCACCTTGGGCTGAGCCATCTGTTCGTATATTCGCTGTGCCCTCTTTATGGATTTCAGGGTCTGGTATCCAGCAATGAACAAAACATCTGCATGTCGTGGTGTTCCCACAATGATCATTCCAAACCGTTCCATATCCCATCGGGACCCTACGACAGGAACCAATTCGCAGAATCCACAGGAGTTGAACCAATTGAAAATCCATATCGCTTTTATGATCCGCTGCAATTTCTTTTTTTTCTCAGACATTATTACAACCTCCTCATAGTATTACATCCAGATACAGCAATAGAAGCCCAATGAGCGATGCAACTGTCACTGGCACCCAGAACACATACGTTACCTGATCGATTTTGTAGCGGGCAAAGGCTGTTCTGACCACAGTTACTGACACAAATACTATAATAAAAGTTTTCACCAGAAAGAAGGCGAAATCTATTATGTACTCGAGATACAGTGGCCATCCAAAGTACTGGGAAATTGTGTAGGGAAAGAAAAGCGCCACTACCAATCCAGCCATCACAATGGCCTTTACTGCATCTGACATATAGAACATGGCCAGATTTTTCCCAGAATACTCTGCGAGTAATCCTCCCGCAATTTCTGACTCAGCTTCTGGTATATCAAAGGGAACTCTGGATAATTCTACAGGGATAACAGTGAGTAATACAACAAGAAGTATTACCAATCCAATAGCTCCAAACACTCCCACCTCGCCCCAAAGAGGATGTGTGGATATGTACTCTAAAGTAAACAGATTTGATGCAGCATGCACTTTGCTCAACCTCCACACCATAGAAATAATGGTCACAGCCAGCGGAAATTCGTAGCTGATCATCATCACCATCTCTCTTTGAGCTCCCACTGTAGCGTAAGGAGAGGAAGACGCAAATGCCCCCACCATCAGGCAGATAGCAGGAAGCATCAACAGATACAATATCAAGATCAGGTCTCCTTTGGTGGAGAGGAGAGGTTCAAATCCTAATGGAATATACAGCAAAATACTGGTCACTGAAACCAGAGAGAGTACAGGCATTAAATTGAAAAGCCAGTCCACTGCATTTTCAGGCACCAGATTTTCTTTTATGAGAAGTTTTCTCACATCCAGAAAAGGCTGAGTAACTGGAGGACCTACTCGCTTCTGCATGCGGGCATGCAGAATTCGGTCAACACCTTTGTAAAGAAGCCCAAAAAAGATACCTATAAATGCTACCACAAACGGTCCGAGTACAGATCTCAGAATATACATAGAACCATCTCCTTTCTCATTTAAAGTCCTCCTATTAAAATCATCATCACTGCCAGAACAAGGATGAACCAGCTAATATAGTCGTTCACGTTTCCAGTGTGTCCTTTTTGTGAAGGGACATAGTATCCCTTTAATGCTTCTGTAAATCCCCAGTACACGTTGCTTGCTTTGACATGGGTTTTTTCCTTGCTGGTGACACTGCCTGCAAGGAAGGGTCTCCCCTGATCTTTTGATGTTTTCACTGTTTTTTCTCCGCGCCAGTAGATGAAATACACGATGAGAAAAAGCACGCCCAGACTCAATAACCAATACAGCGCATTCCATACACCGTATCCTGTTTCCAGTGTTCCAAAATCAATCAAATCCATCATAATCAGCCTCCCAATACTGCGGCTACGTAGTCCATATGATTTATCAGCGCATTCACCGCAGGTGACACTATGTTATCTACTACAATATTGGGGAAAAGTCCGAACGCAACCACAATTATTGACAGAATAAGCATTGCAAAAACCATTGAGCGTGGTTCTTTTCTTACCTCTAAGAGTTTTGGCCCCAGGAACGCACTCTGGAAGATTTTCACAAATATGGCGAGGGTGACAATACTTGCCAGAATAGCTATCACTGAGAGGAGCGGATTGAATTTGTAGACAGACTCATAGATGATCAATTTTGACGCAAATCCATTAAAAGGGGGTACCCCAGCAATAGCTCCTGCCCCAATAATGAAAAACAAGCAGG
>Ga0209635_10002107_pt1 | contig 15164 bp, 15 predicted proteins | sample DeeMarSWOR230_32_FD_187463 | JGI IMG/M metagenome (GOLD analysis project Ga0209635, IMG submission 187463) | Marine sediment microbial communities from White Oak River estuary, North Carolina - WOR-2-30_32 (SPAdes) (version 2) | ecosystem: Environmental > Aquatic > Marine > Intertidal zone >... | reverse complement strand
GGAAGACAAGAGTACATTATTTATATTGTTAGCAATCTTTTTTTGGTTTATTGGTTACCAAGGAATTGTGGCATTAGTTTCGATATATGGTGTAAATGTGTTAGGATACTCTGAAGGATTAGCTGGGTTTTTACCCTTCTTTGTTAGTGTACCATTATTAATTACAATATATCCTTTATCTATTGTAGCTACTAAGATTGGTAGGAGAAAGGCGATAAAAATCGGAATACTTATTTGGATTGCTATGTTAGTAATTGGCTTTTTCTTAGGATTAGCACGGGTGAATCTAGGGATTATGGCGATAGTATTAGCATTTCTAGGACCAGGCTGGGCACTTATTAATGTTAATTCGATTGTAATAGTATGGGAGTTAGCACCATCAGAGAGAAAAATTGGAACTTACACAGGGCTTTATTATTTCTTTAGTTTTCTCGCAGCTATACTTGGACCAATGATCGTAGGTGGTCTTACTGATTTATTTTCTGACCCTTCTCTTCTTCTCAATGGTGCGATATTCTTCGTATTAGCGTTTATAATGATGCTATTTGTTAAAAGAGGAGAAGTAGAACTCACAGAAGAAGAAAAATTAGCTAAACAAAAAGCAATTCAAGAACTTTAATAACTAAATTTTTTTTTTTTTTTAAAAAATACTTAAACTCAATATTTACTTATTAAAATAAAAATATAATTTTACAAATTATAGACTTATATCTATTTTTATATTTTTTATTTTCTCAGGAACACCTTTAGTAGATTGCAGAAAACCTTGAATTATATTTGTGAGCATCTCTTGCATAAAATCTTTTAATGGTATCTTTCTTTCATTTACTTCGAGAATAGCTTTTAGCATATCTTTCATAGATTTATTGATTTTATAAAATTTGCTATTATAATTTGAATAAATTTTAGTTATAAACTAAAATTAGAGAAAAGAAAGATACATTTTTTGCTGTACTTTCTAATAGCAATCATACTTAAGTTAAATATAGAATTCCTCAATTCTTCTTTTTCTACCAAAACCTTCGCAGGGTAGGTTATCTTTCTACTATCATTTCTTAGAAAGAATCATTCCATTTGGTAGTTATAGTGATTATATAATAATTTTCTTTAAGAGCTCGGCATAATAAATGTTTAACATTTTTTCTGTTATAATAGTTTTTAGAGAGTTTATACTCGCACATCCTCATCCTCCAGTAGGTTCTCCAGTATTCATATAGAAGATGATGATAATAGTAATGACAGCTCCAAGCCCAGTTACTACCAGAATTAGGTATAAAAGTTTTCTTATTTTTCCTTTTCTTGATTGAGTTAATTCAGATTCACTCATAGTTATTCCTTCTTAATGTATCTTAACTTTACTTCTTAATAATAAGTATTATTTAAAAATATTAACTAAAAGGAAAATTTACTCATAAGTAATTTAGTAAATTTATGAGCTTTTCCCTTCTTTATGAGCGAATATTGTATATAGACCAATTAAAAAAGAAAATAGGCCAACGAAAAATAATATAACTAGTGTTTGAAATACTAACAAATTAGCTACCTCTGTTGGCGTATAAAAATTTAGATCTATCTGTATATTTATTATTTGTACAATTGATTTCATCAATATTACAAACAATGCAATCGTATCTGCTCCTAAGATCTTGATCGTTTCTTTAATATATTCAACCCTTTCAAATATGGAACCGATAAGATAAAAGAAAACAAATAAATCAATAAAAAAGGATAACAAATTATAGAAAGGATCATAGAAAATAAATTCTGCTGAAAAACTAAGAACAATATAGAGCGTATAAATAAAGATTAAAAGGTAGAAAAAAGAGATATATGCGGAAAATTTTTTAGTAAAAATTAATCGTAATATTACGAATATAAATAATATTACATCAATCACTATAAGAACGATATAAATAAATATGAGGAAGTTTGCTAAACTATTAATTACTGGGTTACTGGAGTTTCTAAAGAATCTTATTGTAAAGAAAACGAACACTATATTAAGAAGTAAGAAAATAATGAACTCTAATGTTCTCGTAAATTTCCTAGATGCCTTTTTCTTATATAAATAATCATCTACTGTAGTAGATGTATCAATACAAAATTTAAAGGCAAAAAATGCAGTTATAACTAGGTTGGCAAAAAAACAAAATATAAAAAACCTCCAAATAAACCTATGAAAAATCAATATGACTGGTATAGTTAAAATTATCGCAGTTACTACGCATAATGTTGCCCTTTTATCTAGGTTGAAAAAGAGTGATAAAATTAATAGTACAAATGTAAAACCTGCTAAAAAAGCTATAAAAAATGCAATAATTATGCTAAAGGTGGGATTTGAGATTACTAAAATACTAAAAACGAATAAGAACCAAGATATAAGGAAAGTAATAACAATAATCAATAAAACTGTCTTTTTTGACAGATTTTTTAATCCAGTAGTAAATCTCATGATAATACATTCTTAAAGGAATCTTTAATATAAAACTTTTAAATATACCATATTTTAATTATTTTTTTTTTTGATCTGTTAATATGGGTGTTTTTCTTTTATATCCATAAATTCTCAATTTAGGTATTAATTAATTTTTAAAATATTAATACAACGTTTTTAACTCTCAATAAATTCTTAAACTTAAAATACTTCATTAGTGAAATGAATAATGTCTGAAGAACAAAAAGTTAGAAATCGTTGGATTGTAGTTATTGGAGCTATATTGATCCAATTAGCATTAGGAACAATCTATTGTTGGGGTACACTTACAATTTTTGTAAGTGAACCGTATTTAGGTGAAGCAAGAGAATTAACTGTATTTGTATTTGGTATAGGTTTATTATCTTTTGCTATAACTATGATTTTTGCAGGTCAATTACAGCATAAATATGGTCCAAAAATAATTGCTATTCTTGGAGGAGTATTGATGGGTGGAGGTGTTATTGCCTCTGCATTCATGACAACGTTTGTTGGATTATTAATTACATATGGTATTATTTTTGGAATGGGTATAGGTTTTGGTTATGTATGTCCTATTGCAGCAGCAAGTAAATGGTTTCCAGATAAAAAAGGATTAATTAATGGAATTGCTGTTGCTGGATTTGGTGCTGGATCATTTATATTCAATTATGTAATAAAAGCACTTGCCAATCCCACAGGTTTAGAAACTAGTCACCCTGATTTTGTTGCTATTGTGTCTAATAATATTCCTTTAATGTTTATCATACTAGGGATTATCTATTTAGTACTGATTATTGGAGGTGCAATGACTTTAAGTAATCCTCCTGAAGGGTGGAAACCAGAAGGATGGGAACCACCAGCTCCTTCTGAAAAAAGTGGAATTTCTGGACTTGAATTTGAGCGAAAAAAAACAATAAAATTACCACAATTCTGGATGCTCTGGGCTACTTTCATATTAAGTGCAATATCAGGATTAATGGTCATAGGATCTTATGCCTCCTTTGCAAAAACAGTCGATGTGAGTGATAATTTCATTTATGCAATTGGGACTGCTGATTTTGTGTTAATTGGTAGTTTAGCGGCATTATTTAATGGATTAGGAAGAATAATATGGGGACAATTATCTGATTTTATAACATATAAAAAGGCTATGTTATTAATGTTTACAACTCAAGCAATCCTTATGCTTATCTATTTTACTACTAATATTAACGAAGTTTACTTTTTAATATTGACATGTGCAATCTATTTCTGTTTTGGTGGTAATTTTAGCTTATTTCCAACTGCAACAGCAGATTTATTCGGGTCGAAAAATTTGGGTCCTAATTACGGAATAGTGTTTACAGCGTACGGGATTGCTGGATTTATCGGAGCAGTTGGTGTCAACCTATTCGTAACAGCATTCGGGAGTTATTTAATATTATTTATAGTTATGGGATTAATGTCAATTGGGGCTGCGATTATAGCTTACTTGATAAAGCCACCAAACCGTTAATTTAAGATTTTAATAAATCTTACTCCTTTTATTTTATTATTACTTTTAATTCAGTATTGTACCTAGATTACTAATTTATTTCTTTACAGTTTAGTATAATTTATAAATAGTTATGACTTCAAGATTATTGTTTCTAATTTGAAATTATAAAATAGTCATAGTGAGATTAGTAATGTTATTCCAATTATCTGACCCATTTTTACATATTATGGCTTATTTACCAACAATAACTTATGCCATTTTCGATGTAGCGATACTAATTTTCGGAAATTTAATGTACAAAAAGAATTCCTATGACTATGGAAAATTATTGATGATCTCAGCCATACTTTCGATGATTTCAGCTATAATTTATATCGCTATCGATTTTCAATATCTCTCTTACAACCTATTCGTTAGATTTGGCCTTGAGGTTTTCATTGTTAATATAATTATGCTAAGTGTTAGTATGATATTTTTAAGTCTCAATACAGTTAGTGCTGTATTTCTAATTTTAGCCCTTCACAAAATATTTGAAACTCATAGAAAATCTAATAGAACTGAAATAGAATATGAATAATTGAGTAAATTTTACATTTATATATTTTCATTTTTTTATTAGTGTTATTGCATTATTTGGGCATTTAGAAACACAAATTCCACACCCAAAACATCTAATCGAATTAAATTCTAATTTATTATCAACAAAATTTCGTGCTTTAAAATGGCACCATTGTTCACAGGTTCCGCAATTTTTACATTTCACCAAATCTGTCTTTGCTATAAAATCACTTTTAATCATCTGTGGAGATCCATATTCAAGAAATTTTTTTAACACCACACAACAACAGGGACAACAATTACATATAATATAGTAAAATTGAGGGTTTGGAAAATAAATTAATTGATGAACTAGACCTCTTTTATCACATTCCTCTAATAAATCCACAATCTCTTTCTTTGAGACTTTTTTTATGTTAGAGGATTTATTAGGGATTTCATATAGAGACTTCCCAAAACCAAAATGAATACATGTATTTATTGGATGATCGCAATTTGGTGCTTCATATTTTCGTTGAGTAGTTCTACAATAGCACCATCCAATTCCTCTTACCTTCGAACGTTCTATTATTTCCAGAATTTCTTGATTAGGTATAAATTTTGAATCAAAACTAATATTCTTATTCAATGGTACAACTTTTCCACCCCATCGCCCTTTTAAAATATATTTGTTAAAAATACCCATAAAATAGATTTGAAATTTTTTATCAATTTTTCGAAATAATTCAAGAATATGATATTCAGCAAGTCCAAACATACTTGAGAGTAATTTACCTAGAGCGGGTGTTCTTTCTAATAAATGATCGATTTTCGATTTAAAAATTCTATTAGGTAATTTTTTCAATTTATTTGCTATCAAATTTTTTCTTTTTAATTATTTAAGGTACTGATTATATAGCCATAAATTCATATGCAATTATTAGGTGCAATATCAATAAATAGAGCAAAATTCAAATAGATATTATAAATATACAATAAAAGTATAATATCCATTTAAAAGTTAAGCTCACTTGTTACATATCTTAAAATAATTAAAAATTATTAAATATTATATCTTTTAAGTCCTTTTGAATAATAGAATTTGAGAAATTCTTTAAAAAAAAAATCTCATGAGACTCTTAGCTAAAACACTGAATTCAAACAGAAAAAAAAGCAAAATAAGGGAAAATGGACCTACGTTATATACTATTGCGAAATTTACTAATAGAGAACTTCTCTTAGAATCCTTGCTTCAATCTAAAGGGACTTTTCAATCTTCATTTTTAGAAAAATATAAAAAAACACAGAGAAACTTTAGACTTAAAGTTGTTGTCACTAAATTACTCTATTCTATAATTTTTGGGATTTTACCAATAATTCTGGTCTTTACTTATTTAGAAATCATAGAAAGTCTTAATCGGAATCCTAATTTAAGAGAAAATATAGTTTTAAGTGGTATAATATTTTTTGGTTTGTATTTTATACTTCAATTCTTTAACTTTTTTCTTATGGGTTTATTAGAATCTAGTAAGGTAATGTCAGGACTAATCTTTAGTTGGATTGAAACTCTGCCAATCTCAAGGAAAAAATTAAAGAGATTAGCTTATTTAACTATTTTTCGAACTTTTGATATACCAATTATATTAATTATATTAGGATTTCCAATTACAATATTAATTCAAACCCAAAACATACTATTTTTTTTTATTACTCTCGGAATTTCAATAATAAATATGATATTCTCTTTTGATTTGCTTATTATATTAGGAGAAAGACTCAATAGAGTTTTATACGCTAGCCCTAAAAAAGCTCTTCAAATTAGGTTATTTAATATGTTAAGCTATATAGCCGTGATACTAGGAAGTATATATCTTATCCAGTGGGTAATGGGTTCATTAGAGGTTATTTTTGAAACAATTCTTTTCTATGATCAAGCTATGATTACAAATATAATCTTGAGTACTATTCCTTATCCTTTTAATCCCAGTTATTTAATCTCTTTAATAATAACACCCTCTCAAATTTCTCCTAATCTGTGGATTAGCACGTTTGTTGGATTTGGGCTTTTTATTTTAATTATTTATCTGATCCACCAGAAAACATTAAAAATTCTATCTCAAATCTCGACCTCAAGTTTAAACAACATTCAAAAAATAAAAGTAAAAGAAGAAGAAAAAAAAGAAAAAACCCAAGTTAAAATTAAAACTCATACTATGACAATCGCGTTTTTACGAAAAGATCTTTCTGCCGCTTCACATGACATTAAAGTTTTTCTATCATTAATAATGCCTATAATTTTATCATGTATTTTTATATTTTCATTCAATATTGGAAATATTAACAATCCACTCTCAATGGAAAGAGATTTTATTGTATATTTCTATGGAATATTAATATTTTCTCCTGTAGTAACTGGAATGTTAGTATATGGAACAACTAGCATTGATATATCAGGAGAAACTGTATTAGCCGCACTCCCAATAAATACTCGAGATAGGGCTAACGCAAAATTATTTTTAATGCTTATTCTGCAAACTTTAGCCCTATTTACCCCATCTTTACTATTTATTTTAACCCCGAAATTTCCTATTTTCTTTCTAGTTACAGTGATTTCACTGCCTTTTGTGTGGATCTTTCTCATTTTTACATTTGAATTAAAAACTTTCTTTTTTAATAAATTTAAAAATCGTTATGTAATTGGAGAAATATATACAGAAAATAAAATCTTTAAATGGATATTAATAATTTGTATCCAATATATACTTATTTTTTGGATGCTATCTTTTATTCTTATTTTTTATAGTAACCAGCAATTCTTAGCAGTAGTAATATTCTATAGTATTACAATTCTTGTGAGCTTTATAATTGGTGGTTTGGTTTATAATAAAGTTTTTCCAAATATTAAAATTACAATTCAAACTAGATTTTCTCGTCATCCATTGATTAGTTCTGTTATTGTATTTATTTTGTTCTTTTTAAACTCATTTTTGTCAAATATTTTTCTTAGTTTTATATTCACTATAAGTGAACTTATGTTCCCCGATTATTTCTATATATATAATATAGTGAATTTATATGGAATGATTTTATTTAATTTTAGTTTTTTTCCATTATTTTTTATCATATTTCCAAGAATTTTAGGTTTACCAAACGGAAGAGAACCAATAAACCAATACTTAATAAGTATTAAGGCAAATTGGCTAAAAACACTGAATAAAGCTATTTTATGGGCACTATTAGGAGCTTTTGCTATTTTTCTTTCGCGTATATTAATAGCAATTATAGCAAGTAACTATTCCTTTATATCTGAAAGTTTAATTGAAATTGATGATTTTTTTATATATTTAATTATGCTTTCTGGCTACTATTTATGGCAAGAAATACTTTTCAGAGGAGTTATATTAACAATGCTCTTGAGAACAAGAAGAAAATCAATTGCAATCATTTTAAATGCATGTATTTCTTTAACATTTTATTTAATTCCTCCTTTTTTCTTTGTACCTTTTTATTCAGTTGATTTCCATTCCACATTATTATTTTCATTATCAGTTTTTCTTATGCAAGCAGTACTTGCTTACTTATGTGTTAAAACTAAAAGTATCCTTCCTGGAATTATAGTACAATTATTATTAGTTTTTATATATTTCCCTGGAAATATAATATTTCCTTTAGAAGTTTATTGATAAAGATTTTAAGATTAATCACCCATTAATCTGAAATTTGTCGGAGTCTTTTGATTTATTTGATATGATTCAATTCTTTTTTTTATGGCAAAACAAGAATCATATTATGATTGGGAATTAGGTTTACGGACTAACCCTTCACACAAAAAGAAAAAGAAGAATAATATTATTACTACTAATTCTTTAGATATTCCTCATAATGATTTTAAAAAATTCATCAAATTATGGAAAAGTAAAAATATTACTTTTTGAAAATTGATGTAAGATTTTTTCTAATTTTTTGTAGAATAAATGCTTAAATATTCTAAGGTAGATTCTGAAGTACAAAATTATGAATTTGATTTAAAATTTAAAAGAAAATTTAAGGTGAAATCTTATGTCAGAAGAAAGTATTGAAGCTGAATCAGAAAGAAAGAAACCTTTACATGAAAGATGGGAATGGTTGGATCAATTTAGGGGCATGATTATCATTTTTCTTATTATATCGGTAATCACGTGGCCACTTTCAGGAGACCCTACTCTTGGATCCACCGCTCCTCCAATAGGATCCCCATTATTAAATCATGGTTTTAAATATTTTGATGGATATCCCGCATTGATGACTATTATTGATATAGGACAACAAATATTTCTGTTTACATTAGGAATTGGAGCTTATCTAGCATTTACAAGCCGAATGGGAAAAAAAAGGTACTAAGACAGCATGGAAACATGCTGCTATTAGAATTGGTATCTTATATTTTTTTGCATTTCTAGATGATGGTTTAATCGGAGGAACATTATTTGGAGCAGATCATACATGGAATGAGGTCTTATACTTTGGAACATTGGCAAATTTAGCAATCGGCACATTTGCTGCCTATTTAACGGTTTATTTGATTCCTAAAAATGCTGATAAAAGAATATATATAAATATCGTAATCTTAATCATTCATGCCGGTTTATTTTATCTTCCTTTTATCAAACATTATGGAGCTTCATCAGGGTGGCCTGTGGATCCTTGGAATTTTCCATGGAATGCAATAAATAATGCTGCTATAGCTATTGCTGGTACGTGTTTCTGTCAATGGTATAAAATGGATCCAAATGACCCTAAGGTAGGTTTTAGAAAGAGAATTTTACCATCAGCCACTATTTCTATCGTATTTTTCTATTTATTCGATTGGATTCAACCTGCAGAGCATCATGATGCTACTATATCTTTAGCATTATTGGTAATAGGAGCATCAGGTTTTTTAATCGCCATATTCTATAGTTTTGAAGAAATAAACTTTAAAGTACCAATATTGAGTGAAATGGGAAGAAATTTATTGCTCTTATTTATTCTATCATTTGTTTTCGATCAATATGTTCAAATTTTTGACAGAACATTCCTTTTGGATAACCCTTGGCCTACTATGATACTTATTGGTATTATTCCTATTGGCGTGGAAGCTGGAATCACAGTGTTGCTCGTTAAAAAAGAAATAATAATCAAAATCTAATTTTTTTTTTCCTAATAAATTATTTATTCATTGAAGTTTACGATTTTGAATTGATTTTATTGTTTTCTCTTTTACTTAACTTCCCTATAATTGCTCCAATAATAGATAAAGCAGCACCAATAAATGGAATAATCAACCCAAATTGAAAATTGTATATACTCCAAAAGTCCTGTACGGAATTATTTATCCTTTGACTATATGAATCCCATCCAATGTCTGTTGCAATAATGTAAATAATTAAAATACATAATTCTAAAATACCTATTATTAGCCATAATTTTTCAGTACTAAAGCGTAACTTTTTCCCTCTGCTAATAAACAATGCAAAAGTTATGATTACAATCGAGAATATTAGTATTAAAATAGCAGTAATAAGCCCAGGGATTAATAATTCAGGTGGTAAAAAGTCAAACACACCACCTACAGAAATATGTTCGATTAGTCCCCAAATCCAAAGATACTCCTCATATGCTGTAATACTATACCATACCGGAATAAAAAGACCGAATATAGATATTATTCCTCCAGTTAAAGGAAATAACCAGTAGTATTTTTTGATAGGTGTCATACTTTTTTCCCTCTAACGATTTGAATTATTAAAAATAAGAAAAAGAATATTTTAATTTCAATAGGAGAATAGAATTTTTTCGAACTAATAAATACATATTTTTGCTGAAAATTGTGATATCATCCTTCTAAAATCTATTTTTAGTGCGAAAAAGAATAGCGGGATTTAATGAAGAGAAATTTTATTCATTTTTTTAAGAAGATTCCTTCTTTATTTCTTTTAATTTATCACCTATATAATCAAAAAATTCCTGATCTCTTTTTTTTGCCTTTTCTGAGTATGTAGCTTCACGTTTCCATGTCAAAACTGTCCTAGCAATTAATCCTAGAAGGATTAGGAGCCCCGCACCAAGACCAAATGCAACCCATATTGAATTATAAAGATGTGTAGATCTTATTTCATAGGGATTTACAGGTATTATAATGCTTAATTCGAAAGTAATAGTCTCATTTCGAACGATACCTTCAACACTAAATTGTGCTTCAATTGTTCCTATGCATGAAATTTCATTATGGATACTGATGTCATTAATAGTAAATGAATCAAATCTATATGTAGCTGGTGTTGCAAAATTCCATTCATTATACCGAATATGATCCTCATCTCTAAAGACATCATAACTAAATTCAGTTATTCCAATTTCCTCGATGTCTTCCGAAGAAATTGTTTGTAAAATGATTGTTGAATCAAATGAAGCTTGACTTCTATAAGAAATTCGAAAATCTACATTTGCACCGCCAAATCCTTGGATGTAATCCACGGTAAAATTATCGACAATCCGATAATTCGACACATCCATAAAACTCGAGAAATTGAATAGGAAAAAAAGAACAAATCCTAATGCGATGTATAGTACGATGATTCTTAAAGATAACTGTCTTTTTCTTTTCTTAGTGAGCATTTTATTCAAATTATACTTCTAATTTTATCTTGAACTCTATAAGTATAAATTTTTATAAAGTTTTCTTATGAAAATTATAACGTGAATCAATATTTAGAATTATTAGATTTCTGCTTAGATTCACCGTAATAATGATATCAATTATAAAACGAAGGTATTTGTATTTAAGTAATAATTCAATGGAATATTAGGTTTAATAAATATAGTTTCGGAAGAGATTTTTTAAGATTGATTTATAAAACATTTGAAAAGAAAGTTAGAAAGATTTATGAAAAAACAAAAGGGATTTTATTATTAAAAGTCAATTATTTCATTCATTTTTTAAGATTTATCCTTTTTAAATTTCTCCAATTTTTCATCAACATATTCCCAAAATTCCTCATCTCTTATTTTCTCTTCTTCTATGTATTTAGCTCCGCGCCTCCATGTTTGAATAATTTTAGTTATAAAACCAATAAGAACTACTAGAATAACACCAAGACCATATTCAATCCAAATTAAATTCCAAAAATATACATCTTTTATATCAAGTGGATTTACAGGCATTATAATATTTAACCTGAAATTAATGGTCTCATATTGAACAATACCGCTAACATTGAATTCAGTATTAATTTCTCCTATACATGAAATATTATCATGCAAATGAACATTATTAATATAAAATGAATCATAATCATATATAATGGGTTCAGTAAACTCCAGGTCATTAAACCAAACGAGTTCCTCATCTCTGTAAACCTCAAAACTAACCTTAGTTATACCAATTTCTTCAATATTATTTGAAGAAATTGTTTTAAAAATGAGAATGGAATCAAATAGAGCAAATCTCACATGTGTAATTCGAAAATCTACATTTATTCCACCATATCCTTCGTTATATTCAATTGTAAAATCATCATCAGTTCTATAATTCGTTACATCAAAAATGTTAAAAAGATTGATGAAAAAATAGAATGTAATTCCCAGTACTATGATTAATGCTATTAGTATTAATGATAATCTTCTTTTTTTTTTCTTAGTAAGAATTCTAATCACAAATGACTTCTAATTTAACCTTAACCTTTATAAGAAAGGAATATTATAAAGTTTTCTTATAAGTAATTGATTTTGAATCAATATTAGTAATAATGAGACTTTGCAGAGTTTCATTATCCTATAAATTTCTACAATGATAAATAAACTCTTTTTCCATTTTAGTCTACAAAGAGAGGACTAATAATTCCTACTTATGATTTTATTTTTCCTAATCTAGGTAGTTTTTATTTTCTTATCAGTTTAAGTTAAAAATTATTAAAAAAAGGATAAGATTTAGGAAAGAGTTTTGTATAGTAGTAAAGAAAGGATGAGAAGTTGCAAATAGATACCCAAAGGCATCCATTGCAATGTACTGTTCTCCTTACATAAAGCAAAGAAATTCTCAATACATTGCTTCAGATTGCGTCGTGAAAAGAAATATCTCTCATCGAATAATTACTTATTTTCTGAAAGGAGTTATCATTTGATAACCTTCCTAATCCTTGCGAATTAGTCAGACTGAACACCGAATATAAACCTAAAGGTTTACCTTTCAGTTCAAATTGTGTTTTTAAACACAATCTCTTTTCGTATCGCTACTGATAACCTTTCGGTTCCAATGCATCGAGGTAAACAATACATCTTCTCGACATTCACACCGTTAGGTATGAACAATATATGTTTTAAAGAAGTTATATTTAAATAAAACTATTAAATAGTTATTAAGAATTTATGTCGATAAAATTAGTCTAACTGCTTTTTATGTCGAGATTTCTCAAATATGAAATATTATAAAATAAGGAAGAATAATTTTCATTAGATCATGTCTAAAAATCTTCGTAGTAGATTAGCAGATTTCATCTTAGAAAATATTAATCTTGATATCTCTATTATTCTTGAGGTAGGATGTGGCGAGGGTCAATTAACAATTCCTTTTACTCAAAAATTAAATAAACAACTTAAAGATTTTAAAGTTATAGCTTATGATCTTTCAATTGAGCCATATTCTGGGAGTATCGACATTTTGAATAAGAAGATACAACAAGCAGAACTTCAAGATACGATTACAGTTATGCAGGGAGATGTGAGAAAGATTGATGCTTTTGAAGATAATAGTGTTGATTTCATTTTTTCAAATGATTTATTTTGCGATCTTGACCGTATAGGACTTGAAAACGCTCTTAATGAATTCTATAGAATCTTGAAACAAAAGGGTCAGATGGTTCATGCTGAATATTCTCCTGCTTATGAAAATATTTCACAAAAGTTATTTATTGAAGCAGATATGCATTCTTTGGAAACTGCTCAGCCGAAACCCGATTGGTTTTCACCTTATGCCGATGAATTGGCCGCTCTAATGCATAAAATAGGATTTAGAGACATTACTATAAAATATTTTGAAACAGGACTTCATTTTGAATATGAACAAGCAATTGAAACATTAAAAAATTGGACTGTTGACTCGAAATTCATAGAAGAACACAGAAATGATTTGCATAAATATGGAATAGAGTCTCCTCTTGAACACGTAATTTTTTGTAATAAATACTAGATTCAAGAAAACTTACGTTATAAATAACGGGTTGGTGTATTTATGAGGATACAGAAAAAATACAGAATAATTTAAGTTGTAATTAAGCGAAAACTAAAAAAATAATCCAGCTAAGATTAATACAACAACAGCTAGAGCAATTAAACCCGAAATTCCAATAATCGACATTAGAATTTCGTAAAACTCTTTTATTGTCATTTTAATAATTTTTCGCCTTATTTATTTAATTTTATATATAATATACCCAATTTAATATATAAAAGTATATATTTAAAAGTTATGATTAGGATTTGAAAATTCTTCCTAATTTTATATTTTTAATATATCAAATATTCCTATATATATTCATATATATTTTTTCTTATATAAATTTAGAAAATTTTCTAAAAAGAAGATTTTAAACTTTTTATTTCACATCTTCTCTTTTTCTATATTACTTATATCAATTCCAAGTTGATATGCTTCTTCTAATTGAGCTTGGCACATATTAATTGGGATATCTTTTTTTTCATCTCTATTATAGGTACAGCATGTAATTATAAACAATTTGATGTTAAAAAAGGGTGCTATCCGCTTAAAAAATGCAACTGTTGATTCACAGTGATGACGATAAGTTATTATTACTACAAATGTTTTGTTTCCAAACCCTTCCCATGCAAGTGCTTCCATTCTGTCGAAAACGGTTTTTAATTGAGCAGTCATATACCCCCAATACATAGGAGTTGCAAAAACAATCGTATTTGCTTTTTTATATGAAGAATATATTTCTTCCATGTCATCCTTAATAGCACAGCTATGACCCTCTGATGTTGCGCATGTTAGACATCCTTGACATGGTTTAATATTTAATTCATTGGGGTAAAAATGTTTTATTTCAATTTGTCCTTGATTTTTTAATCCTTTTATGAAATAATCGACTAAAGTGTCAGAATTTTGATTTTTTCTAGGGCTACCATGGAATACTATAGTTTTCATAGTATGAGATCTCTTTCTAAGAGTCTTTTATTATTACCTAATTTATTAGCTTCTTTAAAAAGAATTTGTCATTAATAAATCAATAAACAAGATATTATGAAAAAACTATATAATCTTCATCAAAAGTTTCACTTTTTTCATAATTTATTAGTCCCTTATAGATTTTTAGAAAGTTTTGTGTCCTTTATTCTTTAGTCTTATTGTTATAGATCCGAATAAACTACTAAATTGGCAATTATGACATATTGCATATAGTTATGAAGAGGGATTCTCTTATGGTATCTGTTCAAAATAATATTTATAAAGAGGAAAATAATAAGATTCAAAAATATAATGTTGAAGTTGAAAAATTATTATATATTAGTGCATATAATTCGAATAATTTCAACAAGATTCCTCCAATTATTGGATGCTTAATGGCAGATCAATATGGAAATACTTTAATGGTTTTTGAGTATGATTTAAAAAATCAAAAAAATTATGGACCAATAAAATCTTATTTGTCAGAAGATGAG
>Ga0209635_10002105_pt1 | contig 15168 bp, 14 predicted proteins | sample DeeMarSWOR230_32_FD_187463 | JGI IMG/M metagenome (GOLD analysis project Ga0209635, IMG submission 187463) | Marine sediment microbial communities from White Oak River estuary, North Carolina - WOR-2-30_32 (SPAdes) (version 2) | ecosystem: Environmental > Aquatic > Marine > Intertidal zone >... | reverse complement strand
CGCCCTAGATGGGATGTTAAATCCTGCTGCCTCGAACCCCTATGCAACGTTTTCATCACTATTGACGAGGCAATAGTAACCGCAGACCTTCCCAACACAGACCCCAAAAACATAAAGGTTGAGGCAGTAAGTGAAGACTCTATTGAAATCAGGGCTAAGATGAAGCGAAAGCTACAATTTGACTACTTCGGCATCGCACATCGAAGAGGCGAGTTCTCTTCGTTCCGTTGCCAAGTTAACATTCCAGTGCCAGTTGACACGGAACAAATGAAAATTGACTTTAAGCAAGGCGTTCTGGAAGTACGTTTACCAAGGAAGAAAGGTTACGAAATCAAGATGGAGTGAAGCTTCAGCGCTCATAAAAGGGAAGTCTTCACAAATCCGACGGCTCTTCTTGCATCATCAGCTTCAACAAAAACTCTTTCTAGACTCCCTTAATGAACCTTTTCTAAAGCCGCTGCAACTATGAAAGGAAACGCTATGGTTACATCACATATAACGGTCACAGCCTTACCCTCAGGCTTTACCTTACTCCAACTAACCGCCTCTTCCAAAGTAGCCCCACTTAAACCACCCGGCTCAGGTCTATCCATAGTAATCTGAACGGCACAGTCAACACCTTCACGAAACGAGTTCGCAAACAACGCAAAATGTTTCGGAAATCCACCGCCCAGAATAATCATGCCTACTTTCTTGGCTTCAAACACCTTATCCATAATTGCAGAAATGTCTAAAAGAGGATCAATATGCAACGTTTTGTCTTGCCCAAACGTCCAAAGGTTGAAGCCAGCTATGCAATCCACAAAAGCTGGACATATAATGGGAACGTTCTTTTTCGCCGCCGTTGCCAGTATCGACTCCGTATCTTCAATTCGTTTTCCAATCCTATAGAGAAGCTCTGCCACTGATGTACGTCGCCTTTTTTCTTCAGGAATCTCCTCCAAGATTTTGTACATCCACTGTTCTAAATGTTTGAACACTTTTTGTTCAACATAGATGTCGCCAATTCTGCCAATGTCTTCTTCCTTGAGCTTCCTGTCTTCAGCCATAAAAGTGCCTTGCAGGTGGTGGTAGCCTAATGCCTCTACCATATCGTGCACCATGTTAGCGCCTGTGGTAACCAGCACATTCACGTATCCTTTATCGATCAAATCCCTTATGATGTTTCTGAGACCAGCGGGAACAAGTGGTCCAGCGATAGTTAAGAACACGGTGTAATCCGAGTCGCCAAACATTTCAGCCGCCAATTCAGTTGCTTTTCCAATCTTTCCAGCGCCGAGCACGCCGCAAGCATTCATTTCGTTGAGTAGGTGGGCTACGCTCATTCTCTGTTGTAGTTTTATCTGTTTCACGTTTTTCATGGTGTTCACCTTTACAAATTTAAAGGTACATTAACAAGATAACGGTTTTATTTTTAAATTAATAGGCGAAACATACCAGCTGAGTGCTAACCTTTTGTCCGCATTATTTTTGTCTTATTGAGAATGCGCCAGTATTCAACTTCTACGCCAGAGGCAAGTTTCGATTTTAACTCTTCCTCTTCAGGAATTGGAGCTTCAAGCATCTCATACGTCTCCAAGTCCATTAGCTGAATAGCAGCGGGCAACAACGCTATGACTTGGCCGCCTTTCTTCTCAATAAGAGGCACTTCAACCTGTGCACTCACTGGCTTTACAAAACTTCTTTTTGCCCCGTCAAAAACGCCGATGGCAACGACCCGAGCCTTTGCAGAGCCGTGTTTTCCCGGTTTAGACTTGGTGTAACTCACGATGCGGCAGGGCACATCATCCACAATCACATAGCTACCAACTTTCAGCGCTCCTAATTCCATGGGTTTACTCATTTTTCTTTCGCCTCTCCGTACGCTTTTACAACAGTAATCCATATTTTAATTAAGTTATCGCTATAAGGATATGCGGTGTTCACGTTGTTTAAGGTTGTGGGTTTAGTTGCACGTGTTGACGAGAAAGAAGCATTGAAACTTGCAAAGAAATTGATGAGCCACTTAGAAGACAAGGGACTATCCGTCTTTCTCGAGCCGCGTTTGGCAAGACATGTTAAAAAGGCGACTGCTGCTTTGCGGCTGGAAGAAATGAAGGTGGATTTAATCATCACAATCGGCGGCGACGGAACCATCCTGAGAACTGGCCTCATGATGCCCAAGCCTGAGCCTCCAATCCTCGCCATCAACATGGGCGTGCGCGGTTTCCTGACAGAAGTAACACCAGCCGAAGCGTTAGAAACCGTAGACAGATGTTTGAAAGGAGATTTTGTTCTTGAACAATACACGAAGCTGTCTTCCTACATGGGGGAGGTGAGACTGCCCGACGCGTTAAACGAAGTTTTCATCACATCGTATGTTCCAGCCAAGCTTTTACACACCAGAATATGGAGGGATAACGTGGCGGTGGCTGAGTGTCAATCTGACGGGATTGTTGTTGCGTCTCAGGTGGGGTCGACTGGTTATTCCTTGTCGGGAGGCGGGCCAGTACTGGATCCTAAGATTGATGCTTTCGTTTTAACTCCCATTTGTCCGCTAACAACGTTTCATCCAATTGTTTTCTCCGCAAAGTCCACGGTAAGCATTGAGTTGCTTAAGCCGAAGAAGGCAGTGGTGGTTGTGGATGGTCATTATCAGATGCAAATGGGGATAAGTGAAAAGCGTTTGATGGTTAGGAAGTCTGAGTATAAGGCTTCTTTCGTTCGGTTTGATGGTGATTTTTACCGTCGTTTGAAAGGGAGACTTCTTTTTCCCAGAGGCGAAAGACTCTGACAGTGAAAAAGCGAATCGTTGTCTTGGACACCTGCGCGTTTATTGCTGGTTTTGACCCCTTCTCGGTTGAAGAGGAACAATACTCCGTGCCCACGGTGAGGAATGAATTGTTTTCAAACTCGCTGGCTTGGGTGCGGTTCAACACTGCAGTAGAGAGCGAAAAGTTGAAGGTTAGGACGCCAAGTGCCAGTTTCTTAGACAGAATCAAAGAAGCATCTAAAACTGTAGGCGACGTACTCTTTCTCTCAGACGTGGACGTGCAAGTGTTGGCTTTAGCTCTCGAATTAAAGAGCACAGGCTATGATTCACTCATTGTCACTGATGACTATTCCATACAGAATGTGGCTAACCAGATAGGATTGAAGTTTGCGCCACTCATGACTTTTGGCATACGCTTCCGGTTGCACTGGATTCTTTACTGTCCTGCATGCTACCGAAAATATCCTTCTGACTATAAGCTTAAATCTTGTGAAGTTTGTGGCACTCAGCTGAAAAGAAAGCCTTTAAGAAAAAGTAAGGTTGGCGCCGGGGAGAGGATTTGAACCCCTGAGGGCCAAAGGCCCACTGGCTTACTCTTCTGGTTCCCCATTCATACATCTCGAGGCCAGCGCATTACCGCTCTGCCACCCCGGCACCTCAAGCTTGGTTTAAACCGTTGCTGTTTATAAAAATGCTTTCATTAAACAGGCTTTGGCATAACCAAATCAGCAATATCCACGCTGTGATCGTAAATTCGCCCCATCAAAGAAACAACAGCGAGAACATGAGGAGCAAACTCCACAGGCTGATCATGAACAGCCTTCTCAACTTCCTGAATAAATGCTGCAACCTTTTCCCGCTCAGCACTCACCGACGCTGCCAATGAAACATCACGAGAAAACATTGCCCTCAAAGCATTTTCATGTGTTTCATACACAACTCCATGAAGTTTCAGAATGAGTTGCGAAAGTTCTTCTGTAATTTTTGCGGCTCTCAACTGAACAGACTTCTCAGCGATTTGAACAGACCTGTCGGCAATAGATTCAACCAAGCTCGCTGCCAAACGATAGTCCAAACAGTCGATGGGAAGAATTCCCAATTTCTCACTCAACCGAGGATTTTGAATAACTGTTCGAAGGATTCTCACCAAAAGAAAATATAATCGATCAACCTCGTTATCCCTCGCACTAACATTCCTAGCTAGATGTACGTCGCCTTCAATTAGAGCGGTCACGGCGTCTCGATGCATGCCTGAAGCAATAGAGTATTCTCGCCGAAGAATCCTTTCAGGAGGAAAAGCAGAGGGCTCTAAGAGACATTGCATAACGATTTTAGAATAGTTTTCCTCGATGATTTCTAAACCAACTAAGCGGCTTGATGTTTGTTTAACTCGCTCACGGTCATTTAGACTTATCCTCTTCTTTGCTTCTACCTGAATGGCGTCATAGCCTAATAGATATTTTTCAATGATTTCACGTTCAAGGTGAGAAGTTGATTTAATCACTGCAGTCTGCGAACTGGGTTCAGCATCATATTCTGCATCTATCATTAGGCGCCCATCACTCGTCTCTGAGAGAGCAATAACAGCGCCACGGTCAAGTCCACTTCGCTCAGCCCAATCTTTAGGTAAACAAACAAAGAACGTTCCGCTACTTGTTCTCTGAATTTTTCGAAGCTCCATATGAAGTCCTCAATAAAAATATGTACTCGTCATAATAAGAATATATATCCTTAGAACAGGCAGGCAACCAAAGAAATGCTAAAAAACATCATTACAGGTATAGACTTAGCGGGAAAAGCAACAAACCCAACTGGCTGGGCTATGTTAAGAAACAAAACCATATCCACCTGCCACCTACATCTTGACGAAGAAATTTTTAACCATTCAATAAATTGCACCCCAAAAATCATTGCAGTAGATGCTCCGTTAAGCATGCCCAAAAAAGCTTTCATGAGAAAGGCTGACAAAGAAATGCAGAAACGTGGATATCCCGTTTTTCCTCCACGTTTTCCAGCTATGGAAAAACTAACACTGCGGGCAATAAGGATAGCTAAAGAACTCACAAAAAGACAGCTCAAAGTTATCGAGGTTCACCCAACATCCACTCGCAAAGCATTAAAAATACCAACAAAAGACTGGGAAAAAATTCAAACAATCTTCCTACAACTAGGTTTAGAAGGAGACTTGAAAACACGTGTTTTGACATCTCATGAAATTGATGCCATAACAGCAGCGTTAACAGGCCATCTTTACATACAGGGAAAAACAGAATTGATAGGAGAAGAGAAAGAAGGATATATTGTTGTTCCATCAGAGAGTGACTGGAGGAAGTTGCAACTGTGAGCGAGAGGATTCAAAGGGCGGTTTCCTTTGCAATAACATCTGGATATCAACTTGAAAAAGGTGCCTTCGATTTCTTGGAAACAATGTCTCAAACAGAAGACCCCGTCAAGTTAATGGAGGAAGCTGTTAAGAGAGTTGAAGTGCTCTCTGAAAAACCATTGTTTATCAACAGAAACTTTCTGGAAAACATAATGAAAGAAGTTTTTCCTGAAAAAGAAGAAGTTAAACAGCTCCCATCTTCTCCTCTCATCGAAGCCAAAAAACCCATTTTCCGTCCATACGCAAAAGACATAGATGCAGATATAAAGGTGATAGAAGACCCCACTGACCAAATATGCACAACAGGATCTATGGAGGAGTACCTTGAGTATTTTCAAGACCGGTTTAAAAGAATACGAAAATTTCTGAGAAGAAGAATGGATACAAAGGATGCAACATCCATATCAGAGGCACTCAAAGCTCCAGCTAACTCAAAAGTAAAGATTATCGGAATGATCACTGAGAAACGAGAACGCAAACAAAAAATTTTTTTAACAATTGAAGACTTGGAAGCCAGCGCCACAATATTTGTGCCTTCAAAAGTTGTAGGAAAAGCTCAAGCGCTGTTGCTGGACCAAGTTGTATGTATAAGCGTTATTAAGGGAAAAAATGACTTGCTTATAGCTCAAGACTTCTTCTTGCCTGATGTGCCTAAAAAGACGCCGAACAAAGCTTCGATGCCAGTTTATGCAGCGCTCATTTCAGATTTACATGTTGGAAGCAACATGTTTATGCAGGAGGCGTTCCAACGGTTTTTGTCTTGGCTAAATGGAAAGTTGGGGAACAAACAATTAAAGGAAAAAGCGAGCCATGTTAAATATCTGGTTGTTGCCGGCGACCTTGTTGACGGCGTAGGCGTATATCCAGACCAGATAAAGGAATTGACAATAAAAAACATTTATGAACAATATCAAGCAGTGGCGAAACTAATAGAGCAAATCCCCGAGTACATCGAACTAATAATGATACCTGGAAACCACGACGCATCAAGAAAGGCACTGCCACAACCCGCTATACCCCAAGATTACGCTGAACCACTACACGAAACCAGAAAAATACTCTCTCTTGGGGATCCATGTACTGTCACCCTCCACGGTGTGGAACTGCTTTTATACCATGGACGCAGCTTAGACGACATCATAGCCGCTGCTCCAAACGTGAACTTTCACACTCCAGACAAAGCTATGAAACTTCTTTTGCAAAGCAGACATTTAGCACCGATCTACGGACAAAGAACTCCCATAGCACCGGAAAAACGAGATTTCATGGTCATAGAAAGAGCGCCTGACATCTTTCACACTGGACATATACATGTACTGGGACATGGTACATATCGAGGAACCCTTATGGTAAACTCGGGTGCTTGGCAAGATCAAACTCAATACCAAAAGAAAATGGGACTAGACCCCACTCCAGGAGTAGTTCCAATCGTGAATCTTCAAACACTAAAGGTTACACCCATCTCCTTTACGACGGCTTACGCGTAAGCCCTCTCGCAATGAGCCTAGCAACTCGTATAGGTTCTGGGATTCTGCAACAGCCAACAGAAGCGCGAATTAATTTTGCCGTCCAATTTGCTGTGACGCCCAAAACTTCTACGTATAGAGGTGGCTCGCCGGGCATTGAAACAATTGGATGTACAGGACCGAGCTTCTTAAAGACACCCCAGCGAACCCGCCAATCTTCAAAGTGCTGCAACAAAGCGTTTTTCACAGCAATACTATCTGGCTTTGTTCTCGATATCACAATAACGGGTTTACCGAACTCTTCAAAAACCAGCGTTGGATCCACCAAGTTGAAGCCTGCGAAAGAAACACCTGCCAACATAACAGCGTTAAAAGACCATTGATGCAATATTGTAATGAATTTGTTGGAAGCGTCTAAACCGTCCACTTTTATGGTATCTGTTTGAGAGCTTTCTATCCATCTTCCTCGAAATAGAACGCAAACAAGCAACGTTTCCTCAGCATTGTAGTTTGAAGATTCTCTGTAGAAACTTCCGTCTTCAACCCCGACTACGCGAAATTCCCGCCAAACATCTAGGCTCATAACTGATCAGATGCCCAAGTCTATCATCATTAGTAAACACTTTCCTAATAAGACTGCGCGCTATGCTTAAACGAATTTTTTTTGTACGTCCATATCGCCCCATACTAACAACCCGAGAGTTCAACAACCCAATCACATCTAACTCATTAATCAAGCCACTGACACGTCTCTGAGTTAGCGGAGCAAATCCTGATTGATCACAGAGTTCAGAATAAATTTCATATATGTCACCAGTGATGGCGCAACTAGCCTTTGCTTTTCCTAACAAGTAAATGCTACACAAAACAAGTTTTGAGTGGGAAGGAAGATTCTTTAAAGCTTCCATAACCCGGTCATGCTCAATTCTCTTCTCAGCCAGCCTTATATGCTCCTCTACAATATGCTCAGAACCTCCCCGCTCCGCCAGCTCACTCGCAACACGAAGAAGATCCAAGGCTCTGCGAGCATCACCGTGCTCTGCTGCTGCCAAGGCTGCGCATAAACCTACAGTACCATCAGTCACTACGCCTTCAAGAAAAGCCATTTGAGCTCGGTCCCGAAGAATATCTTGGAGTTCTGAGGCATCGTACGGTCTGAAAACTATCTCCTCTTCACTTAAGGAGCTTAGAACGCGAGGATCAAGAAATTCTTTGAATTGAAGATCGTTGGAAATCCCTACAATTGAGGTTCTACTGTTGTTAAGTGTTTCATTTATTCTCGTTAATTCATAAAGTAATGCATCGCCCCGAGTTTTTATGAGCGCGTCAATCTCATCGAGCACAACTATAAAAAGAAGTTTTCTTGAATCCAAGCCAGCCTTAAGTCGATCAAAAACCTCTCCTACTGCGAGGCCAGTGAATGGAACATTTACGCCTATAGCACTGCATAAGGTTGAGTAAATCCTATATTCTGTGCCTGCTAACCGACAGTTTACATAACAAACTTTGACAGGCGCGCCAAATTCACACGCCTTTTCTGCAAGCCGGTTCAACACGTATTTTATGACAGCAGTTTTCCCTGTGCCTGTTTTTCCATAGACGAAGAGGTTGGAGCACCGAGAACCCTTTAACACAGGCGCAACAACCTCACCGAGACAACAAATCTGTTCCTCCCGATGAGGAAGCTTGTCAGGAATATAATCATGTCTTAGTACTTCTCTATCCTTGAAGATGTTAGTGCTTTCTAAGAATCGTTCAAAGACAGCGTCTAACATTGTAGATTCTTTCATGAAGGCCTTTCCACCCAGCAAAAATACATGAGAAACTTCAACTTTCGACTTGGGAAATAAAAACTCTCCTACAAAAAAGTAAACTTAACGCATAAAAACCTAAAGCGAAACAAAAGAGTGATGCCAAAAAGGAATAGGTGTTTTCAATAGAAACAGATAGTGAAAGTCCATCAAAAATTCAAAGTTAAGCGGTTTGTGGAGTCCCAGACCCCTGTATTTCTTTTGGAGCCGTCTGTAGAAATTTACTTATAATTTATTTCTTTTTAAGAAATAACCGTCTGAGGATTAGTTCAAAAATTTTTATTTAACACTTTTTGTAAAGCAATTTTTAGTATTCTATACAAATTTTTATTAAAAGACAACACAACAACATTCTTCACGTAACTAAATGATTCCAGTGGAAACTAAGGGGTTGGGAGCAATGTCTCAAAAAAGTCTCCACTGTAAAAGATAGAATTCTTGTCGCTGAAATTCATCTTTCCATTTGTTTTCTACGAGTTGAAGGACGAATTGAGACCTGGTTCTTTCTTTTTTTAAACTTAACTTTTTTGTGAACCCGTGAGAATTAACTGGCTAATGCTTAGGCTAACGTATCCTCGTTTCAAAAATTGGCTTTTTTTACGTCCTATATCGAGTAAGTAAACGACCCCTTAGCTTCTACTGGAAAATCAAAAATAACCCATCTTTTCTCTATATTTTACCAACACGTTTCTATGTGAAATCTGTGAAGCAAAATAACCGTAATTTTTGTTTCTTTAATGGTTTAAGGCGTTTTTGAACAATTCTTTTTTCTGCTTCACACCACAACCTCTTTAACTTGTGAACGTGAAGTGTTAATGGTTTGATGAAAAGGTGTCTTAAATGCCAGCCAAGAAAATGCGGGTGGATGTTTTCGATGAGAGCGGGAATCGTTACACTGTAACCTTTGAAGGGCGTGTAACAAGGGAAAAAGCCATCCGCTTGTTGGATATTGTTGAGTTGCTGGGTGGTATACCTGAAGAGGAAAATCCTGAATTGGTAAACGCAACCTCTAAACGCTCTAAAGTTGACAGGGTTCGCCAGATTGTTGAGAAATATTTGCCTATCATGTGGTTTACATCCACTGACGTGCAAACTGCATACGAGCAAGAGTTCAAACAACCGATCAGCTTAAGCACGGTCTCAACCTATTTATCTCGAATGGCCGACCGCGGAATCTTAGCTAAAGGTGGGGCGTCTAACCGTCGACGTTATAAGGTGGAAGCCAAGACGGCGAGACATACGTTCGGTTTTATCAAAAGTAATAAGTGAGTGGGACTCTTAAGTGGATGGACTGGGATACTTGCTCCGAATTCTTATGAAGGGGATGCCGAATGAACGACGAAATCCAAGAAGACCTCACTGAGATGAAAAAGAAACTGAGTGTATACGTTGACAGAGGACGAGTAGTAAGATATTCTGATGTTAGGAAGGAACCCTTAATAGCAGTTAAGCCCGACAAGTCCAGAATAGAACCCTTAAGAAAAATGAAAAGCTGCAACGCACATTTCATAGCTGTGGACTGTTCAACAAGAACCTTGAAGAGAGCTAATAATTGGGGGGTCTACCTCCTTCGCACAGCACACGCCTCCGTAAAGGGTCGTGATGTTGACTGGGGTTACGAAGAGAGGATATATTCTGTAATTGGAGATACACGGACGCGTTATAGGTTTTTAGAGGACACTCGAGTTGAACTTGAGAGTATGATGGCTTTACACCTCCTTCGCGAAGGAGGTGAGGTTGATTACCTTCTGTTAGATGGTGCCAGTTACTTTGGCGGAGAGAGAAAGTTCCGTACGTCTCTATACGAAAAATGCGAAGGAGATGGAATTAGCCTTCTTGCTATCAGCAAACAGTCTCCGACACTTCATGATGATAGAGGACGGGACTTTATGGCAGCTACATATGGACTATCTCCTCACGCTATATGGGTTTATCACCCTGTAATAGAGGCAAATATACGCAAACACCTATACGGAAATATATCCATCGTTAAATTATGTGAAGACAATCCACGAGTTTTTCGTTGCGACATAATGGGGTACCTCCTTCGCGAAGGAGGTGAAGCACATGAGCTACTTTCCCCACTAACCGCCATCTCTGAAGATCCGAGATGCCTTGGTTATCCAGTTACCCTTTGGCTTGCCCACGACTTCTCAACGCCATCCAACTCCAAACTCCTCCACTATCACGATCAGGTTGAGCAGACGTTGGCTAGCGCTGAATTACTGAATATACTTCGCATGGAAGAGCTCTCGTGTAGCTTTGCAGATGAACTTCACGGAGTTAAACACCCATTTCAGTGGGAGAGAATTGGGCATGTCTGAGTCAGTGGGGTTTATACGTGAGGTGCGGGGAGACCAAGTTTTCTTTTTTGTTAATGAAAGAGTCAACCTATCCTTTGGGCAGATAGTCAGAATTGACTCTGGTGATAGAAGTTTCTATGCGCGTATTGTGGATGCTAAAAGCTCCTCAACTCTAGATATGAGTGAACAACTTCGCGAAGCAGAAGGGAAAGAGTCTTTTGGTCCATATTCCAGCTACAGACAAGTGGAGGCTGTTCTTTTTCTGGAAAAGAGAGCTGAGAAAACACGTTCGCCAACCTTCAATCCTGATTATAGAGACAAAGTGTATACAACAGGAAAAGAAGATTCTTCTGCTCTAAGGCTTACTGGAGATTTAGAGATAGGACGTTTGCGCTCCAGTGAACAGCTGCTTGGCTCTGTAGGCATAAATTTCCAAGCTATACCTCTCATGATGGGCATGTTTGGAATGACGGGATCAGGAAAAACCAACACAGAACTCATCCTAAACGCCCGCATTATAGATTACAGCCCCAACACTGCCGGTCTCATTTTCGACTTTGCTGGTCAGTTGTTGACAGGAAAAGGAATAGAGCCTCAGAGAGGTCTGCGAGACCACCCGCTTTTTCATGTTAAGGTGCGCTACTATTCAGCTAGAGAAGGCAAGTTATGCATTGGATTGCATACCCTTCATCCTGGAAGATTGTGGACAATTTTTCCGAAAATAGGTACGCCTCAGATAAGAGTTGCTAGGAGATTGTATGAGAGCTTGGGCAGTACTTGGATAGAGGAATCGCTTGAAGCTTATAGAGCAGAAGGTTATGTGGGAGTTGGCAACCTCATCAACTACAAATCAAAAAGCGTGATCGAAGCACTGATGAGCAAACTTTCCGATCTTCCACCCCGTCTCTTTCCGCCTTCAAACTACAACTTCATTGATGATGTAATCCAAAACGTTAGCAAAGGAATCACATGTCTCATTGACATATCCGGCATAAGTTCTGAAGAGCAGAACAGCATCACTTGTCTCACAGCATCCAATGTTGCATATCACTATAAGAAGATGTGGGAAGATAATTTTGAGGAATGGAAAAAACTTCCAACCCTTCTGATAACTCTTGAAGAAGCTCATGAGTTCCTTGACAAAGACCTACCTAAAAAAACAATATTCTCTGACATCGCTCTAACATACAGAAAGTACCGTGTTGGACTAAACGCTGTGACACCGAGGCCTTCAAGAATAAATCCTAATGTCTTCGCCGAACTTTGGACCAAGATTATTATGAAGACGCAGTTGCGCCGTGACAGAACTTATCTCACAGATAACACGCCTTATCTTGAATACAGCGACACCGAAATAAAAATGCTTGATATAGGGGAAGCCTTGCTAATTTCAGAGCCTAAAATTCGTTTCGCAGTTCCAATAAAAGTTATCCACTATCCTGAATATTTGAAGGAGAGAAAAAAAATGGATTATGATCTTCCACCATCAAAACCGCTTTCTGAAATGGACCAGAAGCTTAAGCAACTTCGTCAAGCAGGTGAAAACCTAACCCGCAAAGCAACATGACTTAGTTAAGGTTTGGCTTCTGTTTTCTTCAAAATTCTCTGCATCTCTTCCTTAATGCTGTAGGCGTATGGCATTTTGCCCGCCTCCCGTTCTAAGTAACCTTTTTCATACAGTTTTTTCATCAACCGGGCTGTGTGTTCCCTTGTGAGCTTTATTCTATTCCTAATTTCAGGCGCAGTTTTTTTGCCCTCAGCGGCAAGAATCTCAAGCACGCTCAACTCGGTTTCTGTAAGCGGAGCCAACGCTCGTTCCATCTTTATTGGAATAGCTGCCTTTATTTTTGCTTCAGATATCGCTGGGGCTTCCGCAGTTTTTTTCATAAATTGTCTCTGCTTCGCAATTGCATCCTCTACTTTTTTTCTCACATCCTCAATTTGTGCTGACACTCTTTTTTCAATTCCAGAAACATCCTCAACTTTGGCGGCGAGATCTGATAATTGCTTAGCCTGCACCTTCACTTCATTCACGGCGCCTTCAATCCTAGAAAGGGATAATTCGGCTTTGTAGGTTACAGCGTCAAGCTTATCCTCTTGCCTCTGGAGCTGTTTGTTGAAACTTACCACAACATCACCTACAGCATTCTTTGCTTCATAATACATTTCATGAGCCCTCTTTATCCGCCGATAATACAAAATAACAACTCCCATCGATGCAAACAATAGAAGAATCGTAACGATCAAAGAAACATCTTCATACACTGAAACTCCTCCAAACTTGTGATCTCCAGAATAGATAGGTTACAAGGTGTGATTTAAATGTGATCTCATGTGATATGTAAGAAATCACAAATGCAAGCAAAACGTTCCATAAAAAAGAACCTAACTTACCATTATTGATTAGAAATAAACGTTGCTAAATGCTTATTTATTCTTTTTCTGCCCTTTTCTAGGCTATCAAAGGGGTTTTCGGTGTTTTTAGGTTTGTTTTTTAAGATATTACTGTGACATCACACGTCACAATAAAATAATGCGGCTTAGACTACTGAGACTTTCTGATATAGCTAAAAACATTAAAAACCATGGAAAAATGATTAACTGGTATGTAATTTCAACCATCGTGATGATTCTTTATGGGATGCTTCTTTCTTAAATTGTTTTGTGAGGATTAGTGTGATCTGTGATGTCACATTTTCGATAGATTTTTTGGTTTAGATAGTTGCTCTAGACTGGTCTCTAATTCTTCGCGGAGCAAATTTACGATTCTTAAATATTCATCGTTTACCTTTTTACCTTTAGAAATTTTTCTGTAGGTGCTCATATAAGAGTGTAGTTTGTTTGCGGCTTCTATGTACGGATCTAAACATGTGTCTTCGAAAACTCCGAGATAGCCGAGGAGAAGGATGGTGTAAATTGATTGGATGACGTTTCTTCTGGCTTGTTTTAGTGTTCTGTTGAAGGCGCCGCGGCTTATTCCTGTCTTTAATAGCCGTAATTTGGCTTTTTCTTCATAAATTAAAGGTGTTCCAGCTGTATTTTCTGCTAAAACGTCTATTAGGAACGTTTCAAGCTGTGTTTTTGTTAAATGGCTATTTTTCGAAAGTATTTTTACAATTGGGTCGTTTATGGAATATGTTAGCCATTTTTGAACGGTATTTTTTAACCACATTTTCTTCACCAGTGAATCGTTTGTTTAGGATACAGTTTTGTATACAAGTAGAAAAATCTTATGGTTTCCTTTTCTATAATGGAAACTGTACAAATGTAAAACTCTAACCATAAAAATAAGCATTTACTTGTAAGTTCTACGCTTTTGAAACATCTAATAAGAATTAAAGAGGACTCGGTGAAATAAACATCCTAGTCAGCCATTTAGCCTCTGTTTTTCCTTCCAGTATTAACAGAAGACTAAAACATTTCGGTCAAGGAAGCAGCTTTTAGCTTGACACCGATGTATGTTGTCTCTGGATCACGAGCGAATCACATGTGAGACGATTTGTGATTTCGAATTAGGTTTGCAGAGAGATCACAATCGATAGGTTAGGCAGTGGTGTTTACAACAAAAGTTTGCTTTCCTTGAGGAGTTCACTTGATTGTTTCTCGATTTCCTCATCCTTTCTAGATGTTTCGAGAGGTTGGTGCACTGCATAGTGTTTCTTTTGTTGTTCTGCGGCTGGTTTTTCATTCCAAGTTCTTTAGCTTGAACGATTGGATTTGTTTTTATCGTGATATATACTCGCAGGATATTTGCTATGGTGACTTCTTGAAAAATGAGTATACGCTTGTTTTTTAGTTTCACACAAATTCTCAAGTGTTTGTGATCTTCGGGGCACTCCAATCAACACTTGCTCTATATCTTCATTTCGAATTACATGGATTTTGTTCAAAGTGTGATCTCACAAGTTTTCTGCTTTTTCCTTTAAGAGAGTGAACAGTTCCGGTCTTAAGTCGCGGAGGGTGGGAACGAAAGTTTCTGTTTGTTCCAAGTCTGCATAGTCAATTTTTCCTATCATCAAGTCTTCTTCGTCGTATTTGGCTTGTGAGGTGATTTTGCCGTTTGGGGCAACTATTCTGCTTCCTCCCCAGAACTGTAATCCGTTTTCCACTCCGACGAGATTGACGTAGACTAGGAAAGCCGTGTTTTCGATGGCTCTAGCAGCGGTGAGTGTCTCAAAGAATGTGCGACGTACTCCTGGTGAGGCTGATATGCAGATTATAAGTTGTGAGCCTTTCAGTCTCAGTAAACGGGTTATTTCTGGGAAAAACACATCGTAACAGATGATTAACCCTAATTTTCCAATTTTGGTTTCGAAAACTGGTGTGTGGTATCCAAGTCGGAAATAACGTTTTTCCTCAAAGACACTATGAGTTGGTAAGTGCATCTTTTGATACTTTCCGATGAACCCGTTTGGTCCTAACAGAACTGCTGTGTTATAAAGAGTGGCGTGTG
>Ga0209635_10002103_pt1 | contig 15172 bp, 15 predicted proteins | sample DeeMarSWOR230_32_FD_187463 | JGI IMG/M metagenome (GOLD analysis project Ga0209635, IMG submission 187463) | Marine sediment microbial communities from White Oak River estuary, North Carolina - WOR-2-30_32 (SPAdes) (version 2) | ecosystem: Environmental > Aquatic > Marine > Intertidal zone >... | reverse complement strand
GTGCTAACTTTGCTCTAAAACGCTCTTTTCCCACAGAAAAAACGTAAGCTTCCCAAGACAGTTATTCTCTATAATAGTAAGGTCGTTTAACGTAGCCAAAAGCTTCGGTTGCAGCAACGATAGCCTGTCCCACTGCAGTTCCAATCTGTTTTACAGGTCCGTTAGTCACGTCGCCTGCAGCGAAGACCCCTGGTATGTTTGTTTTATGATGGGCATCAACAATTATGTAACCTTTCTTGTCAACTTCGACGCCTGCTTCTGTGACGAATTGGGTGTTGGGGGTTTCACCAATTTGGACGAAGACACCATCAACATTTAACTCCTTTATTTCTCTAGTTTTATTATTCTGCAGAACAATGCTATTCACGACACCTTCGCCTCTAATTTCTTTGACCTCGGAGTTCCAAAGAAACTCGATGTTCTCTTTCTTCAAATCGTTTATATAAGCTGCTTCGGCTCTTAATTGGTCTCTACGGTGGAGCAACTTAACTTCTGCCGCAATACCTGAAAGATAGCACGCGGACATTGCTGCTGAGTTTCCGCCTCCGACAACAATGACCTTCTTACCTTTGAAGAAAGCGCCATCACATAGGGCACAGTAACTAACGCCTCTTCCCTGAAATTTATCTTCGCCAGGCGCATTAAGTAGTCGATGATGAGTTCCAGTCGCAATTATGACGGCAAGTGCAGAATGTGTGGCTTTGTCTGTCTTTACAGTCTTCTTTTCTCCTTTAAGATCAAGCGACGCCACTTTTTCGAGTTCGTTTATTTGTACTCCGAATTTTTTGCAATGCATAACCATTTTCTCTACCAGCTCAGGCCCACTGATATGTTCAAACCCTGGATAGTTTTCGATCCATGGAGCGACCGCTGTTTCGCCGCCTGGCATTTTTTCTTCAAGAACAAGCGTCTTCAATCCGCTTCTGCCAGCATATATTCCAGCTGTTAATCCTGCAGGTCCGCCTCCAATGATAATTAAGTCCCAGTTTTCCATCTTCACTCGATTCTAAGCTACCTAGTCTGTGGCTAATAAATTCACTGCTGGTCCAAGCTTAGAAAAAGCTTTATTAGGACTCTTCATTTGTTACCTAAAATTGTTAGCGGACACGATCCGCTGGAATGTAACCTTAAAGGTTGAACCACAAACTGAGGAACCATAAATGACTTACAAGTATATTGCAAAAGCTTGGGAAAAGCCAGAAACCTCTTTTGTAAAAGATCTAATGTGGCAAAGGCTTATTGAGTGGCGGAAGAAGCCTGCTATTGTTAGAATTGAAAGACCCACAAGGCTGGATAGAGCGCGGAAGTTGGGATACAAAGCCAAGCAAGGCTTTGTAATGGCGAGAGTTAGGACAAGACGGGGAGGACTGCGAAGGCCTCGACCTAGATCAGGTAGAAAACCTCGACGAATGGGGTCTGCTAAGTATAAACCTGCGAAAAGCTTGAGACTCATAGCTGAAGAAAGGGCAGCGAGAAAGTTTCCAAACCTGGAAATTCTTAATTCTTATTGGGTTGGAGAAGATGGCCGCTACAAATGGTATGAAATAATTATGGTTGACCCTGCGCATCCTGTTATTAAAGCAGATAAAGATGTTAACTGGATTAGTGCAAAAGTGCATAAGAGGCGAGTTTTTCGAGGATTAACAAGTGCAGGAAAGAAAGTGAGAGGGCTTCGACATAAGGGCAAAGGAGCAGAGAAAGTTAGGTAGACAACTAGTTATTCCTACACAAGTTTCTGTCTCTCACACCGAACACACCCAAACCTAACTAACCATTATCATTCTGAATTGACACTCTCCTCAAAAAAGGCGGGTGTATATTTTTAAGTTCATTTTCCCGTATTGGCATCGAGGGATATTCAAGCTTGGTTGAGTTTGTTCCTTATGATGAAAAAATCCATAGAGCACAATTTTTCGAGTTAAACGTGAAGTATGTCACTTGGATCTTCGAGGAGATGCGTGTACGGCAAAACATTGACGTAATACCATCGATAGAACAAACGATTCGAGAATACGTTGAGGTGTCTCTTGAAGACTTGACAACCGTTAGACCACCAAAAGGAATAATTTATGTTCTTGAAGATGAGGGAAAGATGGTAGGAATGGGAGCTTTAAAAGAGTTAGAGGTAGGAATTGGAGAAATCAAACGAATGTATATCTGTCCAAGATATCGAGGAAAAGGTCTTGGAAAAGAGATGTTCGAGAAGTTGATAGAGAGAGGTAAGGAGTTTGGCTTTTCAACACTCCGACTTGAAACAGCAGATTTTATGACCCAAGCTCATAAGGTCTACCGATCTGCCGGATTCAAGGAAATTGGTGGTTATTCTGGCGGTGAAATGCCAGAATGGTATCGCCCAAACTGTATATTCATGGAAAAGAGTATGTAAGAGGTCAAAATAAAAGTGGAAGCACCGCCTTTGTGTTAACTATACAACGTCAAAACTTTCCGAATACCCACCACAGAAACATGATACTTTATTCCATCCTTCTCAACAGACTGCACATACCCAAGTTCCACAAGTTTCCGCAAATACTCCTCAACGACAGAAATCTCCTTACCTGTCCACTTAACAATCTCCTCCACTGTAAGCGACCTATCAACACTTGTGGCACCAACATTATGCAACATACATAAGAACCGAAACTCCTCAGGCAGCTCTGGACGAGGCGAAACAGGAGGATAACTACTCATATCCTATCCATCTCCCAAAACCCTCTTATAAACATCAACAGTCTGCTTCGCAACTGCTTCCCAACTAAACCGATCCTGAACAGCTTCATACGCATTCTTAACCAACCAATCCCTATAACCTGGATCAGATAGAACACGCTCAACACCCCACGCGATAGAATCAGCGCTACGAGGATACACGTAAACACCTGTCTTATCGTGTTCCACAACCTCTGCTAAACCACCAACCTGACTAGTCACCACAGGCACCCCAGCCGCCATACCTTCCAATGCAACAATGCCAAACGGCTCATAAACGGAAGGAACAACCATCACATCTGCACTTTTAGTCAACGCCACCAAATCATCATCAGAAATAAAACCTGTAAAATTAACCCGCCAATGCTGTCTAGACTGGTCGACCAACCACTCCAAATGCCCCCGCATCCACCCTTCCCCAACAATGATGAGCTTTACCTCAGGAAAACGCCAACTAATCCGCGGCATAGCTCGAATCAAGTATTCAACTCCCTTCTGCGGCACCAGACGCCCCACAAAAAGCACCATTTTCTCATGATCCCCAACACCAAAGCGTCTCCTAACAGCCCAACGGTCAACATTAATACCATACTTCTTGACCTCAATAGCATTGGGAATGACATCCACATTTTCTCCTGGCACGTTAAAATGACCGCAAATCTCTCCCTTCATAGAATTACTAGTCACAATTATTCGAGCTGCCTCATAACATGCCCACCACTCCATTCCATCAATCGTATAAGAATCAGGATCATGCAAACTTGACCGCCCATGCTCGCTGCTGTGCATTGTACACACCAAAGGCTTGTCCAAAAAATGTTTAAAACCGATGCCCGCTGGCGCCGCAAGCCAATCATGAACATGAATTAGGTCAAAATCGAAATCTCTTTCTGCAGTTGCAAGACGCTTCTCCAAGAAATGATTAAACAGAAAAGCCCATATGAGAAAGTTTGGATGCCCTATTTCTGTTTTAGAGCGATAAACTTTGAAACCTTCAACTTCCTCATAATCAGGTGCCCCAGGAAAATCCAAAGTAACAACACCCACATCATGTCCATCTTTCGCCAAAGCCTTAGCCAATCCAAAAACATGACGAGCAATCCCCCCGACAATGCGAGGAGGAAACTCCCAAGACAGTAAACATACCTTCATAGATCACACATTATCCTTAGTCGCTAACGCTTTAAGCTGTTTTATTCTTGCGTCAACTATCATAACAAGCTTTTTACGAAGCTTTTCGCCAATCAATTTCTCCTCACCTATAGACATTATTCTTTCAGCTAACTTTTTATCGCCTAAAACCTGACTCAGCCACCTTTCGAAGTCGCCTCTTTCTGTATGATATTGAAGTGATTGTGTAGGGACACTACTGAGTGCTTTAGCGAACTCGAATAGATCATGAGTCACTATGTTAGTTGGTCGTGCAAACTCGTAAAAGAATGTGAAGCCCTTGTCCGTGGGTAATCGTCGCAGAATCCACTTAGCTGCAAGCTCAGGTTTCTGAAGCTCCTGCAAAATTCTAGCCTCAAAATCAGAAATTACATTAGAAAATGAGACAAAGGCATCGATAGGGTTTCCAGACGGATTAAAATAGCAATGTACATCACCAGGTCCTCCACCCTTTATACTCATATAATACAAATGATCACTCATCTGGAAATATCGCCAAAACCTCAGCCAAAACTTATCTCCTAGACCTTTTACAAAAGGCTCCAAACCTTTTAAAAACTCGTAAGAAACTTTCTGCATTGGATTATCCAGCCAAGCGCTCGGGTCACGTTCAAGATCGGCCCACGAAACAGTATTATACTCATGCACATTGATTTCTCCGACTGGTTGATGGAGAAGTACAACCTCAGAAGGAGTACGCCAATATAGATGCTCCCATTTAAGTACTTCACTTGGTAGCCACTTAAGAAATTCATGAATTCCACTTTCAGGCCAATGATGCTCCCCGAAAGTCTCGTAATCAACGAAAATAGCAACTGTTTGTCCCTGTGTAGCTGCAAGCCAGCTTGCATATTTCTGAGCTGTCATAGGCCACTCGTTCCACCATCTTGCGGAGAAACGGAAGCCTATGTCATCCGAGAGGCGATAGTTGCGGAGCAAGACAGGAATAGAAGACTCTTTCGCTTTATATACAAAGTTTGGGCTTCGCCAACTAAGAATGCGTTCAACACCCTCTGTTATAATAGCTTTGTAGCCCATGTCTGCAATGGCTTTAGCGATAGCATTGTTGTAAAGGCACTCGGTGTTCTCAAAAACTTTTGGTTCATAATCAAACAAGTCTTTCATCAACTGTCGATGCATTTTCACCTGTTCAATGAATTCAGACCGATCAATGCCAAAGAGGCTGGCAAGAGAATGATAATATGTTTCATCTAAGAATTCTACACAACCCGTCTGTGCCAACTGCTTAAAGGATTCGAGAAGTTTTGGGTTCCAGCTTTTGCACTGCTCAATGAAAACTCCTGAAATTCCATAAGAAACCTTAAACTGTTTCCTTTCTCGTTTAAATCTTTCAATCTCGTTGAGAATTATATTATTCGCTGGGAGATAGCATTTCCTAGTTGCACGGTCAAAAATGTGTTTATTTAAGACGTTGTCAAAGTAGAGTTCAAAAAGGTCTTTCTTGCTTTCTGGAGGTCGCGCCAGTAGATCCAAATGGAAATTGCGATTCAGCCGCAGTGGCTGATGAACTTCAAATATTAGACAAATGTCAGTCAATATTGTTTCGACCTACTGAGCGTTTTGATGTTTTCAGTGTATCGCCTCTCCCATTTATTTAGCTTGCTTACTAGAAAAATTTTCTAGAACATCTTTTTCAAAGTTCGGTCGCTCAAGTAACACGTCTTCAATATAAGCTCTCAAAGGCTCTGCAACACTCCACGCCTGTGAGATGCAACCTCCGGGTGAATGGGGTGGATCACCGTTGAAAACTTCACTTAACGTTCCAAGTCCAGCATGTATCATCTGGTCCTTAAAAAGAGGGTGAAGAAAGTTGTCAAAAGCATATTTTCTCCATTTGGCGTCAAAGTTCTTCGTTTTTAGGAACGCCGTGACGAAAGGTCCAATTAGCCACGGCCACGCAGTGCCATTGTGGTATGCATAGTTACGTTCAGTCCAGTTCCCATAGTATTTTCCACGATATTTTGGGTCGTCTTGTGATAGAGTTCTAAGTCCATAGGTTGCCCAAAGCTTGTCTTGAACAATAGTTACTGTTGTCGCTTGTTTTGCTTTGTCAAGCATGGAAAAGTCAAGTGAAACAACTAGTATTTGATTAGGTCTTAATGAACTGTCTTTTATTCCATCATTTACTGTGTCGAAGAGGTAGTTCCTTTCGTCATCCCAAAAATTTTCAACAAAGCTTTTCGAAGTTCTGTCTGCCATGCTTCGATACTTCTCAGCTAAATCGTCGTGCCTGAAATGAGTTGCAAGAAGTTCCATGGTTTTCAGTGCATTATACCATAATGCTTGAATTTCTACAGCCTTTCCTTCCCTAGGTGTAACTGGATTATTGTCTATCACTGCATCCATCCACGTTAACTGTGGGCCATGTGTAATCAGTCCATCATTATCAAGGTGTATCTTGTTTATTGTTCCTTGTATGTGATAATGGATTACAGACTGTAACATCTTCCAGAGTTTTTTCTTGATAAAGTCAAAGTCGCCTGTATATTTTACGTATTGAAGAACCGCGTTGAAATACCATAAAGTAGCGTCTACAGTGTTGTAAACAGGTTCTTCTCCAGCCGTATCTGGAAAACGGTTTGGAATAATGCCTTGACGGGTATAATGCTCGAATGTTAACAGAATTTCTCTAGCGTCACGAAATCGTCCTGTGACAAGAGTGAGACCTGGCAGAGAAATAAGTGAATCGCGTCCCCAATCCTCAAACCAGTGATAACCAGCAATAACTGTTTTTGTTTTTGAGAGTGAGCGGTTTACAATAAAAGAGTCGGCAGCTAGAACAAGCCATTTCAGCCAGTCTTCCTTAACCACGTTGAGTTGCTGACCAAAAAATTCTCTCACAGTATCAAGCAATCGGTCCATTTCTCTTTGATAAAACCTGCTATAATCCTTTAATTCCTCAAATAAGGAATCGTGGACATACTCTGCATCCTCTTCGCTTTTGCCGACCGCAGCGATTATGCAAAATCTTGTTTTCTCACCCCACTTCAATTCAACTTCAAAATGTCCAGGGATGTAACAGTCGACAAGGTGACTGGTTCCTTGAGAGTTATCTGTCCTGAAGAACATGTTTTCAATCCACTGTTGCCCTTCAGCAATGTATCGTCCAAAACTCGAAGACATAATCAGTGCTGATTGAGAATTCGCCGTAAGTGTTGTTTTTTGAGAGATTGCTTTTTGAATAAAATTCCAACCAAGTCTGTCTTTATCTGTTACTGTGTGAAAGTGTCTAAAATCGATGAGAGGAAATATATGTAAAGTCGCTTTGGGTGAGGATAAAACTTCGTAGAAAGCTACCGTTGCATTTTTCTCGTAGGGCATTAGGAGTGTCTTACGAAGTTTCACTTTGCCTATACTGTACGTATATGTGGGAAACGGAAATCTCGAAAAACTCTCGAGATATTCGTAGCCTTTGGGATGTATGCCGTGACTAAACTCGTCAGCGCCTAAAGGATAGATTTCGCCGTTAACGAGAAGTTGTTCATTAAGCTTTGAAAGCATAACTCTCCTATCTACGGGAGGATTAAAAGAAGCCACTAAGACTCCATGATATTTGCGTGTGTTAACACCCAGAATTGTTGAAGAAGCATACCCGCCTAAACCATTCGTCACAACCCATTCTAAATTCAGCGCCTTTTCCAAGTTAGAAAGAACGTCACGGTCAATTCTAATTTGAGGCAAACTAATGTTCATTCAGCCTCAATCCCTAAGGCTTCATGAATTTAGCGACATTTTTGTCACGCCTAACGCCAAAGTGTCTAGCAACAGGGTTGCATTTGGTCCTCAGTAGCAGAGCATGGGGCTGCTTTAACTCCACCTCTGTAAGAGTTTCAGCATATCCCATACCCTTAGCGATAACAAAATCAGCTTCCTCGTAAGCCTTAGCGAACTCCTCAGAACGTTCTTCTGGCAAAGGCAATCCAACAGCATCAGCTCCAGTAGTAATAACGGCGTCTGCCACTTCATATATGCTCACTGCGCTAGCGTCCTCCAAAGTAGCATCATTTAAAATAGGCCCCCCCTTAACCACAACAATAACTTTTGCACCCAACCCCTTCAATTCACCAATCAAAAGTTTATCAAAAGCTATTTCACCAGCATTATCGGTCAAAAAAAGAATTTTATTCGCCTTTTTGGCTTCATTGTAGATTTCAAATACATCATCAACTGCCAAATCCTTCTCGGCATTCGCAATCAATTGCTTTAACTCGTCAAAATTGACTTCATGTCCTGGAATATCAAACTCAATAATGTTACCGACAATCGCAACAAGCAATGCTTTTCTGAATCTTTTCTCTTGAAAAGTTTCTTTTTTGACCATATTCTCGAGTGAAGGAAGCAAATCCAAAGCTACTTGATTGCTGACACGTTTTTTCCTAGCATAAATGTCAAGGTTACCTGAGATTTGCTTGATTATTCGATCACGCATTGTTCCAAGAATCGCTGCAACAGCATTTGGGTTAAACTCTTTCGTCATATATTCCAAGAGTGCTGATGCAGCCTTAAACTGCAAATCGAGGTTTTTTGTTGCTTCTGCAATCTCTAAGCATCCACGATGCATGATGCATGAGAGACACTCGATTTCAACTTTCAAGTCTTAAGCACCGTCAAACAGTGGTTGCAGCTCGAGCGAAATCTAAAAGTACTTTTTGTGGTTCTTTTGCTTTCACAATACCGCTGGCAACGAGAATTCCTTCAGTGCCTAGTTTTAAGGCTGCAGTGACGTCCTCGCCTTTGGTGATACCTGCGCCGCAGAGAATGATAACTTCCAAGTTAATTTGTTTAACAAGTTTCACTGTCTCGGTGACGATTTCAGGCTTGGCCTTTGACACGGGTATACCTGTTCCTATAAGCTCAGGTGGTTCAATGGCTATAAAATCTGGTTTTAATGCTGCGGCGGAAGCGCTTACATTTGCGTTGTTAGTGCAAACCACTGAAGTTAATTGAAGCTCCTTAGTTTTTTTGACGGTGGCATCTATTTCCGCTAGTTTTAAACGTCGTTCTGAATGGTTGATGAGTGTCCCCACTGCCCCTGCTTCTTTCACCGCCTCAGGCATAACATGGCCAGTGAAGCTGCCAGGTTTTATCGGATCAACGTGTTGAGCAAAAATCGGCAAAGAAGATTTCTTTGTTAGCAAAGGTATGTCTGTGTATTGAGGAGCAAGCCCGATACAAATGTCCGTTTTATTACCAACTTTTTCTGCTTTTTGGGCTAACTCCAACGCTTTCCGTCCAGTACCTTCTATGTAAGTTTTGAAGTTAATAAGAATCAATGGAGTCCACAGCATTTCCAATTGTGTTGTCACCGTGTATAACATTAGGAGAGAGTGTTAAAAACAGTTTTGCAGCTTCACCTTTGTTTTTCTGCCACGTAGTAGTATTCGCCTATTTTGCGCTGATATCTATCGGTTCTTGAACCTTCTTTGTTCACTCTCGGTCTCTTAGTGGTCGGGTCTCTTCGGAAAGTGACTCCCATTTTTTTCAGGAAAGAGTTCATACCTTTTCTAAGGGTTGTTGGAGGATTGGCAACGCCTTTTACACCTGGCTCTCCATCAAAGACCATTAAACGGTCAGCTATGAAGTCTTGCGCAACCACGTCGTGTTCCACAACAAAAGCGGTAGCTTGCCTTTCTTCAATAAATCTTCTAATGGTACGAGCTGTGATTAAACGTTCTTCAACATCTAAATAAGCGCTTGGTTCGTCTATTAGATAAAGTTGGGCTTCACGAGAGAGGCATGCTGCAATAGTGACCCGTTGAAGTTCGCCACCGCTTAGTTTACTTACGTTACGATCTAACAATCCTTTTACATTGAGAGGTTGCAAAACTCTGCTTTGATACCAACTAGTTGAAAAGTCTTCTTTTATAATACTTCTTAGTAGTTCTTCTACTGTGTCATCATACTCTGCGGAGATATATTGGGGTTTATAGCTCACTGTCCACTCGTAGGGCGCGGAGGTTGTTCCCTCATCAGCTTTTTCAATTCCAGCTAAAAGCTTTACAAAAGTTGTTTTCCCGATGCCGTTTGGACCCAAAACTCCAACAACTTCGCCTTTTTTAACCTCGCCACACTCTACTTTCAGCGTGAATTCTTCGTATAACTTCCTCATTTTTTTCCATTTTAAAACAGTTTCGCCAACACCCCAACTTACTGTTGGAGGTTTTACGTGGAAAATTATAGGCTCTTCTCTGAAACGGATGTTTTCGTCTGGAATGTATCCTTCAAGGTATATGTTTATACCTACACGTACACCATGAACATGTGAGATAACACCGTAAACACCGGGTTCTCCATAGAAGACGCAAATTTGATCTGATAAATAGTCAATCACAGCGAGATCGTGTTCGGCAACAATAACTGTTTTGTTTTCTTCTTTTAGACTCCGTATCGCACGCGCAACTGCCAGACGTTGCTTTACATCTAAATAACTTGAAGGTTCATCAAAGAGATATACGTCAGTGTCTTTGCATATAGCTGCGGCTACAGCGACTCGTTGAAGTTCACCACCGCTCAAAACATCTAAAGCGCGATTCCAAATTGGCTTCAACTGAAGTTGTTCTGCAATTTTCTTTAACCTGTCTCTTTCATCAAGCTTCTCCAACAGCTCATATACTCTACCAGAAACCACTTGTGGAATCTTGTCCACGTACTGTGGTTTGTGGGTAACTCTCAAGGTCTTCTCACTTAACTTTAGAAAATATTCTTGTAGAGTTGAACCTCTGTAATGCTTGATGATTTCTGCCCAATCTGGTGGATTGTTGTAGTTTCCAAGATTTAATTTTATTTCGCCGGACAATATTTGGATTGCAGTGCTCTTGCCTATACCGTTTTGACCTAACAGTCCCAGAACTACACCCTGCGACAAAACAGGTAGACGAAAAAGTTTGAAGGCGTTTGGTCCAAAACGGTGACTACATTCTACTTCAAGCTCATCTGGCAGATTTACTATTGTGAGGGCGTTGAATGGGCATTTCTTGACACAAATACCACAACCTACGCACAACGTCTCTACAACTCTTGGTTGGTGTTCTTCAAAAACTATTGCTTCTACATTGCTTCTCACTTTTGGACAAAAGCGATAACATATTCTATCACAACGTTCAGGTTTGCATTTATCTGCGTCAAGTACTGCAATTCGAACCATAATTGTCCCATTGTCCATTGGTGAAGCTTGATTCTATAGAATGAAAAACGGGAGATTAATAAAAGTTGAGTTTAACCCATCAAATCAATGGTCCAAACAATTTAAGAAAAAATATTGTGAAAAACTAATCAAGATTAGTAACTTACCATTCCTCTTCTTCTTCGTCCTCCCAATCTTCCTCTTCTTCCTCTTTCATATATTTCACCTCCTAAAAGGAGGTACTTCTTCTAAGTTTTCTAGAGAGAAAATCCAGAGTCTTTTAAGCATTTCTATAGTCGAGAGAAAAAGAGGCGATAAACTCGCTCCTATAATGTTTTTTTCACGATTTCTGCCTTCAGGAAGGTCTTCGGACTAGAGGTTTTCGGGTTCATGTAAGCCCAACACATGTGATGAGAATTGTGTGCTGCTCCGATTCTTCCGTTGGGGTCAATAGCTATTAAGCCCATTTGATTAGCGGTGTTTTGTATTCTGCGATTTACTTCTTTGATTGAGTTTTCTGTGGCTTTTTGTGGTGTTTGTCCTATGCGCATTAGATCGCATGTACTTTTTGCAAGGACTAGTCTGATGGCTATTTCTCCTATTCCTGTAGCTGAACATGCACCTGCCTCGTTATCGGCGTAGTTGCCGCAGCCTATCAGCGGTGAGTCTCCTATGCGTCCCGGAATTTTTAGAGAAAGACCACCTGTAGATGTAGCTGCTGCTACGTTACCATTTTTGTCCACTGCAACTGCACCAACAGTGTCCAAATTGAAAAGGTTATGACGCGACTTTAACAGTTTAGACAATTTCGGTAAATAGTCCAGCTTATTCTGCTCTATCTTATCCCTTAATTCACGCCAATATTTTTCTCTAAGGTTGGTGCGTGGGTCTCGGCGTTCTAAGTTGAGAGTTTCAGCAAGTTTTTCTGCGCTTTGTCCTACTATGAGAATGTGGTCGGTGTTTTCCATGACTACACGAGCTAAGTGTACAGGATATTTAATATCGTTTAATAATCCTACGGCTCCTGCAGATAGTGTTCTACCATCCATTATAGAAGCTTCCATTTCAACGCATCGATTGAGGGCTAATGACGAGCCTATTCCTGCGTTGAAAACCTCGTTGTCTTCCATGGACATAACTGCGGACTCCACGGCATCAAGAGCATTCCCATCATGTTTCAGAATGTCAGATCCTATTTCTGCTGCTTTTTTGACGCCTGCGATACCTGTCTCTCGTCTTTCTGGGTGCCATTCTCCGGCGCCGCCATGAACTATTATGGTTGGGTTCTGCGCTTTCATCTCTACATGCCTTGGAGGGTTTTGAGATTAGCTACAAGCTTTTGAGGATTTAAAGCCTATGTTTGTGGAAACATCTAATAGTTAGGAAATGTTTTTATTTTTGGGATGATGTGAGGCGACGGCGTGGAGCCTTTTGCAGTGACGCGCCTATTTGCTGACCTTTAAATTGCTTATTTGTATTATTCATGGAGTTACTAGGTTACAGAGAGGGGATAAAAAAAATGAGGATACTGAAGGCAACTTTAGAAAATATTAGAGCTGCCGCAAAGGTTGTTAAAAGAGGAGGATTGGTTATTTATCCAACTGAGACTGTTTATGGTTTAGGTTGTGACCCCTTTAATGTGGGTGCTATTGAGAAGCTTATCAGAGTTAAGGGTAGCCGTGATGGGCCTTTGCCTATTCTGGCGTATAGTTTAGATGATGTGGAGAGAGTTGCAAAGCTTTCTGAAGCTGCAAGAAAGGTTGGTGAGAGATTTTGGCCTGGGCCTCTTACTTTGGTGTTGCTGAAAAAGCTTCTTCCTGATGTTGTGACTTTTGGTTTGGCGACTGTTGGTGTGAGAGTGCCGGATCATAAGGATGCTCTTGAGCTTGTGAGGCTTTCTGGTGGGCTTCTTGTTGGTACTAGTGCTAATAAGAGTGGAGTTGAGCCTCCTTGTAGTGCTGTTGGGGCTTTTGAGCAGTTGGGGAGTGAGGTGGATGTGGTTCTTGATGGTGGGGTAACTGAGTTTGGTGTTTCTTCGACTGTGGTTGATTTGAGTGGTGGGGTGCCTAGGTTGTTGCGGGGGGGTGTTGTAAGTTTTGATCCTGTTTTGGAGTTTTGGGATTTGTGTGTTGGGCGTGGGAGGTAGACTTTCGTATTTGGCGTCTAATACGTTGTTGATGGTGGTGGTTTGTAGGAGAGTGTTAAGTGTTAGTTTATGTTGAGTTTGGGTTTCGTGGTGTTTTTGTTATGGTTGTTAAACGTGTTTTGTTTTGATATGCTTGGTGAGAAGGTGATTGCTTTTGTTGAGTAATGTGATGGTGTTTCTAAGTCGTTCTTTGAAAAGCATGCTAAGGTGGAGTCTTATGATGTTTATCAGACGATTGCTGAAAGCTGGTTTTCATCATGTGTGCGCGTAAAAAGGAGTAGCAAAGTTTCACTATGTTATCTCGGCAGATCGCGTTGGAGTTCTTTCCAGCTTTTAATGATTCTTGTGGCACCTCTGTCTAAGTAATGCTGAGGCTTGTATTTCTGTGGATTTAGAAAGCCAATTCTATCCGGTATGTTTAATTGCTGGAAAATTGGGAAGTAACCTGGATAGTCGTCAATAGCTCTTACAACGTTTAAATTCTTGCATATTTCTGAGCAGAGCCTGGATTTTGTATCGATTAGTGTCGGTCCAGAAGGGGCTTCTCCTTTTGGACGAGCGTAGTCTTCAGGCTTGAACATTACTAGCTTGGTGTTTTCTGTGGGAAAGCCAAATCTCTTCATTTCGTCTAGTGTTAGAGAACGCATGTTTTCAGTTCTTCCTGTAAGGTAGACAATCTCTGACTTCTTGCTCCAGCTTTGGAGTATATCAGCCGCATATGGCATTGGTTCATGAAGTTTAAGGGACTCTACTCCAGCCTCGTCTAGGCACAGCAGCAAGTCCCAATAGCGCTTTTGAAATTCCTTAACTTTAGATTTTTGTTCTTGGGTAGCAAACTTCATAAAAATCTGTTCTAGATTTAGTGTTTTCACTGCGACTATTGGTATTTCATGACCCAATAAAAAACTCCATACTCTATGCATTCTTCGTCCAGTTTCTATCAGCGTGTCATCAATATCAACTACAACGCTAGCCATACTACTCGCCAAGATTTCAATTACTCTGAAGTTTTTATAACTTGCGGAAGAAACGCATTATAGGCTTGGAGCGTTGAGCATACATAGGTTAATTATTGCGCCTAAAGTGATGAGGGACGTTTTTGGCTGAGCAGTTCTTTTTGGTTGGCTTCTTTGCTGCTCTGTTTGTCAGGGTTGGTGTGCTTATGCTAGTTGATGTGTTCAACCTGTTCTTTTATATTGGCTTTTGGTTATGGCTTAAGAAGAAAAGCTCTTGTAAGATTTTTAAGGCTAATCTGAGCTGCAAAGTAGAGTACATGCAATGATCGATTTCTCTATGGAGGATTATATGAGAAAGGTGAACTAAGTCTTACAAAACTAATATGCCTATGGGCTGTCCTTTTATGATAACTTCAGAAAGTTTTTAGGTGTGAAGACGCTCATTCAAAGTGGATTTGGGAAGTTTGTTTATGTCGGAAAAAGAGATAATTGAGAAGGTTAAACAAAGGCAAGGCATATTCGACACCATTCAAAACGTACTTACAGGCGGTTATGGAACAAAAGAAGACCTGAGAGAGGTTGACAAGAAGCTCCGCGACTTTTATTATGCTGATTTCAAAGCCCTCCGCCACAAATGGGAAGAAATCTACTTAGCAGCCCTCAACGCCGGACAAAAACAAGCAAGTGACAACTTCAAAAAAGTTCTCCAAGTAATGGATAGAGTAGCTGAAAAAGTCCACCACGCCGACTACGGCTATGCGGGACTCTGGGACCGCAAAGGAAGCATACGAGAAAAAGAACTTGCCCACATATTCACCTACGACAAAGCCTTAGAGGAGAACTTCAAAGCCATCACGAACGCCATAACCACGCTCCATAAAGATAGCGAAGCTGAAAATTGGAATAGCCTTGAAACCAAAGTCAAAAACATCAAGTCTTTAATACTCGATTTTGAGTCTAAATGGAATGATAGAGAGAAGGAATTCAGACCCTTGGAGATGTAAATTAAATGCCCGTAATTCCTAAAGTATCTTGGGAGATCGGAAG